>Ga0214545_1010053_pt1 | contig 13999 bp, 7 predicted proteins | sample CNSS4metaG_FD_160064 | JGI IMG/M metagenome (GOLD analysis project Ga0214545, IMG submission 160064) | Root nodule microbial communities from cowpea collected in UCLA plant growth center, Los Angeles, California, USA - CNSS4 | ecosystem: Host-associated > Plants > Roots > Nodule | place: USA... | reverse complement strand
GTATGCACAGTGTTACTGATATTGCTTGAACTGCAAAATGAAACCACTGTCAGAAGTTTCATGGTTCCATATTTATTTCTAAACTTTTTTTTTCCTTTTTGTACATTAATCACTTATCTTGAATGTATAAAAAGAAATGGCAGTCTCTGTTTCTGGTTTCCATTAGTTTTGTTACAGTTTGAATGAAAGCATATGCATAGGCATTATTTATCTTTTTCTTTGTTTGAACAAATGAGCATGACCAATATTGAACGGTGTGAAGAGGAAGTTCATAACTAATATCCATGTCAGCAAAGTCTGTAACATCAAATTTTATACCAAAGTAATTTAAACCCATTAGCTAATTGAAACTTCTGGATTTTCCTCAGTAAGACCTCTGCACTTCACTCCACCACGGACCACAATAAAAATGGGGCGAATTACACTCACACTCCCTAATCTTTAAATTAATTTCAATTTAAATAAAAATGGACCTCTAAACTATTTTACTTTCTTTTATCAGATGAATAAATAAAGTGTTTTGTTAAGTTAGATATATATTTCGAAAGAAGTTGTTAAATATAAACATAATGCTTACTGTTAAATGAGAAACATATTAAGTGGCTGTAATATGCCAAGTTATATTCAGAATATACAAATACAAGTACATAAACCATAAACCAAATTTTTCAAACGGTAATATGAAATAAATATGTAAATATAAATTAAGGTTTCATGGGTTTATAAATTGAACACCAATATTTTGTTGCACGGCAATTCTGAATGGCCTTTATAACTAAGGAGGATCTCCCGGCAATAAATGATGAATGATTATTTTTTCATCATTAAAAAGGTTGTGACTCCTAATTTTGAGACAAAAGGCAACTTAACTATTCCTGTTAAGAAAAAATCCTATATGGTTTTGGGCTTAACTAATCTAAAGAAAAGGGAAGAGAGAGGAGAGTAAGTCAATATCTAAACCTAAGACTGGTATCAGGTGTCAAGGGGTGATTTATTTCTGCCTTATTATCATTTTTATGGTATATTAGATGGATTGATATGCAAAACAAATTGAGAATAATGCATAAATGAGTATCTAGACAAGAGTTTTTGGAGAAATTAAAATAGAGGGCCATAGATTTTGTCTGTTATTTATGGTAATTTTCTGATGCCCTGTTTGGTTGAGAAGATAGGAGAAAGGATTGTGGTATTTTTTTACAACTATTTTTCACTCCATTGTATTTTTGTTATATCAAGTATTTTTTTTATTTTCACAGTGTATGTTTTCTTTAATATGCTAATTGTATGATAATATAGTTTTCTTTATCACAGGAACAATTAATCTTAGCTAACTTACTATATAGGATTGGTCAAAATTAGAATTGACTAAATATGGACCACTCTAAGAGTAATCTTTTGCTTTTGGTTGATGATCTCGTATCTGAAACTCCTGGTCCATCTGAAAGTGCTGCCACAAATAAAAAAGAAGTCTCAAATGTTTGGAATTTTTTCACAAAATTAGGGAAAGACAAGGATGGCATTGAAAAGTCTGTGTGTAAGTATTGTGGTCATAACTATAAAGTTGGAAAAAACCCCATTACTAAAAACAATTATGGGACTTCACATTTAAGTCGGCATGTCAATACATGTAGAAGTATTGCAAACTTAGATGTGGATTTGAATAAAGAAGGAAAGTTTGGTACAAGAAAGATAAATCAAAAGATTCATCGTAAGTTACTTGCGAGAGCCATCATTAAACACAGTCTTCCCTATAATTTTGTTGAATATGAAGGAATTAGAGAGTGGATAAAATATATTAATCCTAATGTTGACATGAAATGTAGGAACACTACTGTTTTATATGTAGAAAAGGAATACATTGAAGAGATGGAAAAATTTAAGCAAATGATGTCTAAGATTCCTAATAGAATTTGTTTAACATGTGATGTTTGGACTGCAATTACTTTTGAAGGATATATTTGCCTAACTGCACACTTTGTCTATGAAAATTGGAATTTGACAAGCAAGATTCTTAACTTTTGTCGAATGAAACCACCACACACGGGTGTTGAACTAGAAAATGTTGTTTTTGATTGCCTTAAGCAATGGGGCATTGATAAGAAAATTTTCTCACTTACCTTGGACAATGTTTCTACTAATAATATCTTACAAGACATTTTAAAAAACCATCTTTGGGTTCATAGAAACTTATTATGTGATGGTGAGTTTTTCCATGTACGATGTGGTGCTCACACCCTTAATTTGATAGTTCATAGAACCATTTTATGAGATTACAAACATGATGTCTGGTTCATCTTATTCCACTTCAAACTTGTATTTCATGCAAATTTGGAAAATTCAATTTATTATTGAAGAGAATTTGTTAAATGACGATGTCACTTTAAAGCAAATGGCTATGAATATGAATGAGAAGTTTCAAAAGTATTGGAAGAAGTATAGTGTTGGGTTAGCTTTTGGAGCTATTCTGGTCCCACGACTAAAGGTTGATTTTATAAATGTATTGTTATAAAAAGTTGGACATTCTGACCTATGAAGAGAAAATAGAGAAAGTGTTAGAGAAGTTTAAGAGGTTGTTTAAAGAATATGTAAAGAACTTGTCTATCCCCGGTGTTTCTCTTTCCCAATCACCAACTGAATCCATCTCAATGTCTCAATCCAATATCGAAGGAAGAAAGTTGAAGAGATCAATGATTATTTCTGTAAGCATTTTATACCTAGTTTTCATTATTTTTAAATTATTTTTGTTCTTTTTTAATGTGTTCGTTGTAGGATTTTAAAATGTATCAGAATGAATCAAAATCTATTGTTGGCAAGAACGAGATAGATGTTTATTTAGATGAACCAACAATAGATGATGATGAAGACAATGAAGATATTGATGTACTCAAATATTGGAAGACTAATGAGAAAAATTTCCTATACTGTCTATAATGGCTCGAGATGTGCTTAGTATTCCCATTACTACAGTGGCATCAGAGTCGGCCTTTAGTAAAGGTAGGTGTGTTCTTTCAAAATAATAAAGCTCTATTCTTCCTGAGCATGTGCAAATGTTGATTTGTACTTAAAGTTGGTTGTATGGATTTTTTGAAAATCCTAGTGGTAAGTTTATATGTTATTATTTTAAAATTACTTTACATTAAATAATTAACTCTAGACTAGTTGTTTGATTGTATTTCAATTGGTTGTAATAGATGAAGTTGTTGAAGATATTTTTGGCCATGAGGGAATCATTGATGAATCTAAAATTGAAGATGTTGAAAGCCATCAACAATGACACTTCTTCAGGTTCTGTTATACACTTAATGCATTATCTTAATATATTTGGTGTTTAATTCTTTGATATAGGCCTAGTTGTATGTTATGATTAAATGACCCAACTTTACCGTTAATAAAGTTTAATTTTTGATCCACCAATAGTAACTTCTTCCCTTGTGCTTATTATTAGTTGTTGGCATGTTGTGAACCACATAGGAATTTGTTTTTATGCCTAACATCACTGTTTTGAAGATGCCCTGTCAGAAAAACATGTATGCAAATTTGTGATCCATTAGTGTGAATTAGGCATGATACCTAAGTGGCGATCTTTGCATTTTTGGTAATTCTGAACATAACAAACATAAATGCTAGATGAACTGCTCTTGGCATTTAGTAAAAGTTTAAAGTAAAAGAAATAATTCACTCATAAATAAAAGAGTAGACATAGATAATAGTTTATGGTAATTCTGGACACTCATAAAGTTTGAAAATTATGTTTAATTCATGTGCTAATTAAGTAGTTTTTTTAACTGCATAAAACTATTTTATGTTTTTTCCTGATAGGTGGAAAAAGTGCTTTATTAAATCATGAGCTTTATTATACTGAATAGTTTTGATGGTGTCTCTAGTTTTACTACCAAAAAAAGTTAAATAGATTGTGTTTTATGATCGATCTTCATCCATGTAATTGTCTTTAAATGTGCTACTTCAATTTTGTAGGGTATATTCAAGAGATATGATAAAGATAAGAGTGGAAAAATTGATCCATTAGAATTAAGAGATGCTCTGTATGGTATTAGTTATGCGTGCCTGGTTCAGTTCTATAATTAAATTTGTGTTCATTCCATTAGAACAATGTTGATTTTTGTTGTACATACGTTGTATTCCTCTATAAATGTTAACTTTTGTTGAATTGGAACAAGACTAAAAAACAGTGAAGATGCATATGATATTTTGTTATGTTTTCTATTCAATTATTTCTATTTTTTCTTGTATTTAGGATAATTTTTTTTTCTAAAAAAAAATGCCCATGGGCTAGCCCTAACCCATAGGGCTTTTGTTGGCTTTTTGGCCTTGTGAGTTTTTTCAATGAGGGGTTTTTGGGTCCTGTGGGCTTTTCTATCCCCAACCCACGTGGGACAAGGCCAAACAATGAAAAGTGGGCCAATTTGACAGGTCTAGCATTTTCATACTATCTTCCTTCTCAATTTGATTGGATCAATTACCTAAAGATTTTAATTAAATAATAAATATTAATAACTATTGGAGATAAAAAGCTATTATTAATTTAAAATAAATATATTTCTATAATTACAATTATCTTCAATAATAAAATTTTAAAAATTAATTAATTAATAAATACAATAATAAAATATTATTAATAATTTAAAAACTCAATCATAAATTTCCATTTTTTAAGAACATGGACTACTATAAATGTGGTGGATGGCCTCAACTAAATCCATAAAAAAATAATACCAGTGATTGAAACTATACCTAGCAAGCACCATACTAAAACAAGGATATGACTTTGGTCAAAATAGCTTTTGCAACAATCCTTCTTACTTTAATAATAGCTTGCAATGGATATGGTTTGAGAAGCATATCAAGAATGGGAGTTGATGGTGAATGTCATGAGTGTAAGGAATGCAATTTGATTTTAGCTCACTGAAAATCAAGAGTGGTTTGTGAAAATGGGTCCTACACATGTGTTAAGATCTGTACTGCACCTAGGCGAACTAATAAAATCGCACGGCCAAGCCCGCCTACACATATCCCCGGAAATGAAACTATCAAGTAAGTAACCGGTAGCGAAAGCACACAACGACCTAGGCCGCCTACTTTAGAAAACAAGATGTCATCTTTCGACTATCCAGACTTAGAATATAAACAAGATCCCTGGTACCAACAAACATTAACTAAGGGCCTGGGCTAGGCTCAGGCCTATCTAGGACCCAAACAATGACCCAACCCACAGGAAGGGCAAACAAAATTAATAACTCTATAAATATACGTGGACCCCAGCAATTAAGAGGTACACTTTTCATTAATCCCTTAATCAAATATTTAACTTTCTGAGAGCCCTTTCGTTGACTTGATCGTCCGAGCCCTCTTCGCAGGTAACCCCTCAAGGGTCCAAACCGCATGTATCGATAGATGGCATATGCAAGCCGATGAGGAGCCAACTCGAGAGGTTGAGGATTGAGCTAAGGCAATATTTGTGTCCTTAATATTTAGGGATATGATTACCAATCTATATTAATAAATACATTTTTGTTGACATCTTATTACTTTCTCTAGTTTTAGTTTTTATTGTACCTCTAAAAAATACATGATATATTAGTTTTATACATATAATCATTTATAAATTTATAGGACTTCAAAGAGAACATGATTAACTATGACAAAATTTATTAATTTATAAACTATTTATATTTTATGTTTGGATTAAATATATTTTTTGTAACAAAATTATTTTTAATTTCTTTTTATCCCTAAATTCAATATCTATTTATTTTGTTTTTGCATTTTATAAAAGTAATAAAGTATATTTTTAACAAATGACAAAAAAAGAAAATAGGTAAATGAAATTCTACATAATATAATATAATTTGCAATTTAAAAAAGAAAAGTATAGAGTTTAGCTTGGAAGGGTTAGGGCTAACTTATGTTCTACAAATTAAATTAACAGCTCTACATTTGTTGATCTATTATTTGTCTAATTTTATACCAATTCATTAAGAAATTTAGAAGCATAAAAAAACAATAGGTCAAGGTTATAATGTCTATCCTATAACTAGGATGTTTAATTTGCAAAATTGGTAAGATAAATAGTTCTTAATTGTATAAACTAAAATTAATTTATAATTTCTTTAAAAATTGAATTAATAAAAAAATTAATTAATTTATTTTTAAATCTAGTTGTATCGTGATAATATTTTAATCATAATAAAATTTTTTAAGAACAAAAAATAAAATATATTTCATTTTAAAGATAAATTTGAAGATAATGACCTGCCATAACAATAATTTCATTTTGGAAAATTTGTGAAATCTTAAAAAGCAAACTCTAAAATCGTAACTTATGCATAGAAATTATTATGCAACAAGGTAGATATAATCTAAAAAGGAGTTAATATGACACAATCATTTTTCTCTACCTCTTATATGGTTTGTTGAATAGAGAACCCACTTGAAATAATAAGTGCTTGTTAAATCATTGTAAATTAGCGCACATAATTGCATAATGTATATTGAGTGAAGACCTCACACATATTCATTTCCCCCTCTATTGTAAGTATTGAAATAGGTAATTAGACAAGAATGGGGTTGAATTGGCTTTATAAAAACTTTGGTTACTTTTCCAAACTTAAAACACCTTCAAATTGAATCAGATCAACCACGAGATCAGAATGCAACTACTACTGGACTGTACACTTTCAATCGATTAAAAATAGGGATAATAAGTTGATTTCATTAAACAGTTAACAATGCAGTGTAATTCAACAAATGAAAATATCAAAATAGTTCATTGAAATATTGGGAATTCTGTAGAAATTTGAATTTGAAGTGTAATTCAGAAACAACTTAAAAGACTTATCAAGATTGATTCAGATAAGCAAAAGAAATATGAGCAAAGTCTCAAGTTGTGTCAAACCACTCAAGAATAGTTAAAAGATTGTACATTTCAAATTTCTTGAAACTGTAAACACAAATCAAGAGATAAGAGAGAGAATCAAGCACAAGGACATCAAATTTTTATATTGGTTCACTCAAATTTGAGCTACATCTAGTTTGTCAAGGCAACTTAAGCCTGACGTGCACTACATAACCAACACTCTTGAATCTCACAAGAGTCTCAACATAGCACAACAAGAAGACACTTGCAGACCTAAAAACACCAGGCAACATCCAGAAACTTGAGAAAGATCAAACCTGAATGAAGGCTCTCCCTAGCCAACCAAACCTCTTTCTCCAAGTTCCAAAAACAAAGCAAAAAGCTCCAAGAAGATCAAACATCCTTCATGAATGGTTTCACTTCTGTGTAATTCAAAGAGAGAGAGAGAGTTTTCCACCAGCTTAGAATGATTTTGCTCTAAAAAATCTGAAGTCCCACCTGTTGGCAGAAGCAAGCTTGAAGCAAAGATTTGATAAAGCCAAGTGCATGAAAATCATATGTGGTTGATGAAGATTGATGAAGATCCACTTGAAGATTATGTTTCAATTGTATTAAATCTTGAAATGATGTGTTCAATGTAATAGTTACATGTTATATCATGTTTTTAGGCTATATGACATAGGTCAAATGTCTTGTTAGTCTTAGTGTGTCCTTTTTAATATGTTAAAAATAGGTTTTAACAAGATAAAAGGCTTGTTGTATATAGTTTTTGGTACGAATGTATTTAATCAGTTGAATTATTGTTTCAATCGACTGATTTCACTTATGTCAAGTGAAATCAAACAGATTGTATAAAAAATTCAACTGATAGATTTCACTTAAATAAGACTATATAAGTTGTATTTTCGAGAGCAGATGCACAATTCTGAGTTTTTAGCACGAAAACCTGTTATTCATCACTAGAAAACTCTCTCTCTCTGAATTACATAGCTACAAGGTGAAAATTGAAGATTGTCAGACCCGGCAAATTTATATAAATAATAATTAATAAATTACAAATAATGGTGGGTTGGAAGTACCGTAAGAGAGTTTCTTGACAAGTCTTAGACAAAGGAATAATACTAGCTTAAGTGGTTGAGAGTACTTGGTCATGTGAGAGGACTTGTGTGTGCCATTACTGTGATGTTTTAATTGTGTTTATTTTACAAGTACATTGTGAATGGGGAAGTATGACTTAACATGGTATTTATGCGTGAATTAACATGAATTATATGATAGCTTAATGGTTGTGAATATGCTTAATGGGTGGAAGGATGTGAGTTTGAACCCTAGTTAGCATGAGTTGTTCTTTCTTTTTCACTTTTAGTATTTTTGCTAATTGAAGGAAAAACCTAGAAACTCTAAAGATCCCCTGAGAAACTAGAAGGGTAGCTTAGAAGTAGTTATGGTGTAGTAAAAACACAACTAAATGGCCATTAACTCCCAATTTCATTATTTTCTTTTTATTAATTTATTTAATTATTTTTGGGGTTGGAAAGTGTGAAGAGAGAAGAGAGTGAGTGGGGAAACAGAGGGTTAGAGGGTGTGGCAGCAAGGAGAGTTAGAGAGGATTGCAAAACTGTGACAATGGGAGAGAGTGTTAAGGTTGAACAAAGTTTTGGAGTGGAGACGAGTGGTGGAGTCTTGAGAGCAAGGAAAGATCATTAGGAATGCATTAGGAGCAAGGAGATCATGTAAGGGGATTTGTCCATGCTCGTTTTAATTTTGATTATATTGTTCTGAATGATTTCATGGTTTGACTGCTTGAATTCCTTTTCAAATTACGTTGTTTTTGCTGAATTTTGGGTTTCTGCCCAGAAACCGCCTAGTGGCTACGAAGGCCTGCCAAGCGAAGCAACCAATTGTTCATGATTTTTTGGGTTCTGTGATGAACCGCCTGGCAGTGCGAACTAGAATAATGCATTCTGGCTTGATTTTGGGTGTTTCGTGATGTGCTTGGATGTTCTGCAGATTATGGAGTCTTTTTGGTTATGTGTGATAGACCTTGTAGCACGAAAATGAAGAGGAGAAGGTCCATGGTTGCAACATAAATGGAGTGAAATGGAGGAGTGGATTCAAGCTTACGGGCTCTAGAAGCAATAAAGGTGAAATGGAGAGGAAACCTAGAAGAGAAATCTATTCTAGGGAAGAAGGCTAGAGGAGTTCTTGGTAGAAACTAGTCTAGCAAAGTGACTCTAGAGGCAATGGGTTGAGTACTATCAACACTTAGTCTATTACCAATCCAAAGTAACCAAATACAAGAGTAGAATGGTCGCATTTATAGGAATCATGGTTGGCCAAATGAAATAAGAAATGTATCATGAAATGAAATGGAGATGTAGCTTGGAGAAGAAGCACAAAGGTGGGCCGTGTGATGCACAAGTGGAAGGGATATAATTCCATGTGGCAAAGTCACACTCTCCTTGCATACACCAAGTAACAAAGGCACACCAAGCCTTGGCTCCAAGCACATTCTCGGCCAAGTGGTTCGAATTGGGCTTGCATTGGCCCACTTTGAAACTAAACAACAAAGTACTTTAGTATTTTTATTCTACAACATGACCTAACATGTGTCCCGAAATAAAAGCTATTTTAATGGTCCAATCATGTGTGCTCTCATATTTTGATGTCTTCTTTAGCCCATGAGAATAACATAGGAAGCCCATGATGAATTTGATCCTCTTGAGGCAATCCCATTTAGTTCCTTCTTGGTGGGCTTTGGGCTTGAGATGCATGTAGGCCTAAGATTGGGCCTTGAGCATGATTTGGGCTTTGGCCTTGAGCATGTAGGCCTAAGATTGGCCCAAGCTATAAGCCTTTTTGGGATCACATCAATGTGTCTAGGTATGATTGACTAATAGTAATTGCTTTTATGATAATTTGGTGAATTAGGTGAATTATATGCATATAATGGGTTTATGGGATTTTGGGGATGTATTCAATATATCATCAAAGATAATTTCAGTAAAATCATAAATATCATGCAATATATATTGACATAAGATGTATGAAGATGGGCTTTTAAAATTGAAAAAATGTGATATTTTGCCCACTTGACAAAAATACTGAATTTCTCTTTGACTTAATTGAGACCTAAAAGGTAACTCTAAGTCAAAGGTTCGAGGAGTTTGAAATAATGGGTGAAAGTGGAATTTTTTTTAGGAAGAACTAAGACAAAAGAATTAATGGAAAATGAAAGAGAGTTTAAAGATGAGATCACTCCCTTTAGAAGCTTGATCTTTATATCTTTGCAAATAAGAGTAGAATGTGGTATCTCTACTTCCCTAAGCATGATCTCCTCCCTTTCTTTTCTCTCAATCTCTACCTCTTTTCTTTTGACCTCTTCCTCTTGTCTTACTCTCTCTTTTTCTTCATATTCTTTTCTCTCTTTTTCTTCCTTCTCTTTTCTCAACTTCTCCTCTCTGTTTTGTTCCTCTTCTTCTCTCAGTTCTTTCTCAAATTTTTTTCTTTTCTCTTATGCTCTTTTCTCTTTTTCCATATGCTCTCTTTGCTTTTTAATTGCTCTTTGCTTTTCAATTTCTCTTTGCTTTTCAAATGCCTTTTGCATTTCAAGTGATCTAAGCTTTTCAAGTTTTTCTTTTTCTCTTTTCTTACTCAAGAGCAAGTCAAGTTTATCTTTAAAATCTCTTTCTTGACGAGAAAACTTGGCAAGATTTTGGATGAATGCATTACCTATGTCAATGAAGTTTTCTATACTAGACTTCTGATCTCAAGTTATCCTAAATGAAGAGGGGATAAACTTTTTCCACATGCATGCTTTGAACTCATAAAAAGTATTAATGCAGAATTCTCTTCCTTTCTCCACTATAGATTGTCTTTGATGCCACCACTCACATGCACGTCCTACAAATCTAGAAATAACATGCCTAAGAATGTCAGATTGACTATACTTACGAAACAAAGGTTGCACGAACTTCTCTGTATCCCACACCCAATCTCTGAATGATATTGGTCCTATATCCTCCACAAAGAATGGAATGTCAATATGAATGGTATGATGCAACTCATTACTACTATGCCTATGCAACCTAGGACTATATTTAGAATATGTACTCATGATGATTGAAGGAACTTAAGAACTTGGATAAAAAGGTGAAAGAAGAGGACTAGCAAAAGTGTACCTCCAAGTAAGCAAGGTGAGTCTCACGAGCTTCTTAAGTACCAAGGCTAATCCTTGCCAAGGTTACACTTGCAAAAGTACTCAAAGTTCACACAAATGTTCAAGTAATAAGTACATAGAATCACTTGAGAGAAAGATCACAAACAAGTAAGCAAACAAACACAAAGATTAACAAAAAAATGAACACTAAAACAGACCCCTAATTGGCAAAATTTTAGAGACTTTGGTCTCACAAATCAAGCCACTATGCAACATGAAAACATGAATCTAAACTATGCGACCTAAAAGCAAGGTGAAAAAGCACTTAGAACTTTCAAACACTCACTTACTAAAATGTTCCACTATTTGTATGAAAAAGGTTCTCCTTAGGAGATGAGATTGAACACCTTTGGCTCCCCAAGACACCTAAGTAGGCCACAAGTTACAATGGATAACTTTAAAGCAATTTTGGTGCACTAATTTGGTACTCAAAATGAAGCCACCCAATATCACCTAATGTGTCAAATTTGGATTCCAAAAGAAGCAATTTTCACAAACAAAGGGAGCTTCACAAAGGTACCAAATATGGTGTGCAAAAGATACAAAATGAAGAACAAAAGAAAGCTATACAAGAAGCAATTAAATGTCCAAAAGGTGCTGCCAATGTGCTGCCAAAATGCACAATCCGAGAGCTAAAAGCTTGGCTTCTAGCCTTCTATTTAATGCACAAAGTTCACCACCAATTAAGGCACTTGTAAAGCACCTTGAGACCACCAAATTGAAGGGAAAAACAGCAACAAAATAGTCATGGTTGGAGGCAAAACAACCACCCAAACCTGCACTAAAAAATAGCAAAGAAAAACTATGCCAATCTAAAATGTTAGCACTCACACTCACAAGGAAATATGGCTCAAAACTCATAATATTTGGAAGCAAAAGGAGGAATCACTCAAGAATCAAGTAAACTAATGTCTACCTTAAACTCCACCTCCTATAATGCAACCACTAGAATAGAAATCATTCATAGAGTTTAATCCCCACAATACCATAGAAAGCATAAGGCCAATAAACTTGAATTAAGCAAAGAAAGCAAGAAAAACTAATTAAGGAAGCTAAACCAAATGGAAGTAAAATGAAACATGACTGAAAGGAGAGCCAAGAAATTAAGGCAAGAAAGAAAGGCTATCATAATCAAAATGAACCTAGAATAGCACTAGAATTGAAGAAGAAAGCTGAAAAACAAAGAAGGAAAATTGCTCAAAAAACAGCCACTGTACTCATTGCAAATTTGTGCCAAATAGAGGGAATAAAATCCACTTCTATTGAAGGCAAACTCAAAGAAATATGGAGTACACAATTAAGCAATCAATTATAACAACTATGAGAACTTTAGAAGTTGCCAACACACAAAAAATCGCAAGAAATTTTGGAAATTCCTGAAGCTGGCAGGCCAGAAAATGGGATTTTATACCTCTAATTCAAAGATTTATCATATTTTTTGTACTCAACATTTTTTAGTGATTCTTTTTTTGTTATTTTCCTCTATCTCTTAGCTTAAAGAGGAGAAAAATAAAAACAAAGTTTGGCCAATCCATGCGTTCAAAATAATGGAGGAGTGGATTTAAGCTTGGAGGCTCTTGAAGTAATGAAGGTGAAATGGAGAGGAAACCTAGAAGATAAATCTAGTCTAGGGAAGGAGGCTAGTAGAGTTCTTGGTAGAAACTAGTCTAGCAAAGTGACTTTAGAGGAAATAGGTGGAGTACTCTCAACACTTAGTCTATTACCAATCCAAAGTAACCAAATACAAGAGTAGAATGGCTGCATTTATAGGAATGATGGCTGGCCAAATGAAATAAGAAATGTGTCATGAAATGGAGATGTAGCTTGGAGAAGAAGCACAAAGGTGGGCCATGTGATGCAAAGGAGGAAGGGATCTAATGCCATGTGGCAAAGTCATACTCTCCTTGCATACACCAAGTAACAAAGGCACACCAAGCCTTGCCTCCAAGCACATTCTTGACCAAGTGGTTTGAATTAGGCTTGCATTGGCCCAATTTGAAACTAAACAACAAAGTACTTTAGTATTTTTCTTATAGAACATGGCCTAACATATGGCCCAAAAATAAAAGCTATTCTAATGGTCCAATCATGTGTGTTCTCATATTTTGATGTCTTCTTTAGCCCATGAGAATAAGATAGGAAGTCCATGATGAATTTGATCCTCTTGAGGCAATCCCATTTGGTTCCTTCTAAGCATGCCTATTGTTATTGGGCTTCTTGGTGGGCTTTGGGGTTAAGATGCATGTAGGCCTAAGATTGGGCCTTGAGCATGATTTGGGCCTAGGTGTTGGCCCAAGCTATAAGCCTTTTTGGGATCACATCAATGTGTCTAGGTATGATTGACTAATAGTAATTGCTTTTACGATAATTTGGTGAATTAGGGTAATTATATGCATATAATGGGTTAATAGGATTTTGGGGATGAATTCAATATATGATCTATCGAACTTGGAAATTGATTATTTTGAAAGATTGGTGGTATTAATTGAATTGGGATGCATATATGTGATTGCTTTTGGGTTAATTGCAACTGGAATGTAGATTTGCGTTTGAGCAGAGTAGGGATTTCCAATAGGTACAAGGAAATCTGGAAATTCCATAATTCTGATGTACCACCTGGCGATACCTATGAATTATGAGGCGATGAATGGTGGCCAATGACTGGTTTGGCCTTCCAAGTGGAAAAAAAAACTGACAATGGAGTCCTTAGGGACGATTTAGTAATAAAATTGGTATGTTTGTATGATGACTTAGGGTTCAATTGGTGTGAGTTGATGCATGAGTTAAAGTCTTGAATTTACATGAAATTGTAATGGTTTGAGTTGTGGAAATGAAGGAAGAGATGAGTGTTATTGGTGATAGTAGACTGTTTGCATGTGTAAAATGTTAGGAGCAAGCTGTTTGGG
>Ga0214545_1010039_pt1 | contig 14013 bp, 4 predicted proteins | sample CNSS4metaG_FD_160064 | JGI IMG/M metagenome (GOLD analysis project Ga0214545, IMG submission 160064) | Root nodule microbial communities from cowpea collected in UCLA plant growth center, Los Angeles, California, USA - CNSS4 | ecosystem: Host-associated > Plants > Roots > Nodule | place: USA... | reverse complement strand
TTTATATATATATATATATATATATATATATATATATATATATATATATATATAAAAGTTATTTAAGGACATTAAAAGAGTCGAAGAAATTTTGAATTTCAAAATCAAATTTTATTCTCATATTTTAAAATTTTAAAATTTAGTAATATAAATCTTAATTTTAAAAAAAAAAATTGAAATTGAAATCTTTAATTTATTTTTATATCTTTAAAAGTCTAAATAAATTATAATTTTTACTTTTTAATAATACTTATGTTATTGAAATTATTTTTATAATTATTATTTACATTTAACATAAGTGTATTATAATAAAATAATTATCATGTTTATCTTATTTTTAAAGTTATTGTTGAATAAATAAATAAATAAATATAAAATATTAATCTCTAATACTTTATTATTTTGTTTATTTATTTTATTAATAATTTCATAATTAATTTTTTTATTTATTGTTTTTATTATATTTTAATTTCTATTATTATTTGTTTTTATTCATTTTCATTAAATTTTTGAATTCTTCATCTTTCGGAGTTTGTTCTCATCTTGAATATAATAGGTTAAAAAAGGTTAAATCATTCTAGAGGTCTTCATTTCTCTAGCGAAATTTCAAGTAGGTCCCCCCATTTTTATTTGACTCAATTGAGTTCCTGTTCTTGAAAAATCGTTGCAATCATTTTTTACCGTTCTCGGTGGTATTAACTTGGCACTGTGCCGGGATATCTTATCCATTTCTCCGGGAAAATAGATATTCCCGGAAAATATTTTTAATTGAATCTTTTTTTTTCTTCTCCAATCGAACCAACCCGCTTACTTGACTTCTTATATTTAGAGTGATTGGTGTATCTACTTCAATAATACTATTGTTTCGTACCATTATGGAAGAAAATTCTGGTCGCCATTTAACAGCTCGAAAAAACCTAGGCCAGCTTAAGGAAAGTTGAAACAGAAGCAGATCTGTTTCGGGTGAATGGCTATTCTAAGATCGAACGAGAAAAATTGAATTTAATTAATTCAATTTATACGACCTTTCCATTGTATAGTAACAGTGTTAATGATGTGGCACGTGTTAGCACATGGTTTTTTTTATTTTATTTTTTAAATTTTTTAAATTTTTAATTTTTTTAAAAAAATAAAATTGTCACGTGTGAATCTAACATTGTGCCACGTGGCAGAGACAATGTGATGTGGCAGTCCCTGTATTTGTTATTTTGTCTCAATTTTTTTAAAATTGAATCAATTTCATCCCGGTATTAAATTTAATTTTTATATAAATTTTACAATGGTATTTTTATTATAGTTGATATTTTTAACAAAATTGAGTTTATTTAAATATATATTTTGCACTAATATTTATTTATTTATTTTTAAAATATTTATATATCTATAATTTATAGATAAATGTTAGAGTTGCTTTAAAAATAAAAACTTCATAAATTCAAATATAAAATTTTAAAATTTTTTTATAACAATTCTAACATTTGTCTATAAATTATTGATATATAAATATTTGAAACCATATTTAAATAAAGTTCAATGCAAAATATATATTTAAATAAACTTAATTTTGTTAAAAATATCAATTATAGTATAAATACCACTGTAAAATTTATATAAAAATTAAATTTGATATAAGGATGAAATTGATTCAGTTTTAAAAAAATTGGAATCAAATTAAGACAAAATAACAAATACAAAGACTACATTGGGATTTTTCACATCCAATAGTGGCACGTGGCACTATCACTGTCACTCACATAGTCTCTGTCACGTAGCACAATTTCAGATTGACACGTGGCAATTTTAATTTTTTTAAAAAAAATTGTAAAAAAATTAAAAAAAATTAAAAAAACAAAAAAACCGTGTGCTGACACGTGACACATAATTAACACAGGAACTAATTACAACGAATTTTAAAAAATAGAAACTCAATTGAGTCAAATAAAATGGGGGACCTACTTGAGATTTCGCTACAAAAATGAAGACTCTGGAATGATTTAACGGTTAAAAAATGAGAAAGTTGTTTAGAGACATTAGGAGAGTATGTTAGAAGAACTTCATTTTTTCTTTATAAATTTTTTTTCTTTTGAATTTTGAATTCAAATTTTGTTATCATGCTTTTACGATTTTTTAGATTTTAAATTTCAAATTCAATTTGAGTTACTATATATTTCGAATTTCATATTTGATAATGTTAATATGAAATTTAGAAAATCATTAAAATTAAAATCGTTAGATCTTTTTATACATTTAAAAGTTAAAAACTAATTCATTTTTATTTTTTAATAATATATTATTTAAAATAACGTAAGTGTATTACAATTTTAAATAAAATACTGTTTTTAATATTTTATTATTTAGTTTACTTTTAGTTTATTAATAACATCATTATATGATTACTATATATCACATTTTAATTTATCTTATTATTATTTTAAATTATTGACATATTTTTATTTAATTCTTCAATTCTTCATCTTTGAATTTTAATCCGATCTTAAATACGAATATTTTTTGAACTTTATGAATTTTAAATTTCAATTTCGAACTTCATTATCGTTCTTTTAAGATTTTTAGACATTTTAAATTTTAAATTCAATTTTTTTTGTTATTATATATTTTAAATTCACGGAATTAAAAAATATATATCTATAAAATAAATTTATGTTTATTAAACTAGAATTAAAATTTAATATAATTTTTTTATTTTGTACTGCTTTTTTAAATAATAAAATATATGATTAAAATTTAATATAATTATGAAAACTAAATAATAAAGTTTACTTTTATTTATCATCATTATCTATATATTTGTTATCTATTATTTATTATTAGTTATTATTATGAATTATTATTATTTATGTATTTAATTTGTTTATACCTTGATGTATTAATTGCTTTTTTAAATAATAAAATATATTTAGTATTATAAATTAAAGTTTTTAAAAATATGATTAAAAGATAATATAACGTTTAAATATATATTTGGTCATATTTTTGTTGTTTTTATTCAATTTGGTTATCATTTTCGTCTTGTGTTCAATTAGGTCATCATTTTCATCAAATATTGATCAATTTGGTCCTTTTTAGTAATGGTGTTTAAATAGTTAACGTTTTTTAACAATACATGCCACGTGTCAGCTCCTAATTTTTACATTTTTTTTAATTTTAAAAAAATTGTCCACATATGAAGTCATAATTGTTCCACATGTCAATGTCGGTGTCACACGTGTCACTTTATGGTTGTCTTATTTTTTTTGTTCAATTTAGTTCCTATGTTCGATATTTTTGTTCTTTTTCGTCCCAATTTTGGTTGAAATGAATCAATTTTGTCCTTTCAAATTGATACCAAATTTATATCTTTTATAAAAATTATACTAATAATTTTTCTAAAACTGACAATTTTATTAATTATTTTTAAAAATTTAATTATAAATTATTAAATTTAATTATAAATTGTATAAAATTCTTATATCTAATTATTAAATAAAATACAAATATTTAAAATATTGTAAGAATATAAATATTAAATGTTTTTTTCTAATATTTATATTCTAAAATACGGATACTTTTAAATTTGATATTTAAAAATATTTCAAATATTATAAATATTTTAGAAGAGTAAACTAATATTTATAAAATTTAAATTTAAATATAAAACATTTTAGATTTTAATTTAATATCTAAAATGTGTAAAATCCCAAAAAATGGTATTTTAGAAGTGATAGTGGTTTAAAAATAGTGAGACTCGATTATTTTAATATTAAAAAGGTTTTAGTATAAATATAATTGTTATAAACGAGTTTCATTATTTTAAAACACATCATCTCTCTAGAAACCACTTTTCTAGAGCTCTCTAACTTCTCTCTAAAAGTTTTGTCTTTTCGGTCGTTTGATTGAAGAACCAAGACCGTAGGATTGATCCTTTCGGTGAGCTCTTCAATTTGGATCGATCAGTTTCTCCGTTGTTGTAAGTTAAGTTTCTTATGTCTTTTTGGTTTTTTCTGTTTTCTGTTGCATGTAAGCCTTCTTCCGCTTGTGTGTGCCATTTTATGTATCAATATGAGTCTTTGCTGATCAGTGATCATAATGGTATGTCCTGATCGTTCTTGTGATGTTTTTATATGTAGATAGAGCATCCTGTGGAGTTAGAGACGTTTGACGTTTATAGAGTTGTTTAAGCAGGATACCAGGTAAGGGAAGCTAATGTCTATTATGTCTCATGAACCTGTTAAGAATGTTATTATATGATTATTCTGTAATTGACTAATGTGTTTGATATGTGAATTGAGTTGTGATGTTTGAAAATGATAAATGCTTAGGTTTTATATGTTGTTTGAGAATAATTGTATGCTATGGGTGCAATTGGATACAATTGATGTGAATATTTTGATAGAATTAATGTTTGATACTTGAATGGTCTTTAGTGGAGGTTTTGGAGTTGTATGGATTGGTTGAATAGGTATAATTCTGCTTAAATCAGTTTATGTAGAATTATGCAGATTTGCTTACTCGCTGGGCGAGCCTACTCGTTGGGCGAATGAGTTGATCTGCAGAATTACGCAGAACACTGATCTACAGAATTATACAGATTTGCATACTCGCTGGGCGAGTGCTACTCGTTGGGCTAGCGTGGGTCAGTGGCTGGGCTAGTGCTACTCGTTGGGCGAATTTCCAAGTTAGAAACTTCCAGACCTGGACAAGTGGCTGGGCGAGCGGTACTAGCTGGGCGAGCGTGAGCCAGTGGCTGGGCGAGTGTTACTAGCTGGGCGAGTGAGTCAGAACCTGAAACTTGTATTTTTGAGTTAAATTGGGTGGTATTTTAGTTATCATAGAAGCTTTGTAATTATTATGAATGATGAGTATATGATATGAGATTGTTTGTATGAGACTGAGTTGAGAATGGTTAATGCTAACCCAAGGAGGATTAACAATGATTGTGGTAGTGTATGCATTGAGGTAGGGATTGTCTTGGTAGTTATCTTGACGCTCAAATAACCATTCAAATTCTCAAGTAGAGAGGAATGATGTATGTGGTGACAAGAGGTCCTAGCCTAGGGGTTTTTCCTTGACCATAGGTGTTAACGGACTGACCTTGTATGTGGTAGAGTTTTGACTCTTAATTTGTCGCTCTGCAGGGCATGAGATGCCACTACAAGTGCATAACTGACTGGATCCGACCTCAATGCATGTATCTGGATTAGTTGAATTGTAGTTTAGAAATATATGTGTGTGAGTATATGCTTGTTTGTTGTTGTTAGATATATCAATATTATATGATTTAAGAAAATTCTTTAAAAGTCATTAGCTTACCCTTCTTTTGTGTTTTTGTCTTGTGTTGTATGTTTTCCTTTTGCAATGATCACCTATTCGGTGGGAGCAGTGGTGGATGCAGTTTCAGAGTCACCTCTGGAGATTGAGGAGCCATCTTTTAGGTCGAAGGAGGTCTGAGTGGGAAGTTTTTGTAAGTGGTTACCTTGTATTTAGGGTTAGAAAGGTTTGGTATGTATAATTGATATATTTATATATTCTAATCATTTGTAAGACTGTATTAATATACTTCATACATTTGTTTATTTGTTTTGAATACTAAGGTGAAATATCTTATTTTATTAGTTTTAAGCTGCTAAAATTGGGATGTTACATTTTGGAATCAGAGCAGTTCGTCCTTAGGATGACTTGAGGATTGTGGGTTCGTCATGTCTTGTAGGTTTAAGTACTCGGGTTTGGTAGAATTCGTTTGTGAAACTAGAAGTATTAAGAACAGAAAACATCTTGATATAGTAGTGAGGGTGCACACTCATGACTAGATCAAAGGTAGTTTTCCTTTCTTAACTATAATGGTTTAAGAATATAAGAGTGATAGACCAAGGGTTTTGGCTGTCAGTAGACGTTAGAGTTTTGTTTTTTATGTTATGGTTTGTCTTCGTTGCACCTTTGTGCTTTGTGTTTAGTGTCTATAGTGATAAAGGGATGCAGATTCAAGGTCAACTTGACCTACTAACCTTTATGAAGGTTGGAAGGGATCTTTGAAACAACTTCTTGCCTCAAAGATATGAAGTTGTTGTATGATGCTTATCGGTGAGCGAGGAAAACTATGTTTTTTGGTTTGTAGACTAAGATGTTGGAGTTGAGCAACAACATGTGGAATGAAAGAGGTTGAATACAAGTTCTTGGGATTAGATACCACAAGCTTTACAAAAGGAGTTGAGTCTAGAGGTTAGCATACGGGAAGATATCAATGTGTGCCAATGCAACAATGTTTGAGAAAATTAACTTGGTTTTACCTTCGGGTAGTGTTCAGGTTCAGAGATATGTAAATACAAGAGGTTCGAGGAGAAATGTAATTTGATATAGTCATGTGACCATATCCATTAATTTTCTTAGATTGGTAAAAGAGAAGCAGATGGCAGATCCTAGGTTGCAGGATAGTGAGGTTGTGTGGGACAGAGAGAGCTAAGAAAAACGGAGACACCGAATGTGTGTAAAGACGAAAAATCTCTCGTGGGAGGTTAAGATGGAGTAGAGTTTGAGGATCAATCAGGTAGGCTAATGTTTCCCAAGTAGATGGAGAAACAATTTATGGATGATATTGAGGTGGCATAAAAGTTTTATGCTAGGTTGAAAAATTAGAAAGAGATGATTAGATCTTTTCAGTTGGTAGCAGCGTCAAAGTCGAGTATAGTAGGGATGTTGCAAAGAAAGTAGTTCACATGAGAAGAAAAATTGACCTTGGTATGAGGAAGAGGAATTCTAGTATTGAAAGATGAAGCACATCGTTAAGTTTAATCTTGTGAGAATGGCAAAAAAAAAAAAATCTTGTACAGAAAGAGCACAATGAAGGTGAAGAAAAGTCTGAATGGTTGAGATGGTGTTCACTATAGTTGCTGCTAGAACAATTAGTGCAAATGGTTAGATTCAAGAATACAAGGTATGAAGGTGGTGGCTGGACTAAAGGTTTTGGTTTCGCTCAGGGTCGGATATCGTTTGGTATCGTCGGTATGGTAAATGAGTCATGGTTAACTACAAGAGGGGAGTTAGTGTTTGAGTTGGGGGTTTTGCTACAGTTGCAGACAAGTGAAGTTTTCTTGGGTGTGTGGTTTGTCTCGTGGTGATCAAAGGATTCAAACTGAAAGTCAACGTAAATCGTTTCCTTAGCAAAGTTTGGAGTATAATCTCAAGGGTAATTGGGTTTCTTTCTAAGCTCATTCTTAAGGATTGTGATGTCAAAGGAAGTCATGTTCCTTGTTTCTAGAAGGTGAGTAAGTGGATTTGCATCAAGTATGGTATAACGTTGAAACGAGAAAACAAAGTATTACATTTATGAGTGTTTATCTGGAAAAGGGCATTGAAGAACAGACGTGAGAGATCTTTGTGTTGGAGAAATTGTTTTTTGGTTATGTTCTGAAGCATATACTAGATCTAACCTTGAAGCGGTGAGGTTGTTATTGCATTGGAGTTTGAAGCAGAATCAGTGTCAATAGTTCCTTACTTGATGGTTTGTTCTAAAAGTGTGGAGTAGAGATGACAGGTGGAGTAGTTAGTGGTTCAGTTGTAGTGTGTCACCTTAAGGATTACAACATAACAATTTGGAAAGAGAAGTGGTGGTACGTTAAGATATACAAGCGTAAGTGTGTTTAAAAGAGGTGAATCTTCTATGATGGATGATTAGAAGGAGTGGAAACATGCAGAAGGAAAGGAAGTTCTAAGAGTGACTCTAAGCAAGGTTTTTCAAGTAGGTTGTTGTTGTTATCACAGTTTTGTGGCAAGTTTCTCATGTAAGAAGGGTTTCGTCAAGATGTTAAAGAAGAGCAGAATTGGCGTTTCAAAGCTGATCATTCTTGGTACAAGTAAGTCTTTTGAGGTCTTTAGTGACTAAACAACCAGATGTGAGAATGTTTGTTGATCAGAGTGGCGCAGCGGAATGATGATAAGACATGCTTATCAATAGTGGGAGTACATGAGGAGAAGTAATTTTGTACTCATGACTTGGTGGTTGATGTGATAACAAGTTCTCTAAAAATAGCAAAGGTGTCGTTAGTATGTGGACTAGTAAAAGGCGTTCAGTGATCATCCAAAGTCAGAAGTGTGAAGTTGCACAAAAGAAGTCGGACAAAAAAAGTAGAAGATGAACAAAGTTATGGTTTCACGATGGGATGTCAACTTAGAAGCGAGAAAGTAAGAAATGATGCTTAACCAGGAAAATGGGTTCAAAGCTTTGGTTTGATGAGGTAATAGTAAGAGTTGGTAAAGTATAGGAATCTGAGTTGAGAAGTGGAGTGATGAAAAGGTTTCATTAGTATAGTTATTTGACTAAAACTATTAAGTTTCTCAAAATGGTTGAGAAAAAGCCAAGTGGACAATCCTAGTTTGAGATGTATCATAAAGTTACTACCAATCAAACTATAAATTTCAAGTCACGAAAATATGTGGTTCTAAGATTTCTTTTAAGGGATGGTTACAAGTCAGTGGTTTATTGATGAAGAGGGAGTGCCGAGAAAATCTGGTGGTTGCGACTGTTAAAAGTTTTAGTTGGAAGTGGAATAACTTGGTTGTGAACTTTGTTATCCTTGGTCAAAGTCAGTAAAGGAAGCAAGATGTTATAAGGGTATTTATGAATAAGAGTGGCTAAGGGTATTAATGTGTGGCAGTAGGTCAGAAGTCGTGTGTGATCAAGTCAGTGGAGTGATGTTTCAAGAAAGGGATAAGGTGAGGTGAAGTGATAACTAACATGTTAAATTGAAGATCTGGGACCATCTTTATATTTTGGTAAGAACCTACAAGATTTATGAGGAAGCTTATAGAAGGTGAGTTGGTATATCATACATTAATTGGTTGTTCAAGACATAAAAGATCTTTCAGGTTTGGAGTTGAGAAGTTGTTGTGAGAGAAAGAGCTAGATCAATCTACACTAATGAACACTATATCGCTTGGCATAGAGGCAAAGTTTTTAGTGAGTTCAAGTGTTGAAGTGTTATGTCAGCCAAGTCTAGGTGGTTGTTATAAGAGAAAATGAAGAGAGCATAATTTTCTTCTACCTGATGAGTGAATTTTTGAGGATGAAAATTTTTCTTGTTGGCGAGAATGTAAAATCCCAGAAAATGGTATTTTAGAAGTGATAGTGGTTTAAAAATAGTGAGACTCAATTATTTTAATATTAAAAAGGTTTTAGTATAAATAGAATTGTTATAAACGAGTTTCATTATTTTAAAACACATCATCTCTCTAGAAACCACTTTTCTAGAGCTCGCTGACTTCTCTCTAAAAGTTCTGTCTTTCCGGTCGTTTGATTGAAGAACCAAGACCGTAGGATTGATCCTTTCGATGAGCTCTTCCATTTGGACCAATCAATTTCTCCGTTCGTGTAAGTTAAGTTTTTGTTGTCTTTTTGGTTTTTTCTGTTTTCTGTTGCATGTAAGTCTTCTTCCGCTTGCGTGTGCCGTTTTATGTATCAATATGAGTCTCTGATGATCAATGATCATAATGGTATGTCCTGATCGTTCTTGTGATGTTTTTATATGTAGATAGAGCATCCTGTGGAGTTAGAGACGTTTGACGTTTATAGAGTTGTTTAAGCAGGATACCAAGTAAGGGAAGCTAATGTCTATTATGTCTCACGAATCTATTAAGAGTGTTATTATATGATTATTTTGTAATTGACTAATGTGTTTGATATGTGAATTGAGTTGTGATGTTTGAAAACGATAAATGCTTAGGTTTTATATGTTGTTTGAGAATAATTGTATGCTATGGGTTCAATTGGATACAATTGATGTGAATATTTTGATAGAATTAATGTTTGATACTTGAATGGTCTTTGGTGGAGGTTTTGGAGTTGTATGGATTGGTTGAATAGGTATAATTATGCTTAAATCAGTTTCTGTAGAATTATGCAGATTTGCTTACTCGCTAGGCGAGCCTACTCGTTGGGCGAATGAGTTGATCTGCAGAATTACGCAGAACACTGATCTACAGAATTATGCAGATTCGCATACTCGCTGGGCGAGTGCTACTCGCGGGGCTAGTTTGGGTCAGTGGCTGGGCTAGTGCTACTCGTTGGGCGAATTTCCAAGTTAGAAACTTCCAGACCTGGACAAGTGGCTGGGCGAGCGGTACTAGTTGGGCGAGCGTGAGCCAGTGGCTGGGCGAGTGAGTCAGAACCTGAAACTTGTATTTTTGAGTTAAATTGGGTGGTATTTTAGTTATCATAGAAGCTTTGTAATTATTATGAATGATGAGTATATGATATGAGATTGTTTATATGAGACTGAGTTGAGATTGGTTAATGCTAACCCAAGGAGGATTAGCAGTGATTGTGGTAGTGTATGCATTGAGGTAGGGATTGTCTTGGCAGTTATTCTGACGCTCTAATAACCATTCAAATTCTCAAGTAGAGAGGAATGATGTATGTGGTGACAGGAGGTCCTAGCCTAGGGGTTTTTCCTTGACCATAGGTGTTAACGGACTGACCTTGTATGTGGTAGAGTTTTGACTCTTAATCTGTTGCTCTGCAGAGCATGAGATGCCACTACAAGTGCATAACTGACTGGATCCGACCTCAATGCATGTATCTGGATTATTTGAGTCGTAGTTTAGAAATATATGTGTGTGTGTATATATGCTTGTTTATAGTTGTTAGGTATATCAATATTTTATGGTTTAAGAAAATTCTTTAAAAGTCATTAGCTTACCCTTCTTTTGTGTTTTTGTCTTATGTTGTATGTTTTCCTTTTGCAATGATCACCTATTCGGTGGGAGCAGTGGTGGATACAGTTTCAGAGACACCTCTAGAGGTTGAGGAGCCATCTTTTAGGTCGAAAGAGGTCTGAGTGGGAAGTTGTTGTAAGTGGTTAGCTTGTGTTTAGGGTTAGAAAGGTTTGGTATGTATAATTGATATATTTATATAGTCTGATCATTTGTAAGACTGTATTAATATACTTCATAGATTTTTGTTTATTTGTTTTGAATACTAAGGTGAAATATCCTATTTTATTAGTTTTAGGCTACTAAAATTGGGATGTTACAAAATGTAACAAAATTATTAAATATTTTAGATTTAAATGTCAATTTTACAAATGTTAATATATATTTTTAAAATTTTTAATAATTATATTTTAATAATATTTTAAATAATTATATTCTATTTAACAAATGAATATAAGAATTGTATTCAATTTATAATTAAATATAATAATTTATAATTGAATTTCAAAAATAACTAATAATAATGTCAATTTTAAAAATATATATACAATATTAACAAAAATTTAAATTTGGTTTCAACTTGAAAGGGAAAAAATTGTTCCATTTTAACAAAAATTGAGACTAAATTAAACAAAAATAACAAATATAGAAACTGAATTAAACAAAAATAACGAATATCGAGACTAAATTGAACAAAAATAAATAATACAACCACAAACTGACATGTGGCACTCACATTAACATGTGACACAATTGTGACTTGATACGTGGACAATTTTTTTTAAATTAAAAAATAATTAAATAAAAAAAACAGGAGCTGACACGTGGCATGTAGTATTAAAAAACGTTAACTATTTAAACACCGCTAGTAAAAAGGACCAAAGTGGCAAAATTTGACGAAAATGAGGACCTAATTGAACACAAAACAAAAATGAGGACCAAATTGAATAAAAACAACAAAAATAGGGACCAAACATATATTTAAGGCTTAATATAATTATGGAACTAAATAATAATATTTGTATTTTTTTGAATTTTTTGAATTCTTTTTTGTAAGTTTTGTTTACACATGTCTTTTTACGGTTGTGCTACATGTCAAAAAAATTCAATTTGGTCCCTATATTTGTTTTTAGTTTCAATTTAGTTCCAATTTTTGTAAAACTGAAACAATATTGTCTCTTCTTAAATTGAAACTTGATCTACTTTTTGTATACATTTGATGCTTATATTCTTACTAAAATTGACATTTTTATTAAATATTTGTCGAAATATTTGTAAAGAAACTTTTTTTTTTTAGTTTTATAATTAAACAAAGTTAAACCCAAACCTAATTTCAATAATCAACCATTTTTGTCATCATATATAAAGGTATGAAGTGTATCATATAGTACAAATTTATTGAAGATTAAAAATCAAATAACTTGTCACAGATAACTTTAGGAACTAAATTTCAAGTTCAAAACCCAAAGTTTAAAGTTTCTTATACAATTAATTTAAAAATATTTAATAAAAATGTCAATTGTAGTAAGAATATAACTATAAGATTTATTCAAAAAGTAAATTGAATTTCAAGTTAAGGAAGGACAATATTGTTCTATTTTTATAAAAATTAGGACTAAATTGAAACTAAAAAACAAATATAGAGACCAAATTTAATAATTTTGACACATATCACGACTGTGAAGTGATATGTGTAAGAAAAATAAAAAAATAATAACAAAAAAAAAATCACAAATTGACACGTGACTTTAACATCATTTGGTCAAACTAATAGTAATGACTAAATTGAATCATTTTTAAAAAAACTGCGACGAAATTAGGAGAGCGAAAGACTTGAGCACTAATTTGACACTTGTTAACCAATAGAATGACCAAAAGTGTAATTTAACCTTCTAATTATTAGAACAAAAGGTAGAAAAGAAAAGCAAAGGATGAAATGAAAATATGTTGCATGGTTAGACTCACGAGGAAGAATGTAATAACTTAAAAACAAATTAAATTCTACCTTCTTCTTTTTTTCTTTTTTTTTTTGTTAAAATTAAGCTTTAAAAATCTTTGAAGAAAATTTTATTTCACTCCTTTCCATTTTCTAAAAAACATTTATTTACTTATTTTTATTTTTATTTTTTTAAAAAAATAAATTAATTCATTTGGACAAAAATTGAATATTGACAATGAAGATTGTGGAAAATATGCATATAAGGTGATCACTTAATTTCTGGAAATGTAACAACTATTAACCACTATAAGTTCAATGTGCACAAAAATAACTCCAGCCACATGTTTGCAGAATATATAAAATAGGTCATCACTTAAATCAACATAACTCATATTTTAAAATAATTGGTCACTTATGTCCTAGTACAGTACTAGTAATCTTAAAATTCATGGCATGCAAAACTTTTGCAAAAATAGCTTTTAAAGTGCTTGCTTCAATGAAACCCAATAAGAATAATGCCTATATAATACACTGTACATTCAATTTAATGAGGCCAATAGTCAAACCATTTAGCAATCAAACATGTTCTGTTATTAGCAAATGTCCAATAAGGATCAAACACCAATTTCAAGGATAATAAACTACATCAACTCTTACACACTGAAAACCGTGTCCACAACATGCATTTTGATCTACCAAATTTCAGAAACAATTACGACATCAAATAAAAACCTAACCAAGTTTATCGTACCCAGCCACAAAAGAGGCAACAAACACAGCCCCAAACACACAAGAAATTAAAACCAACATATCAGATTTCAAATTAAAAAACTCTGTTTTTACAAATTAAAACAAAGCATAGACAAAGTAAAACTAACAAACACAACCAATGTTTCAAATCTTATTGATAGTCTCACATTGACTAGAGATAAGGTCAATTTACAATATATAAAAATTTATTGATAGTCTCATATAAAGATAAGGTCAATTCATAATATATAAGTGGATGTAATTCTCACCTTACAATTCAGTTTTGTAGTTCGAAAATCACACATCAACGAGACTGCCACCATAGCAAAGGGAGGACGACCAGGATGAAAAAACCATTGTTGCCATTGTAACGGTGAGGGAGGCGCAACTAAAACCCTGTCACGTAGGATTACAGGATGGATTTGTAGTGACCAAACCGACTTTGATAGTCCTTCACGAAGAGCGACGACACAAAACTTTGAAGAAGCACAAACACGAAGTAAACACCATTATCACGACTCCCTGACCAACACATAAAAGCAAACTTTGACGACATTGTGTATATATACAATATTTATAGGACTCACCAATGAGATAATTTATTTAAACTTTTAAATATGCAT
>Ga0214545_1010034_pt1 | contig 14023 bp, 8 predicted proteins | sample CNSS4metaG_FD_160064 | JGI IMG/M metagenome (GOLD analysis project Ga0214545, IMG submission 160064) | Root nodule microbial communities from cowpea collected in UCLA plant growth center, Los Angeles, California, USA - CNSS4 | ecosystem: Host-associated > Plants > Roots > Nodule | place: USA... | reverse complement strand
AATTCATCCATCAAACAGAGAGAGAAAACAGAATTGGAACCACCCGCTGTAGCAGCCTCGCTCAAGCTAGGAGTAGTCGCCCAGGCGAGAGGAGCTGTCTCGCTCAGGCGACTGGCTCTCGCTTAGGCGAGCCTACAACATTGGGTCCTGGAAGGTTTCACGATTTCTCGCTCAGGCGATGTTGTCTCGCCTGAGCGAGCTGGCCTGTCGCCCAAAAATGCAGCCCCTCGCCTGGGCGAGTGCTCGAGGCAGAACCAGGGTGAGCATTCTGATACTCTCGCCTAGGCGAGACGAGCTCGCTTGGGCGAGAATAGCAGAGTTCACCACTGTCAACCCACATGCAATGGCGGAAACAGCTCAGATCCACTCCCAAATTCACATGCAACTCCATTTCATTCAACAAAAGCACACCACACACGCATAAAAACATACAACGACCAAAAACAGCCAATAGTGATTTAAAACCAATGAATCTAGCTTCCCTTACCTTCGTTTGAGCTCCAAAAACAACCAGACCCTAACTAGGTAGCACAACAGCTCTAAGAACTATGACAGTGAGCTGAAACTGGAAAAAGAAGACAACACGAAGTTAAGAGTCTTAACCCTAACTTGACCCACGCGTTTTAAACAGAGTAAAGAGGAGAAGGAACGAACCCTGAGCTCTAAAGGTCAGCTTACCTGGAAAAAGGGGAGAGTTTTGCTAGCTCAAAGACGTGAGGATGGAGAGCCCTAGCAGAGAACTTGGCTTGAGGTGAAGAGAGGGAACAGAAGCTGGTTTCTGAAAAATGAAACAGAAAGGAAGGGGTTAGGGTAGGGGTCCTACTGAAGGGCTGGCCTTGGACCTCCGAAAAGGCCCGGCCCAAAACTTTATAGCACTGAAAAGGGGCTTACAAAAGATATTGTCCGCTTGAATGTATTAGAACATGTATCCATCAAGATAAGATAATTGTTGTCGATTAACATATATTCAAGATATTGTATGTTTTCAGATATTTATTTTCTTATGATTTTATCATAAGACACATCAGATGTTGGAAAGATAAAAAGACATTTAAATCACCTTAGAGTTTGATTAATTCTAAACGATGAGAGAGTATCGGCGTGATAAGAACATTTTGTTTATTATGAAATTTATTTTTATCTATTATTTTATTCTACAAACTTGCATGAGTTAAAATTACATTTTAGTGATATGCTTAGCAAAGTTACTTTGATATAAAAATAAATCGAAGCAAATGAAATACGATTTCTTCATGCTTTTTATGTTTATCTTTCTTAATATTTTTATTTGACCTAAGTGAAATTAATCGAATATGGATTATCTTACATCTTATATTGGTGTGAGGGAAATTGAGAAATGTTATGATATTGATAATTAATAATTGGAGCAGTATTAGTAAGATACATACATTAAATAAAATTTAAAGTGGTTAGAAATCTAGTATTAATTAAAAATAAAATCTATTTAATAATCTTTATCTTAAAAATTAATTTTATGAAGAAGAACTAAACTTAAACTCGTTTGTTATTAAATCAATATTTAGTTTTAGACCCTAGATATACATGAGTACATCTACTTCTAGTTGACATATTTACATGTGCATCTACTTCTTGGGCTTGTACCTAAGTTGGTATCAAATACTTCAAATTTATGGGCTTTATTTTTTCTGTGTCGTTTAAGGTTGTGCTTCTTCATTTTCAGAGGCCCATATTTTCTCTCTTTTTCCCTTATTTTTATCACTGTGGCCTGTTATGTTTAGGCTTTGATACATTGTTCGAACGGGTCTTTCATGTTTTTCAAATTTTGCAAGATTTGATATAGTTTGCAGAGCTACTAACATTTTGAACTCATAATTTTACCGTATCTATACAAATAGAATTGAAGTTAAAGATTTGATTATATATATATATATATATATATATATATATATATATATATATATATATATATATATATATATTTAAGTTATTTAATAGAACTTCAACTAATAAGAGAAATGGAAAAATAATAACCTAATATATAATAAAAATCGTTGAAAATCCTAAATATGATGGTTTCTTAAGAGATACAATATTAACAAGATTCACTAAAAAGATACAACACCAACAAACATCAGTTTAACTCATATAAATTTTAAGATAACGAATATCATACTTGAATTTTCAATAAAATTAGTATTGAAATATTTTCAATTAATTTTGTTGAACAATTTGAAGCTTCAAGATATGATGATAAACAAATAATTTAAGCACTATTAACCAAGTTCCATTTGTTTAACCTAAAAGTTGTATTTTTGACGCAAGAGCTCACCAAATTGATTTTAAAAGAATGGATATGGGAATCTTTATTATGGAGTTACAACTTGCAAATTGCAGAAAGTCCAATAATTATTTCCTTAGTGCACAACAGATCGTGTTGGTTGTTATTTAAGAATGATTTAGGTCAAAATCTGAATAAGATATAGTTTTATGTTGACGGTGGACAAAACACTTGCACAATGGGATGCTCCATTGATTAGTAAAATATATGAACAACAACTATGAGTTAGACTTTGTGCTTCAGATTCTGATAAGGATTTTAATAATGTTTAAAACATCATAGGATAACTAAAATATGGCATTAAAAATAAGGGGTCCTATCCAACACTACATAGAATTATGATAATTGTTTTATTAGCAAGATTATATGGAACAAGGAATCAAATCCTCCAACATATCCTTCTAGAATGTATTTTATAGCGTCGTGAATTGATTGAATAACCTATCAAAACCCTATCTCATTGTATAAAAATAAATTATCATATTTTTAACAGTTTTTTCAGCGTATAAAATATCTGTTTACTTTGATAATTATAATTATAAGAAAGAAAACATTTTCTTTTTGTCGACGAATCTCCGATTAACGCGTGGTGTATTTGATACCGATTAATCGCAGTGAAGTATTTAAATTTAAAATAAGTGGCACCGTTAAAATAAAATACTAAAATGCACTTTGTGAGATACAGATCATAAGGGCTTTTGTGAAAGAGATTTCTTCTATCTATAAGATGCCAATCTCACACTCCACTATTACAAAATTTATGCTTAAAGTTTGTACTAATATATTTTTTCATTTTTTAAGATTTTACTATTTATATACTAGTATATATTCTTATATCAGAATAAAAGAACTCATCAACAATGTCATAAATATTATAAAAGCTAAAATATTGTCAATATAAAATGTTAGAACCACCCCGATACATTGTACGTTTATCACATTATGTTTTCTAAAAGACTCATATATATGTTTCACCAAGCACAAACATATATGGTATATAACTAAACCTAGAAAAAACTCAAATGAAAAAATAATAAAGGTTTATCCACAATTTATAAACTGTTTTATTTTTTTTATTCATTTAAAGTTTATTTTTAAATAAAACTTAGAGGACAAAAAATTCTATCGAACTAAGTATGGCAAAATAGACCGGGTCTAACAGCCAGCCCGTCAAGCCATATTAAAAAGGATAGATTAGGTTGAAGATTTCAACTCGTGAGTCCATTCTAATCCATCCTGCCAATTTGACAAGACAAAATACGATTCGGCCTATCTCGACCCATTGGTCCATTTTAAAAAAATACAATAAAATAAAAATAATTAAAAAGATTAACTTTTTATGTTATATTTTTTAAATATGTTAATATATAATAATATTGTAATTTAAATCATTAATACCTACAAGTTAAGTCTCAATTATTAGCTAAAATAGAGTATTTTAATATGTAAGTATAATGATTATTTTATTTTATCTAAGTAAAAATATTAATTAATCAATTAAAAGTATAAAAAATATTTTATTTCATTAAATATAATTTTAATATTAATTTATATGTATATATAAAGAAATTTTAAAAATTAAAAAGTTTAAAAAACTTGAAAAAATTTGAAAACAAATTAAAAAAGTATATATAATTGACTGGTCAACCCGATCAGTCCGTTAGTCCGTCTCATACAGGACGAGTTATGATTATTGATCCATTTCTGTTTATGGGTCAGTCCAAACCTTTATATTTTGGACAAGCTAAGAACAGACCGGGTCAAATAGGTAAGATCCATTTTGCACCCTTATATTAAACCCATACATTTGATTTGTTATTTAAAATGAGAGGATCATAGTTTAAATAATAATAAATAATAAACTACGGTTTTAGTTATTTTCTGCGTACAGGCTTTTTTTTTCTCATTGAGGGATCATCAAGAGTATATTTGTTTTAAACTACAGTGACTATTTGTTGTAACAACAAGTAAGCAAAAGACATAAAATAATGAATAGATTAATTGCCAAAAACTAGACAAAAATAATTTATAAATAAATCATAACCAAAAATGTATGTCAATTTTGTATTAATAATTATTTTCGTAGATAAAAAATAAAAAAATATTAAAGTAATAAATAAAATAAAAGTAATTAATTTAAATTTTAAAGAATTTAAAGCAATTTATTTCAATTTACTAATATTTAAAATATATTTTATATTTACTATATTGTATACCGTTTTTTTAGTTTAATTTAAAATTATTTTAGCCAAAATTTCTACTTTTTAAAATTTTATTTTATTAATTATTTCCTAAATTATTAATATTTTTTTTACTTTATCTCATCTATTAAACCACCTATTATCATTTTATTATTTCTCTTTTGTTATCTAAACAATTTTTTCTCTCTCTTTTTCTTCTTTCCTTCTTTCTCACTCCTTCTCCGATTTAACGCCTGTATCTATCAAAAAGTCTTGTACTCTCATTAGAAAAAGAAAAACTATAATTAAGATGGAAGAATAACATGCAGCCATGCATTATAATTTAAAATTATACGTTCTTTTTTGGTTGGCTTTTCTTTATTGGTTTTCATCTAAAGCCTCTATTAAGAAATTATTAGGTAATGGAAAATTTCTTTTTTGTACGATTTCATATTATTTCATAAACCAGTTATTCATTTTTATTTTTTTTTACTATTTGTACAACTTGTTAAAGCCGTTCAACCTAGATATTCTAGTTCTATAATTTCAGATTATTCTTATTCTGATTTTCAATATGCGAACAAAAGATTAGTCTTTCACCCAAATTTTTAATTCAAAACATTCTTATCCTGTCGTATTACAATTTTCTTACTTTTTTTTTTCTTTCTTTCAACCACGTGGATCAAGGAATAAAGGGTGACCATTTTTTCAACTTTTTTTTTTTCTGCTGTGTTAAATTAATACATTACAGTGGTTGTGTACAAGTTCTATTCAACCTCTATCACCCATTCATATTATATATACATTAACGCTTAATCAGTCAGAAAGAATCTACATTATGTATTTAAAAATATTCATTTAAGTAATATATTATATATTATTAATTACAGTAAATATTTTTAATACAAATGGGTTTACGATCTAGTTTAACAACAACACATAAGTAACCTTTGCGAAAGAATCTATAAGTTGACATTTACCTATTTGGTGGATTGAATATTCTAAGATTTCTCGTTTTCATAAATAAAAAAAAATTATAAATATATTTAAAAAAAAAAGATTTATATTTTGTGACATAAGGTTGTCCCCATTATATCTTGCTGTGTCCCCCCACTCTTTCCTCTTCCTCTTCTCAACAAAACAAAACTAAACCTTCCTCTCTTCTTCCTTCCATTTCCATGGCGTTCTGAGTGAGACCCAGAGAGAAGAGAAAAGCGAAAATGGCGATGGAGTTGATGAGCTTGCCGAAAATGGAGGAACAGAAGGCAATTCAAGAAGCAGCCATGGAGGGTCTCAAGGGAATGGAAAACTTCATTCATCTTCTCTCCAACCAACCCTCTCATCTCAACACTCACCTCACCCAAGCAACCGTTTCAAACTTCAAAAAGCTCATCTCTTTGCTCAACCGAACCGGCCACGCCCGTTTCCGTCGCGCGCCTCTCCCTTCAAATAACCAACCCACTCCACCGGCTAACCCGGTCACCGTCCACCAACCTCCCACCACCTTCGCCCCCACCCACTCGCACACTCTCACTCTCGATTTCACCAAACCTAACATCTTCGCCGCCACCAACAATAAGTCCTTGGATCTCGAATTCTCCAAAGAAACCTTCAGCGTCTCCTCCAACTCCTCCTCCTTCATCTCCTCCGCCATCACCGCCGACGGCAGCGTCTCCAACGGCAACCAAGCCTCCTCTCTCTTCCTCACCTCGCCTCCGCCGCCTTCTTCCTCCGGGAAACCGCCTCTCGTCAAGAAGCGGTGCCACGACCACTCCGACGACGTCTCCGGCTCCACCAAGTGCCACTGCATTAAGAGAAGGTACACCCTCGTCGCACCTCAGCGTTTGACTCGGGGCATGACTCGGCCCGAGTCTACGTTCTAGAGTCAACGATTTCGGTAGTAGTGCAGTTAAAGGCATTCAATGGAAAGAGTCACAAGCCACGCGTGACACTGACACCAAAGTGTTTTTTTTTTCTCTGACTTTTTTGTCCTGTGCCGCGTTTGTCAATCCACGTTTCTTTCAGAAATTATGTCTCACAATAAAAACAACAAAATAGAATTTACCAAACACGACTCTAGTATCTCTACCTTCATTATTATTGTTAGCTTTGAATGTTGACCTAAGCGTCTTATTGTTTTCTATTTTTAATTTTTATTAAATTATTTTTTTCTTTCAGGAAGAATCGGGTGAAGAAGACGGTGAGAGTGCCGGCGATAAGTACGAAAATCGCCGATATTCCGTCGGACGAGTTCTCGTGGAGGAAGTACGGGCAGAAGCCGATCAAGGGATCACCGTATCCGAGGTGAGTGATGATGAGTGATTTTGCGTTGACTTTAGTCAACACTTTGTTAACTGACGTTGATTTGTTATGTTTTTGTCAGGGGTTATTACAAGTGCAGTACGGTGAGAGGATGTCCGGCGAGGAAACACGTGGAACGTGCTTCGGACGATCCGACGATGTTGGTTGTGACGTACGAGGGGGAGCACCGTCACTCCATTCAGACAGCGTTGCAGGAGAACATTTCCGGCGCCGTGGGTTTGGTTTTTCAGTCAACATAGTAGGGTGGTGGAATTAAAAGTTTCTTTTTTTAGTTGAATAGGAATTGAATTAGGTGGTGGGTGGAATGTAAATGTAAATCTGTCATCCTTCAAAATATTAATATTTTCCTCTGCTATATTTATTAATTTCGCATCTATCTTTTAAAAACGAGAGTTTGGTTCATTTAATATTCTTAATTATTTCAGTATTGTAAGTAATTAAAATACTTGGGTAACAATTTTTATATTAAAACGGTGAAAGAAACTGATTGTGTTCTCTTGATCGACACTTACAGTCATGGCAAACCTAAATATTTGAGTAATTAATTTGAAATTGAAATGTCAAATAATATTCCATGTTTCTTTTTCTTTATATTGGTCCAATTCTTCATTTGATAATTTATTACTCTTTGGGTTTGTTTTCCATCCAACTTGATTTAACATTCACGGAATAATCTCTTACAAAAACATTTATTCAATAATTATTTATCTATCACTTACAACAACATTTATTAATTCGGTTTATAAAAATAAAATAAACTTACATTTGCCTAAAAGTGATTGTTATATCGTTAGTCTCGTTAAGAATCGGATTTTAAGTATATTCATGTATTTTTCTAGTCGTTATAAGGTTTCTAATATATTTCTTTGATGTTGAACTATCGTGTGTAAAACAAAACATTAATGAAGGGTTTCATAGTAATCTAATAGGAGTGAAATGATATATCCAATAAAAACGAAATTTATAGTTCTAAGTGATAGTTTTTATATTTATTAAGAAATGAACTTCAAATCTAATTCAGTTTTATAAAATTAACTTATAAAATGAGTTTTATATTCACATGCTCTAAATTAACCTTATATTTATTCAACTTGAAATTTTGAACGATATTTTTTCTTCCTCACACTAACAATATTCGTGAAGGTTACACTTGTGAAATCTCCGGTGATAATTTCCTCTCATTTGTTTTTTCTCCGATGAACGAACGTGAAGAAAATTTTTCTCCTTTTGGTTCACGCAATTGAATCTGTGGTAAACTGAAGTTGATGTCGTTGACACGAAGAGTTGAATTATTGATTATCCTCATCGAATTTCCCAGATGGAAGATGATAATAGAAACAAAGCGTGTAATGTGAATGTTGAAACCCTATAAACACTGTATATAGATTAAGCAAATAAAGAAAAGACAGGTATGAGTCCATTTTCAAAAGTGGTTGACAAAGGTTGCTAGCACGAAATTCCACGAGCACTACTAAGAAAAAATATGACTTAAACGTGGCCTCAACGTTGCAAAATTCCACCCCATATTCTTGACCTAATTAAACATAAACAAGCGTGTCAAATTTCCAAAATGGATTTTAGTTTTTCTGAGTCAATCTATGGCTATTATGTTTCCACCATATTCATATTCCGGAACCAACCATACATTCATAATATAGTCACTATTTATTCAATTATCGTCTTCTCACCATTATTCTTAAACATGTTCACGGTTAGTATGTAAAAATAAATAAATGTTATTTTCATAGATTAAAATTGATATTGTTGATATTTTTTTATCACTCAAAATTCTCCATTAGATTGTTTTTGTAAAGTTTTCCTATTCGAGCTATAATTGATTATCCTTAAATAGTTTATATTAGACCGATTCGTATAATAGGTTTTCTGCAAAAAAAACTTTGAAGCTAATAATTCTTTTTTTTTTCCAAACATTCATTTAGTTTCCAAGAATTCTACAGGAACCCAAAAACTAATTTTATTTATAGATTTTTTAAGAGAGTTTATACTTAAAATTATCGGGTAATATTGTGTAAACTTAGGTTTGATATATTCATGTAATATATTTTTACATGGTGGGGTTGTTTTATTGATTAGTTTTTAATAAATTTGTACATCTTGTGTAATAGTATTTCACTGCATGTAGGTTGCGGTTTTAATTAGATTTAAAATTAATAATAATAATAATAATAATAATAATAATAATGAAACGACTTAATTAAAATTAGGGCAATTTTAACTATATGTAGTTCCAGATAAACATGAACCAGTATAAAGGTTTTTATATCTTTATTTGTTAGAATTTCTTTATTTTGAGTTCTTTATACGTTTTTTTATGTGCTCGTAATATCATTTAATATATTCTTATATGTATATATCTTCAATCAATTATTACTAGAAATTTTTTCCAGTTTCTTTACTCAATAATATTTTTAAAACATCACTTTACTCATTTTTCTTAGTGTATAACCTATCCGCAAATATGAATTAATTCAGAGAAATTTACTTTCTAAAATCAATTTATTAACTAATCTATACAAATCACGTCATATAACTTATCTAAAATCTGATCTTGACAAGTTGAATTTTATTTGAAAAAAAATATATTTTATCCTTTTCTCGTAAAAGTAGAAAATTTCATTTAAATACATCATCTTGCAAAAAAATATTTACTTTAAAACAAAATTTTAAAAATGTATTCACTTTCCCCTCCCCTTGTGGTCGATTAACTTTCTGAATTCTGATGTGAACCTCTAACATGGGTTTAGGCCTTAGATATAGTTCAAGGCCTTTTCTTCCTGCACGCCCATAATTTTTAACTGCACACCTCAATACTGGGCCCGTTTACCCTAACAAAATCAATAATATCCCATAAATTTTGGGGTGTTTCTTCTTGCCTATTATGCAACTTTTGGGCACTTCTCATTTGTTTTAGAATGAGCTTTTTCTTGCAATATATTATTTCATTTTAAAAAGTCTATTTTAAAATAAATTTCGGAATGGCCTTTTTTTGTAATGTATTAAACAAACAATTAACTGGGTATATGTATTTAAATGGGCATGCAAATTTCATTTTTAGGCATATTGAATACTGGGTCTTTCAATACAAAACCAAACTCTTTTTTTTTTTTTTTTTTTATCTTGCTTTGTATTCAAACTGAGTATATCAATTGCATGAGGCAAGGTAATAAGGAGTGAATAGATGAAACCCTAAGATTGAATTAATAAAGTGACTTTTGAGTCAACAATATGAAACCTAAACAATGGCTCTCCTAATGCAAAACATTATCCTAAGCTAAAGTTTGTGCTACACTTCCCCTTCAGCTCAATGCTTTGTCCTCATCATGCTTGTGCTACTCCAACTCACTACTTTTTTTTTTTCTTCTTTTGGGTAGTGGAGGTCCTACCATTGGCCCTAGCTCAACAAAGGAACACCATATCTCATTAGGGAGACTTCATTGTGATGTGTTGGACAATTTTTGGTAGGTAATTATAAAATAGTAATAATAATAAATACAATAATAATTTTTTTAACTAAAATAGTTTTTTAATTTATTAAATTTATCATATCACTCGTTAACTTTCACATCCTCTCAAATCCATTTAAATAAACTAAATTACACAATTTTTCCTGTGGTGCAAACAACTTCACATTCATCTCTAAAACCTACTCAAATTCACTTAAATCCACTCGTTCAAATCCATCCCTGTTTAAACAAAGCCTTAAGACTCTTGGATTTTTGTTAGGATTAGAAAATTTCGGTACTAATTAGTCGTAGAATTTCTTGTAAGAAAGTGAAAGATACTGTATTTTAATATACAATCACAAAATAATGTCTGCGTGAGTCTTCTTTATATACTATTTTTTAGATTCATTCTTATTTAATATGACATCAAACTCACACTTAAAATCTTAATACTGAGATATTAAAATCTTTAAGTCACTTTCTCGTAATAATGTTATGAAAATACTTGATATTGTGCTCCTAGACCCTAGTTCATGTTATTGACAATTATTATTTTTTATTTCCTTTTATTTTATCAATAATTTTGGCAATTAATTTCTCTTTCTACCTTTTTTTTTTCATGGCCTTTATGCACCTAGTGGATGTTGAAGCTCGTATATGTGTGATGAATAAAGTTTGTTTGAAGGTTATTGATCATGTAAGTTTGTGAGAAAATTAGGTGTAGGCCTCCATTTGAATGATTGTTTTTCCTAGTCCAACCAAACCCTCTTATGTAACATTTCCATCCTTCATTTGGGTGCTACCATGTTGCATTTCGACGTTGATGGCCACTTTCTAAAATAAAGAGAGACAAAAACAAAGTAATATGATTTATCACTGTCTTCTCTGTCATAAAACATGTTACATTAGTATTTTCCATAAATTTCTTCCATTTTTATACATAATTTTTTGTTATTTATGTTTCCTATTTTGTCTTTTCTTTCAATTGGAAAAAAAGTCATACAAAATAATGCATTCTCCAATTATATTTTTAGTAATTAAATGATAATTCATAATTAAAAATAAACTTTAAACTTAATTCAAATTTATAACATTGATTGTATGATAAGGTTTGCATAGGTACTTATAAACACATCTTTTATATTTTGATTATGTGATTATATATTGATGGATGACTAGATAACGGATGATATAATAGACCTGCTTGATATTATATCAAGAAGTTCAATTTAAGTCTAATTCAATACAACAAAATTAATTTGTAGATGAAATTCAAATTCACCTACATATTATAAAGTAACTTGGTCAGTTGATATGTGAGATCTGTATTTATTAATGTTAGAATTTGTTAAAAAACTCAAGTATGAATCTAAGTTTCACATTAAATAAAAATGAAAAAAGTTGAACGTCATACAAAAATAATAAACATATTATTTAATTGGTCTTATATATGTCCTTTTAATTCTCTCTCAAAAAACTAATTAGAGTTGAAGATTTTTACCAATAAAGAACCGCTATGATGAGTAATAAACAATTGTGAATTATTTTTACTAATTAGAGTTGAACGTGATACAAAGGTAATAAACCCATGACTTGAAGAATATTTTTTGTGGATTATTTTTCAGAATAAAAATTGTAATAAACATTACAAATAATTATAGAAAAATTTACATCTATTTTTTATTTTTTTTAATATTGGAAGAACCACTTATATTTTTCTTAAACTTCATACTCTTTGGCCAATGGCTTGAGTGACAGGTTCTTGCAAAAGTTTCATTTTAAAGTTAATATGTAGGGTATTTGGGTTAAAATAAACTATGGTAAGTGTTCTTGGTTTATGCCAAAGATACATTATTTACAAGTTTTTTTTTTTTTTTTTTTTTTTTTTTTTTTTTAACTTTTTTGGGTTTTTTTTTTAAAAATTTGTTTTTTTTTTTTTGTCTTACTTGATTGTTAACCTTGTTGGGTTTCTAGATTAGAAAGTTGCTTATCTCTTTACGATGAAAAAATATAATTATTTTTATTGACTAAGTATCAACATTTTATGATATTTTTTTATTGCATGCACTTTTAACTTTGTAAACTCAATTGGCTAATAAAATAACGAGATTTGATAACAACAAAGAGACAAATATAAATGTATTAATAAACAATAAAATATAAAAATAGGAAGTTCCAAGTCCTTATCCTTTCTAGTTTCCTTACTTTGATTATAGGATTGAGAATCCTAGATTTAATTTTAAAAATATTTTAATAACATTGTATAACATCTTTTAATTTTCAACATAAAAAAAATTATAAATTAGTTTGAACCTTGTGATTTGGGTTTATCTCATTATTTGAGTGGATTCCAAAAACCCTTTATTAAGATTTTAGCAAACCCTTATCAATTTGCATGTATTAATATCGTATTGAAAGAGATAAGGTATTCAACCCATTCTTGCAATAGTTTTGATCTCGTTGCAGTGTTTGTTTCTAACTTTTTTTTATTATAAAATTCCCTTTCCACCAAAATGAAACTCAGATATTTTCTTCAGACTTTGCAGCATTCTCTTTAATTAAATCAAAGACCTAACTATGTTTATCTCATTCTCTGTTTCTCCGCCACACCACACTCATTCCCATAAAAAAAAAAAAAAATCATTGAATATTGGCATAGTTGGCAAGTAGTAGGGACATCAACAACTGCAAAATTCATATTAAAGACATGCACGTAGCTTCTTATTAGGTGTGTGTTAACGCAGTTTACTTGGGTTAACAGGTTACTCAAGCACGGTTAGAGATAATAATAAATTAATTCGATCTAACTTATTTTTTCTGTGAGTCAGAAAATTTATAATCCATCACAGATAGATAGATTAGAGGATTAATTGACTTAAGAATATTTTGTTTTTCAAAATTATTTTACATATCTATTGCGGGACAATCTAAATGGATTGATTGGTTCAAATTTTTATAGAAGTACGATCGAAATAAATTTACCAAATTCCTTATTTTTGATAGGTATAATTACTGATTTGGTCTCTTAATTTTTTTGTTTAGTTCAATTTAGTCTCCACATTTTTTGTTGGTTCAATTTAATACCCTCAATTATTTAAAATACTTCAATTTATTCATTTTTTTTAAGTTAGAGTTTACACAGTATTCGTACAAGACACGTTTTAAGCCGCGAAATTTTTAAATTTTTCTTTTAATTTTTTTAATTTTTAAATTTTTTTAAAATTATAATTTGTCACGTGTTGTGTCATGTGGCAACTTACAGTCATGAAACATGGCAGTGGTAAAATTTGTTTTCAATTTAGTCTTCTATTAAAATTTTTGGTTCAATTTAGTACCCCGATTATTTAAAAAGATAAAATTTTGTTCTTTTCAAGTTGAGATCAAGTTAGTAAATAAGTTTAATTATAACTTTTATATATATATATATATATATATATATATTAAAATAATTATTTTTAATTTATACATCAAATCACTACAGCTAAATATTCAAATTATTTTCTTTTTTTCAAGTGTCAACAAATTCAAGTGTAAAAAATTATAAAGGTAAAAATATAAAGGGTTAAATATGTTTTTGGTCCCTCAAGTTTTAGCGAAATTTGGAATTAGTCCCTCATCAAAACTTTTGACCAATTTAGTCTTTCATCTTTCAAAATGCGTGAATTTAGTCCTTTTAACCAAATTTTGTTAAGTTTATCTGACGTTTCAAGCGCATTTCATGATAGTATTTAAGTTAA
>Ga0214545_1010033_pt1 | contig 14023 bp, 7 predicted proteins | sample CNSS4metaG_FD_160064 | JGI IMG/M metagenome (GOLD analysis project Ga0214545, IMG submission 160064) | Root nodule microbial communities from cowpea collected in UCLA plant growth center, Los Angeles, California, USA - CNSS4 | ecosystem: Host-associated > Plants > Roots > Nodule | place: USA... | reverse complement strand
ATATATATATATATATATATATATATATATATATATATATATATATATATATATATATATTAATACAAGTCATTCATAATCTATATATATTTCTTTAAATATTTGTCATTAATTGACACATAGAGTTTTAAGATAATAAAAAGTAATAAAATTATTATTGTTATTGTTATTATTGTAATTACAAAATTAAAAATAAACTTATTGTAATTTTTTTAAAACAAAGTCATGTTAGGCATCACTATAAACTTTGACATCTCAACTTTGTCAAAGCTCATCAATCATTTGTCATTACATGAAAATTTATTAAAAGGAAAAAACAAACAAATACAAAGCATGGGGCTACCATACCAAACTCATGATAAAAAAAACACCTCACGAAACATAAATAAACTATACCTATTATGAAAAAAATCTAAATAAATACATGGATATAAAGTATTAAACCACTTATATTGTTATCTGTGAATTAAAGCTAAATTAATTAATTTATCAGCATAATGATTTTCTTCACGAAAAATATGAGAAACTTTGAAGTGCATATATTTACAAAATACAAGCAACAAAGTCATTACCTTCTAAGACTCCAAAGAATTTCTCGTTGATCCAAAAAAACATGACATATTAAAGAAGAACCACTCTCCAATCAAACCAAAGTCTTTGAAAATTTTCCCTCCAAGCATGTTCCAGTGCATAAATGATCTCCATAAATTTCGCATAAATAAAAGTTTGTACCCCTTAAAAAGCTGAAAAATTATCCACATATTCACCTCGATTTTCTCTAAAAGTATCAGCACATGATGCTAAACTAGGACAACCCCAGTTGCACCATCTATATTCACTTCAAACCAATTGACAGATAGAACTTGTCATATTACTTTTATAAATGAAATTATCTACATATTCACCTCGGTTTTCTTTAAAAATATCAGCACATGATGCTAAACCAGGACAACCCCAGTTACACCATTTGTATTCTCCTCAAACCAATTGGCAGATAAAACTTGACATATTACTTTTATAAATGAAACTACTCTGCCTTTCTTAGTTTGTAATTTTATATATGTAGTTTTCATTTATTTAGTAGGTAGTTTTATAATTAAAAAATAGTTAAGTTTTTAAAAAATGATCAAATGATTAAATTTAATCAAATAATCACTTGAAAAGTAGAATTGATAAAATAGTTATTTTAATTTAAAGAAATGATATTTAGAGGGTACAATTTAAAAAATAAAATAAAATCATTATTCTTATTATAAAATTAAAACATTTTTTTACTTTATTATAAATAAATTTTATTTATTTTGAAGATAATTTTATAATTAAAAAATAGTTTAGTTTAAAAAAAACACTCAAATAAAAAAACAGTTGAATTTTAAAAAAACAATCATTTAAAAAGTAAATTGATAAAATAATTATTTTAATTTAAAAAAAATATTTATTTAAAGGATAAAATTGAAAATAAATATAGATAAAAAAGTGAATATAATATATATATATATATATATATATATATATATGAATTTTAGCATTTATTGTGTAAAAATATCCTATTTTTAAAAACTATTAATATTTATAAATTTCTTATCATATGATTATGGACACATAACAGAAAATGTTGTAATAAAAATGATTATGGTGTATTTACAATGATAATATTTTAAAATTATGTTTAATATTTTATGCGTTGACATCATACGCGACTGAATTATTTGCAATGAATAAAACAACAGTTACATAAGTCCATTGTTCATCCATGAGCAGAAGACTTTTGACTCCATCATACCATTCACCTGTTATAAAATTCAAAGAATGTTTAAAAAAATCACTGAGTTCACCTACCAAAAACAAGTTGCAAGTTCAACTCTAACCACGCATTATACCAAAAATCTCTAACCATCTTCTCAATTATTTGTATTCACTCTACCACCACACCTTCACGTGCCTGGCCTCGGCATCTACCAAAACGTAACTCACTAGTAATCTGCATCATTTTAAAATACATAATTATTTGTCAACATACAAATTTATAAAAATTATATATAGATTTAAAATAAGTCATGAAACTAAACATTTATAGTTTTTAATAAATTTTAACAAATAATATAAAAAATGTTTAGAAATGCGTTTTTTTATCTTTATTTAAAAAAAAAAAAAACATGAGTTGTTGATCCTTTCAAGAACAATCCTAATCTTTGCTGGTTTATATTAAACCCGGTAAACCGTTTACTTTATTGGTACAAACTACACTAGACTACTACCAACCTGTCATAAAATTTATTAAATTATTCCCGTCGACGCAACCAAAAAATAATATTAAACTTCTTATTGAATTATTATTTTTGTTTTCATAAGAAAACAGATATCCATGTGAGGATTAAATATCTCTAATTTCAATCTCCAATATACGTATTACGGTTCCCCTTGATTAAATTTGTTTCAAGAACTTGCTTGTATATTTTTAATGATTGATTACTATATGGTTGTGATTATTATTGTAGAGTATGCTTAAATATTGAGGTTTTTATATCTTATTATCTTACTTATTTAGTGAATGGTGTGTAAATTGTAATTTAAAAAAATGATTAAATTTAGTTATTATAAAATTAATTTTAGTTTTATTAAAAAACATTTTATTTTATTTTTCTTATTTTTCCATCAAAAAGCTTTTGATAATTGATTCATAACAGTCACCGTGTGTGTAAGGAATTTATCTAATTTTCGGAAATATTCTAGAACCTGACGAAAATAGATAAAAAATGGTCGAGGTATCAATATTTTATAATGAATGCGTCATTTAAACGACATAGTTATGTTGTAAAGAGCCAAAGGAAGCTTCAAGACCAGAATTATTTCAATGTATTATGTATTACTTTGACAAGTGTCATACACAAATTATTATGCATAAAAAACCAAATAGTGTGGAAATATTTTAATAACTGGAAATCAATGCCATGCTGCAACTGCATAATTGTAAACGTACCCACCAACACGAAGATAAATTGTAAACATCTACGTACGTATCAGTCACTATCAGACGGAGTTATCAAGTTTAAGAGTTTTTTTATATATATAAAAAGTGATATTATATTTTCAATTAAAATATTTTTAACTATTTTACACAAGCCTAGTTTTAAAATAATACAAGGGAGATATAATAAGGAAAGAAAATTAAGCAATAGATGTGATATGGTGAGAGATGTTTATACAGAAAGAGATAGGAAGAAACAGGAAGAAACATACAAGTTAGACTGAGTTGTATGAAAATAAAATAGGTATTTAATAAAACTCTTCAAAGCATTGTAATTATCTTTGTAGAAGAAGATTATATTAAGATCTGTTTCATTTGATATGAATTAAAAAAAAAATTCTAAGCATATCATTAAATCAAGATTCATGTGGACGGTCGATTTGTATTAAATTTACCAATGACAACTGTATCTCACTTACAATTATTAGTATTATTAGTCCTATATGAAAACTTAAATACTTAAAGTCTTGAGCCTTAAATAGTTTTTTTTTTATCTGTTTAATAGTTTTATCTTATTTCCAAAACAAAATTATACTTTCACACATGAAAAAAAAACATTCACTTAACAATTTTATTTTAAAGATATAATAATAAATATTAATAGCCAAAAATTGCAACTACCAGAATGAGGCTGGCAGGATTAGATGAAGATGTGTGATTCGATAAGATCGGGTGAAGAAGAGAGGGAAGTGAAGGTGAGTTGAGGGTCACTAACACAAAATGGACTTTTAACCTATGATATTTTAAGTTTTTGACATTTTTTGAAGTTTTAAAATCATAATTGGTGATGTTAAATTGACGTTTATCATCTAAACAAATGTCAATTAACGTCTATTCAATTTATAATAGACGTTAATTGATGTTTGTTGTAAGGATAACAAACGTCAATTTATGAGTTTATTTTTTAAAATAATTTTGTCAATAGTTTCCTTCACTGAAACTATGGAAAATTAATATGCAATACAAGATACATCAAAATTGTTTTCCAGAATGAGTATCTCAAATATAGTTGTAAAGTATAAAAAAATCAGTGAGAAATACTACGAAAATAAAAAAACATACCTTAAACAGTGAATTTTTAAAAATTTCTAACAACTTTCATTTTTTGAGCGTCTATATCCGAGGTTTGTAGTAAAAGTTATGATCTTTTGAAGTTTTTCACCACCACAACTCTAAATCTGAGATTAATATGTAATTTGTAAACACAGGCTATTTTACAAAACCCTAAAAGTGGGGAAGAAGAAGAAGAAAAAACAACCTTTGCGAAATCCAATAAGAGAGAATGAAAACCTGAGCTCAAACAACCACCACAATATTAAGATGGAGTGAAATGGGATGAAGATGAAGCTCCATGGGTTGAAGACGAAGCTTCACTGCTAGGAGACCTTTCGTGCAAACAAGAAAGAGCAAGAATAATAAAGAGATTTCGTCCAAATGGTCTCACACAGTTTCTTTTATGTTTTTAAAACGAGTTGACATTTGTACAGATGGGACTAATGTCAATTGACATTTGTTGTAGAGGGGCTTGATGTCAATTGACGTATGTTTCAAGAGGGTCGCGTCAATTGACGTTTGTCACAGAAGGACCGATGTCATTTGAAGTTTGTTAAAGAGGGGGTCGACGTCAATTGACATTTGTTAAAGAGGGGGCCAACGTCAAATTCGATTTAGAGGTTTGTTACAATGAGGGCTGACGTCATTTTTGTGATTTTAGTTACAAAATTGTCACCGATCATTTATTACGTTGGTTTTTTAAAATTCTGACGTCAAATGGGAGACGTTATAAGGGTTTTATGTGTTAGTGGGTGTTGGACCGAGAAGAAGCATGGAAGAAGAACCCCTAAACACCCTCTGTTTTTGTGTTTACAAATAACAAAAAAATAACTTCCTATACCGATTATAACCAGAAGTAGTATAGAAAGTCTTCTCCAACATTACAAAAGTGTCACTGCATCACTTTCTATATCGGTTCTAGGTCTAACCAGTATAGAAAATGTATGTATTTTTTATCGAGGTGTCATCGTTCCAACTTTCTATACATGTTCTAGCTCCAACCGGTATAAAAACTATTACATTGTTTACAATTGTGTCGCTGCACCATTTTGTATACCTGGTGGATTATAATTGTCATAAAAAGTTGCTATAAAAAGTGTTTTTGCACTAGTGTCTATTTTTTTTAAAAAGAAGACTTAATTGAGTCCTTATTTTTGTAAAAAAGATTCAATGTTGTCACTTTTGTTAAATTAATGTTAATGTCATTTGGATGTGCCATTTGTTTATGCCATGTGTCAAAGTATGGATCATCTTCTACTTGGAAGTGACATATGTCAAAAGTAGAATGAATTCTAAGGTAGAAGGTGACCTAAATTTTGACACTTAACACTTCCAACTGATGTTAACATCAATTTAAGAAAAGGGTCACATTGAGTTTTTTTACAAAACTAGGAACTCAATTCAGTAAAAAACAAATAAAAGGATTAAAACGAATAAAAGGCTTGTAGAGACCAACTTACTAAGTAAACCTAAGTTATATAAAAATTGTACGACGTCTTCATCTTCGACCATAAAAAAAAAGGAAAAGAAAATTGTAGTAGATAAAGGAGATAAGGAGAAGAGTGTGGATTAAGGAGATGAAGAGAAGAGTGTGGATGAAGGTGATAAGTTTGATGAAAGAGATGAGTGTGATAAAATTTATATAGATAACGAGAAAAAAAAATGTGAATGAAGATATTTTCCTTCTTTAAATCTTTGAAATAAAAGTAATTTACAATTCTATTCATTATCTTGAAGATACACAAATTTATAACATATAAATTAGTGTTAACTTAGTCTAGACTAACTTAAATAAATATAAATATTAAAAAGAAATAAAATTAACTTCGATTAGACTAGCACTAATACAAATATTTTTAATTATTAAAAAAGATTGAAAATAAATAATGTTGCCTAAAGTTAACTAAGTTGACTATATTAGTATTTAACATTAATCATCAATTTAGTCGTCACTAATTCGATAGAGAAAAAAATATAAGAAAAAAATTAATGAAATAAAAAGATTATTTAAACTAAATAAAATGAGTAATAAATTAGTATTAATATTTTTATTTATTATTAATATTATTTTTTAATTATTTATTATTATTGTAACTAGCGATATTAAATCTAATGTTTCAGCATTACGTTTTTTAATTATTTAATTATTTATTATTATTATTATTATTATTATTGTTTTAAATCTACGTGATATTATATTAGTAGTCGATGATAATATAATGTTATTAAGTTAATGTATAAAATAAAATTAGATTATTAAAATTTAAACATAAAGTGAAATATATCAGAAAAGTTTGAAAGAATAACTTTTGATAAATAGAGAGAAAGAGAAAAAATAGAGATACACAATTTTATAAAAAAGCTTGTAAAAGTAACGATCAATTTTCAAAAATTTAATAATTATATTTTAAAAGGTAAAACTGATATTTTGAAATGTGGACAGAAAAGAAGGAATCATCTTTATGTATTGTTATAGATTAAATCTAAATGCGGTTTAAAGTGTATGGATCAGAGTGTTTCAAATACTTTTTTTTAATATATTTAGGCTTAAATACCTTTTTGGTCCCAATTTTCACGAATTTTGTTTCGTTTGATCCTCATTTTTTTTAAAATGTTCAAAATGGTCCTAATTTTTGTAATTTGTGGTCAATGTAGTCATTTTTGCATGCGCTGTTTAAATCGTTAACGGAAGGTGAAAAGTATTTGTCAGGTGTCACTCCGTGTTTTTTTTATATATTTTTTTTAATTTTAGAAGTTTTGTCCACGTGTTAAGTCAGCATTGTAACACGTGGCTTATATTCAATTTGGTCCTAATTTTCGTTAATTTTGTTTAATTTAGTCCCAATTTTCGTAAATTTTGTTCAAATCAGTCCTAATTTTGCCCCTCTCCAAATTGACCAAATTTAATTTCTATATAAATGTTGTATTGAATCATTTAAAAAATAATGAAGAATTTCCCTTCTAATTTTAAAATTAATGAAGAATTTTTTCTTTAAACTAACTTTAACCCTATATTTTACATGTACAAAAAATCAAACATATATGATAATTTCCCTCCAAAAATATAGTTAGGTTTGGTATAAAATAATAAAAGAAATATTTAAAATAAATGTGAATTTTAATAAAAATAAAATTTTCGATATACAATTTATATAAAAAATAAATTTGGTTATTTTGGATAAAGACAAAATTGGACTGAATTGAATAAAAATCACAAAAATTGAGACTAAATTGAACAAAATTAATGAAATTAGGACCAAATTGAATATAAACCACGAGATACTATTACGTGTAACAAGACTGACTTGACACGTGAACAACATTTTTAAAATTTTAAAAATTCAACAATTAAAAAAATCACAAAATAGCACGTGATAATTACTATTCACCTTTCATTAATAATTTAAACGGTATCTAAAAAAACAAATTACAAAAATTAAAACCATTTTAAATATTTTAAAAAAATAAAGACTAAATAAACTTAAAAACTATTTAAGCCATATATTTTTGATAGATCATAAATGCTATGCGCACACATGTGACCCAATTAATACTAAATCTGCGCATTCCAACGTAACTACGAGACTCAAGACCCGCGAAACAACCTGAATTAAAAAACGTAAAAGTCAGAAACTCCTTCCAACTCAAATTCCACATTCGCTCACATGTTTCATTCACAGAAACATAATGCTGTGAAGAAACAAGGTTTTAACGAAATTGGAGGTGAAAGGACCGTGCAACATCAGATTCAGGTATTTTTCAACCCTAATTTTTGGGATGTTTTGGATGAAAATGGGATAGAAAACAATTTTAGGGTTTAGTAGGGTGACAATCGAAAATGTTATTTCATGTGTGTCTAGGTATTTTTTTGGATGCGTTGTTCCTATTCTATGTGCTATGTGCTGGACAAATCATATAAAGATAAAAGAAAATTAAAAAAAAAGGATTTATTGCAACACAATAATGATAATCATGAAAATTTATACTCTGAAGACAAAAATAAAAGATCATCATAAAACAGCCGGGTCAAGTTGAGAGTCTATTCAGTCGCATCTCGCGATTCCGAAATCTCATTGTTGCTGCGACAGGGAAGATTCTCAGATTGCTTGAGTTGTAATTTGAAAATTTTATTTGCCTTGTATTCTGCGCCAATGCTTATGTCAGTGGAATTATAATTGTTCTGTCTTGGATGTAATAGCTCCTATATGTTCCACTGGATTTATTGATCTTATTTGGATTTGTCATGGATTTGTCTCAGAAGAATGTTTCTTTCCAATAAATGGATTTTATCCAGATTCTCGAGCTCAAACAGGAGAAAGAGGTGAAAAAAAAATTTGTTTTCAATGTCACATTTTGGAAGAAAACGTAGTATGTTAGGAAGTCAATAGATCCCATAATGCTAGTACTTAAAAAAAGTTTATAGTGGTGTGAGCTTGTCAGTGCCATGTATATAACGATATGTACAAGGCAAAACTTGCAACCAAATTTGTTCATGGTGATGATGCACGTAAATATCAACCCTTCTGGAAGGTGATAGATTGTCATTGGAACTCTCTGTTCTGTCACCCTCTTTACTTGGCTTGGATGCGTACGTCTTAACTGTCAATTGTGTTGAAAATGTGATGTTTTTTTCTTTCTATCATACATTAAGAAACTCATTGGTTGCTCTGCTTGTTCTTATGTGTTATAAACCTTTATTGTTGTTTAGTAGATTAACCTACCTTACATAACACATTGTAAATGAATGTCCTATGAAAACCTGAGCAAACAACATTTGTGACATATATGAGAGGAGAGAGACAGACAGACGAAGCAAAAAGAAAGTCTTAATTGTTAAGCAGACGATAAATATATTACCATCCCTTAGCACATGAATGTCCTGGGAAAATCTCAGCCATTCCTTATCCTGATGCATACAAATTTTTTCTCAAATTCCAATGCCATCAAGCAAGTCATGTTTTTAAGATTACTATGTGCATTGAAATGATTTTCACCAGCATCTTCGGGTTAGAAATGATTTCAAATTGTAGAAGATGAAATTACAATAGTAAGAAATGAAGTCGTGGAGAACTGTTGTTCACATGCATGAGGCTTTTAATCAGGGGAAGTAAGCTTTTTTATGGAAATTCGTTCTCTCATATGTTCTAGTCTCGCATAAGGATACACTTTCTTTGCACTTGCATTCAAACCTGCTTGACTGCTGCATTTTTTCACCAAATAATGAGTATAGTTATGTTTGGGCATGACATTTAAGTAAACATGTTATGGATATGGAATTAAAGCGAAAAAGATAGTCAAGTTCAGAAAGCACATACTCCTCAAGGATGAATGCCTAACCCTATGGAATTCAACCATAATATTTTGGTTACAGAAAGAAATATCATATATCCTGTTAAGTTTCATTTATATATTCTTTTAAATCTCAAATTTCTTTAAGATAAGATATCTCCATTCCACTCTGCTAATGTTTTCTCATAATTCCAATCCACAGATGCCTGCAGGGAGCCTGAAGTGCAGACATAGACACTATTCCAATGTTCATAGACTGTTTTATCCTAGGAGTACTCCGATGGAAATCATGCTTGGATTGCCAGTTTTTGCATATGGCTTTGGAAACCCATAGCAGGTGAAAGGTATACCTATATTTATGTAGTTAAATAGTTAAAAACATATTTATATTTATGTAATGTAATATTTTTTAGATTTTTTTTTCTAAAAGAATGTGCTCCTTATTTTTATTTAGTTCATAGAAGAAAATAAAAATAAATGTTGTTAAGTGAAAAGATTCCGAACATATAGTACTATGCAACTTGCAAGTGTTATATATAGATATAGTCTTTCTCTTTAAAACATAATTATGCAGTAAAATCCATTGCTATGCAGTAAAATCCACTGCTTGCCATGACCACGTTTCTGAAAACAAAAACACGTGCAAGTTAATTTGTTTTTATCCTATAAATTTTAATTGTTTTTAGGTGAAGTTTACTTCCCTGTTTACTGTGTATGATCTTGAATGAGATATTTGTTTTTTAACAACTTTTTGTTGTATGTGGGTCAGGGTTCCAAGACATAAAAAATGGAAGCTTATCGTGAGAAATCTTCCTTTCAAGGTTTGAGGCACAAAATTAAAAAAACTTGAAATAAATATTTTTGGATATCTTGACCTCTGATTAGTTGACTAAACAGGGATGCATGTAAAGCATACTTGAAATAAGAGATATGTTTTCATCTGTTAGATTTGTTGGATTTGTGTGGAACGTATTTATTCCACAAAAGTCAGACACAGGGTAAATTTATTAGCCAAATGTATGAACAGTTACCAAGTATTTATTTTATTTGCCTAGTATTTTTGTTCTGAAATAACTAAGCTTCATGTTTCTTTTTCAGGGCATTCAAAAGTTGAACGGATCAAATTAGCAAAACGAGTCATAGCTGTTGATTGGGGTGATCCGAATAAGATATTTAGTAGCGATATTAAGGATACTTGTGCATCAGAGAAAGGTAATTTTTATCTTCAGGGAAAATGGAGCTTTCATCTGCCACTCTTATTATCTATATTTGACATTGAATTAAATCATGCAATTTTTTTTTTATATTTTGTCTAGATATTATTCATCTATATTTGAAAATATTATTTTGTTTCTTGCCCTGTATTGCTTAATAGTACTCTTATATTAAGTTATTTGAAAATCTCTTTTATTATCAATTATTTAATACTACTAATTTATGAAGTATAAATATTATTATTTGAAAAACTTCTTGTCAGATCAGCAGTACTATTAAATATTATTAAATGTCGGTTATAACATTATTTCCATTTGAAATTCTTAAAGATTGCTAATACAATTTATTTTTGTTAGCAAGATTCGATTTGGTTTTGCACATTCAACGATATTACATTAACGTAAGATACACTCACGTCACAACTAGAAAATGAGAGAGAGATGGTGTCAATTCTTTTTATCAAATATTTGTAAGTTCAATCCAGAACTTGGATAACATTTAGGCAGATCAGCAGGTGGTGGAGGGACTGAAGTTGAAGGCGTTGGTCCATTCTCAACCTCAAAAGTCATTGCTAGTCCCCACGGAACATGATCTTCCATATGGTAATGCATCAGCCAAACCTCTGTAAGTAAACCAACTCATTAGAGTATGTCACCGTATATAGTCTAATTCGTATATACAGCCATATCTGAACAATGTTACTTTAATTTTTACTTGCATGATATTTAGTTTAGTTTATTTGATTTGAAAGTTTATGAATGTCAAATAACAAGTAACTGAAACAACCGAGAGTCAATACCTGGATTATCTGCTCGGAATCTAATAACAGCCCATCCTTCCTGAGGCACACCAACAGTGTTACGTAATTGCGGATTCACCAAATTAAACTTGGCTCTATCCGTGTCGTTGTTAAAATTTCCGAACCCTTGAGCCAAAACGTGAAAGTTATAACCATGAAGGTGCATAGGGTGGTTTTGCCCCTCAAGAAACACTGTATTCTGAAACACAATCTCTATAGTTGAATTGAAATTGAGTTTCTTCGCCTTGGTTGATTTTGGAGCAAATAGAAAGCTCTTATTATAAGCATTGTCCAGTTTGGTGAAGTCAAACATAAGTGGAGGCTTGTCAGGGAAATCTGTAGTGTACACTCCACTCACATTGTTGTAGAACGCTTCCGACATAGACATCCTTAAACCCGCGGGGATCTCAAACGACTCGTTGTTCATACTAGCAGAAATCCTTTGACCAAATATGCCAGCACACGTGTTATTGGAAGCATTCTTGGAATCACACAGTTCTAGGTTAAGCGCAATGGTAACCAACATGTGTTCATCAACTTTAAGTGGCATCGGAACCCAGTGTGGGGCCCCCACCTTGCTCCTCACGTTGCCGTAGAATTTAAAAGCCGTTTCTGTGTCGTTGAATGGTGGTAGAATTGTCATTGTGGGCTTTGATGATGTTGGCGCATTGTCGTAAATGACTGTACCACGAACTATGTTCCTGTCGAAGCGAGGGATATTAGTAACGTAAGGAGAGGCTACCATGTAGTACGAACCGATGGGTTGGTTCGCTGTGAATAACACGTCAGCACTCTGACCAGGGACAATAACGATGATGTCGGTATCGTAGTGTTCGGTGTATGAGGCATCGACGGCAACAACTGTGAAGTTGTGATTTGCAATCTTAAAGAAAAGGTCGTAATTGAGTGCAGCGTTGATCATTTGAAGCATGTACGTCTTTCCTTGCTTGACTTTCATCTTGAATGTCTCTGCATTATATTCAAAAGATCAATTTGAATTTTTGTTGCACATTTAGAGACTATAATAATAATTTTGTTGTTTCAAAAATTAAATTTACTTATCATGTATTTATGTGCGTAATAATCACTTTTTTAGCTGTAGTTAATGAAGCCAACGTACCATCTTCAGTACAGTTGAGAAGATCGCTGGTCAAACCATTGATTGTAAAGGCATAAGATGTGTTTGGGTCACCACCAGTAGCCAGTGCTTTGGCTGGAATATCCTCAACATTAGAATTATACAAATCTCCTGCATTTAAATTAAAAAATAATAATTATGAACAGAATTACGATATTTGATGTATTGCAGAATATAAGATGGTGTATGAGCTAGATTTCCATGGTAGATAAAGAAAATGTGTTATATATAAAGGTAAAAGAAAATTTTCAAAACACAATAACAAACTAACGAAAGTTCTTATAGCAGTCTTGTTAAGGATATGTATATAAAAGAAATGAAATTAGAACGTACTTAATATAATAGGAACATGTTTGTACGGTTTAGGAAACGGAGATTGGCCTGAACGAGGGTGAATGATGAAAGCACCATGAACAGTTGCGCGTAGATATGTTGCATGAGCATGCCACCATAGTGTTCCTTCTTGTTGTGTTATGTTGAATTTGTAAGTGTATTTACTTTTTGTAGGAATTGGACACTGAGTTACATATTCAGGACCATCTGCCCAATTACTAAATCACTGAAACACTCCATGCCTGCACATTTACTTCCAAATTTCAACCTCAAAGATGCATTATTTGTTTATCAAATAAAAAAATTTCTCTTAATTTTCGATGTGTGTTTGCTAAAGTATGAATTGTTTACCAACGAAGAGTGATATCGTATGGTCCCTCGTTGAGAACATGGACAATTACAGTGTCTCCTTCAGTCACATTTATGGTTGGTCCAGGGAAAAGTCCATTCGTCGTGACAATCACTTGCTCTTTGCAAAAGCGTTTGATGATCGTGTTCTGAATCTGAAATACATGAAATTGCCATAACATAAACATTCGTCTTAGATTCATAATGTGATATTTTGACAATTAAATTATTAAATTTTAACAATTTTTTTTATAATTTAAGGTGACATTTTTTATTTGATTTTGAAATACAAAATAATGAAAAAATAAAAATAAAATATTTAAAAAATAACGTCTTAAATTGTAAGAGAAAAATGTTGAAATTTAAATGTTAAAAAATCATTTTGATACAAAGTTATAAGTTCCACAATGAAACTAAAGGCATGTATAGATCTTTTGAATATTTTATGCCTCTATCAAATATGAGAAAAGTTTACTCTGAAAGTTTGTTCAACAATGGCTGCTGAAGCCAGGGAAGAAGCTAGAAGAGCAAGAGCACATGCAAGCCAAAACGCCAATAACTTCATGTTTAAGAAGAGAAATCAGAAGACAATGAGAGTATCTATAAAAATGTGTCAAAACAATAAATACCACACATGGATTTTGATGATGCGCGTAAGGTATAAGAAATGTGGTATATTATGCATGTTTGAAATGTGTGTATACATGAATGCTGTGCGTTGACTTTTAAGCATACGATCCTATAGTATTAAATCATCAATTTAATCAAATTATGAATGAAGACAATATATATATATATATATATATATATATATATATAT
>Ga0214545_1010029_pt1 | contig 14027 bp, 14 predicted proteins | sample CNSS4metaG_FD_160064 | JGI IMG/M metagenome (GOLD analysis project Ga0214545, IMG submission 160064) | Root nodule microbial communities from cowpea collected in UCLA plant growth center, Los Angeles, California, USA - CNSS4 | ecosystem: Host-associated > Plants > Roots > Nodule | place: USA... | reverse complement strand
CTTGGAAAGGAACCTTCACATCTAGATAGCTTGCTATCTTAATGTCCAGTGGGGATTTCCTTGGTTTTCTTAATCAACTCACACCATATTCAATAATCTTAAAAAGGAACAAGATAATCCTTCATCAATGAGGGACATAAAATGAAGTTGAAAATTATGACACCATGACAGGTCAGTAAGAATCAACATAGGCTAGAGCACAAAATAGAAAAAGAAAGAATAGAAGAAGAAGAATTAAAAATTGCAGAAGGAAGCGAAAATGAAGAAAAAGAAATGGAAGTATAGAAAAATATGATGGAAAGTTTATTTGTCAATGTTTTTTCTTCTGCAATTTGTGATTTCATTTCACAGGAATAAAAGGATAAGCATGTGAATGAAACACACCAACTTCCATGTTTGAAAATGAAGCTTTTTCATTGTGCCTTATTATGCATTTGGTCCGTTGATGAAATGCAAATTCGTCAAACACAACACATGGAATTATTTATTGTTACATATCAAGGTGGGGTAGTGTTGGCAAGAAAAGTGCTCCACGGATTGCAACCATTGGAAAGGAACAAAGATGAATATATGCAAGTCAAATATGATCCTGGAGGAAGAGAATTAGTTTCAAGTTGTGGAAAAATAAAGTCCTTCACCAAATCGTAATAAACTTATATTAAAACTAGTAGAATAATAAAGTCTTATGATTAAGGACGAATTTTCTCGAAGAAGGAGGGTATGTTGTGAATTGCATATGGACCAGATGGAGGATGACTAATGCGCCATGTTGGTGCAAATTCTTATATTTAAATAAGGGCCCAATGCTTTGTAAATTTGGCTGACCAAATTGTGTTTTGGCTTAACCAATTAATGCACTTTAGCTTTGCTTTATTTTCAAGTTCTAATAAGGGTCCATATGCCAACTTAAGATCCAGCCTTCGGAAGATCAAGAGGACCTTTGCTGAGAGTTTATCGATGACCTTTGGTAGTCTTAATTTCAGTTACAATCAACCATTAAGTAGTGAATCATTGTTAGCTTGAGTGGATTATCAATAGCTTTAAGTGGGTTGTATTTCAAATTTATGTGTCTTTAGTAATTCTGACGGTTAAAGCTCCTATATAAGCTCAACCATTTTCATCAATGAAAGCAAGTTGAGTTTTATTCAGAAAATATAACAGTTTTCTCTCTACTACTTAGTGAGAGTGATTCTCCTAAGTTCTTGAGTGATTCAACAATCCCTTAGTTTTATCAAAGGTCTTGTATCCCTTTGTGTGTTTAAACTCTTAGGCTTATCTTCCACTCTTGGAGTGTGATGTCTATCAATTTCCGCTCCATCTGCTCGTATGTTTCCATTATCTCGTTTTAAATAATTTCTCAAATTTCTTGCTTATTAGCATTCCAACCTTGATAGATCAGTAAAACGAATCCAACCGTCTGGATTCACATCATTTGGTATTTAGAGCCTGGCTATCTAGATCTGGAATAGGAATGAAATTTTGTTATACAAGGTGTTTAATCGAAGGCCACGCATGTTTAGTTACATACGATTACAGAAGCGACAACATTGTTGTGAGCCAAAGATTGGTGGAGAAACTCCAGTTACAAACAACCTCTCACCCGAATCAAGCATGGATCAAATTCAGTACAGGACAACGTGTGAAAGAAGTGTTCTGTGATATTGCTCCCATGGACTCTTGTCATCTTCCTTTGGGATGGGCATGGCTTCATTTCAAAACACTCAATCTTGATGAACGTTCTCTTTATTTGAGGCATGAGGGACATAAAATGAATTTTAAAATTATGACACCATGACAGGTCAGTAACAATCAACATAGGCTAGAGCACAAAATAGAAAAAGAAAGAATAGAAGCAGAAGAATTACAATTGCAGAAGAACGGGAAAATGAAGAAAAAGAAATGGAAGTAGAGAAAAATATGATGGAAAGTTTATTTACCAACGTTTTTTCTTCTACGGTTTGTGATTTCATTTCACCGGAACAAAAGGATAAGCATGTGAATGAAACACACCAACTAGCGTGTTTGAAAAGCAAGCTTTTTCATAGTGCCTTATTATGCATTTGGTCCGCTGATGAGATGCAAATTCGTCAAACACAACACATGGAATTATTTAATTTTACTTATCAAGGTGGGGTAGTGTTGGCAAGAAAAGTGCTCCACGGATTGCAACCATTGGAAAGGAACAAAGATGAATATATTCGAGTGGAATTTGATCGTGGAGGAAGTGTGGAAAAACAAAGTCCTTCACAAGATCATAATAAACTTATATTAAAAGTAGTAGAATAATAAAGTATTAAGATTCTGGATGAATCTTCTCGAAGAAGGAGGGTATCATGTTAATTGCATATGGGGCAGATGGACGATGACTAATGCGCCATGTTGGTGCAAATTCTTATATTTAAATAAGGGCCCAATGCTTTGTAAAATTGGCTGACCAAATTGTGTTTTGGCTTAACCAATTAATGCGCTTTAGTTTTGCTGTATTTTCAAGTTCTAATAAGGGTCGATATGCCAACTTAAGAACCAGCCTTAGGAAGATCAAGAGGACCTTTGCTGAGAGTTTGTGGGTGAGTTTTGGTAGCCTTAATTTCAGTTACAATCAACCATTAGGTAGTGGATCATTGTTAGCTTGAGTGGATTATCAATAGCTTTAAGTGGGTTGTAATTCAAATTTATGTGTCTTTTGTAATTCTGACGGTTAAAGCTCCTATATAAGGTGAACCATTTTCATCAATGAAAGCAAGCTGAGTTTTATTCAGAAAAATAGGAGTTTTCTCTCTTCTATCTTAGTGAGAGTGATTCTCCTAAGTTGTTGAGTGATTCAGGAATCCCTGAGTTTTATCAAATTTCCTTTATCCCTTTCTGTATTTAAACTCTTAAGCTTATCTTCCATTCTTGGAAGTGTGATGTCTATCAATTTCCGCTCCATCTTCTTGTACGTTTTCATTCTCTCGTTTTAAATAATTTCTCAAATTTCTTGCTTATTAGGATTCCAACCTGGATAGATCAGTAAAACGAAGCCAACCGCCTGGATTCACATCATTTGTTATTCAAAGGCTGGCTATCTAGATCTGGAATAGCAATGAGAGCTTATTATACAAGGTGTTTAATCGAAGGCCACGCAAGTTTAGTTGCACTCGATTACGGAAGCGACAATAATGTTGTGAGCCAGGTGGAGAAACTCCAGTTACCAGCAACCTTTCATCCGAATCAACCATGGATAAAAGTCAATATAGGGCAACGTGTGAAAGAATTGTTATGTGATATTGCTGCAATGGACTCTTGTCATCTATCTTCTTTTGGCATGGGCATGGATTCATTTTAAAACACTCAATCTTGATGAACATTCCCTTTATTTGAGGCATGAGCAACATAAAATGAAGTTGAAGTTTATGACACTAGGACATGTCAGTAAGAATCAACATAGGCTGAAGGAGAAAATAGAAAAAGAAAGAATTGAAGAAGAAGAAGAATTAAAAACTGCAGAAGGAAGGGAAATGAAGAAAAAGAAATGGAAGTAGAGAAAAATATGATGGAAAGTTTACTTGTCAACGTTTTTTCCTCTACAGTTTGTGATTTAATTTCGCAGGAACAAAAGGATAAACATGTGAATGAAGCACACCAACTTCCATGTTTGAAAAGGAAGCTTTTTCAAAGTGCCTTATTATGCATTTGGTCCGCTGATGAGATGCAAATTCGTCAAACACAACACATGAAATTATTTATTGTTACATATCAAGGTGGGGAGGTGTTGGCAAGAAAAGTGCTCCAGGGATTGCAACCATTGGAAAGGAACAAAGATGAATATATTCAAGTCGAATTTGATCCTGGAGGAAGAGAATTAGTTTCATGTTGTGGAGAAATAAAGTCCTTCACAAGATCATAATAAACTTATATTAAAACTAGTAGAATAATAAAGTCTTATGATTCGGGACGAATCTTCTCGAAGAAGGAGGGTATGATGTGAATTGCATATGGGCTAGATGGAGGATAACTAATGCGCCATGTTGGTGCAAATTCTTATATTTAAATAAGGGCCCAATTCTTTGTATAATTGGCTGACCAAATTGTGTTTTGGCTTAACCAATTATTGCGCTTTAGTTTTTCTGTATTTTCAAGTTCTAATAAGGGTCCATATGCCAACTTAAGAACCAGCCTTTGGAAGATCAAAAGGACCTTTGCTGAGAGCTTGTGGATGACTTTTGGTAGCGTTAATTTCAGTTACAATCAACAATTAAGTAGTGGATCATTGTTAGCTTGTGTGGATTACCAATAGCTTTAAGTGGGTTGTAATTGAAATTTATGTGTCTTTTGTAATTCTGACGATTAAAGCTCCTCTATAAGCTGAACCATTTTCATCGATGAAAGCAAGCTGAGTTTTATTCAGAAAATATAAGAGTTTTCTCTCTTCTCTATCTTAGTGAGAGTGATTCTCATAAGTTGTTGAGTGATTCAAGAATGCCTGATTTTTATCAAACGTCTTTTATCCCTTTGTGTGTTTAAACTCTTAGGCTTATCTTCCATTCTTGGAAGTATGATGTCTATCAATTTCCGTTCCATCTTAATTGTATGTTTCCATTCTCTCGTTTTAAATAATTTCTCAAATTTCTTGCTTATTAGCATTCCAACCTTGATAGATCAGTAAAACGAATCCAACTGCTTGGATTCACATCATTTGGTATTGAGAGCTAGGCTATCTAGATCTGGAATAGGAATGAAAGTTTATCATACAAGGTGCTTAATCGAAGGCCACACAGGTTTAGTTGCATTTGATTACGGAAGCGACAACAATGTTATGAGCCAAGGATTGGTGGAGAAACTCCAGTTACCAACAACCTTTCACCCGAATCAAGCATGGATCAAATTTAGTACAGGGCAACGTGTGAAAGAAGTGTTATGTGATATTGTTACCATGGACTCTTGTCATCTTCTTTGGGGATGGGCATGCCTTCATTTTAAAAGACTCAATCTTGATTAACGTTCCCTTTATTTGAGGCATGAGGGACATAAAATGAAGTTGAAAATTATGACACTAGGACAGGTCAGTAAGAATCAACATAGGCTGAAGGAGAAAATAGAAAAAGAAAGAATAGAAGAAGAATAATTAACAACTGCAGAAGGAAGGGAAAATGAAGAAAAAGAAATGGAAGTAGAGAAAAATATGATGGAAAGTTTATTTGCCAATGTTTTTTCTTCTACAGTTTGTGATTTCATTTCGCAGGAACAAAAGGATAAGCATGTGAATGAAAAACACCAACTTCCATGTTTGAAAAGGAAGCTTTTTCATAGTTCCTTATTATGCATTTGGTCCGCTGATGAGATGCAAATTCGTCAAACACAACACATGGAATTATTTATTGTTACATATCAAGGTGGGGAGGTGTTGGCAAGAAAAGTGCTCCACGGATTGCAACCATTGGAAAGGAACAAGGATGAATATATTCAAGTCGAATTTGATCCTGAAGGAAGAGAATTAGTTTCAAGTTGTGGAGAAATAAAGTCCTTCATAAGATCATAATAAACTTATATTAAAACTAGTAGAATAATAAAGTCTTAAGATTCGGGACGAATCTTCTCGAAAAAGAAGGGTATGATGTGAATTGCATATGGGCCAGATGGAGGATGACTAATGCGCAATGTTGGTGCAAATTCTTATATTTAAATAAGGGCCCAATGCTTTGTAAAATAGGCTGACCAAACTGTGTTTTGGCTTAACCAATTAATGCACTTTAGTTTTTCTGTATTTTCAAGTTCTAATAAGGGTCCATATGCCAACTTAAGAACCAGCCTTTGGAAGATCAAAAGGACCTTTGCTGAGAGCTTGTGGATGACTTTTGGTAGCGTTAATTTCAGTTACAATCAACAATTAAGTAGTGGATCATTGTTAGCTTGTGTGGATTACCAATAGCTTTAAGTGGGTTGTAATTGAAATTTATGTGTCTTTTGTAATTCTGACGATTAAAGCTCCTCTATAAGCTGAACCATTTTCATCGATGAAAGCAAGCTGAGTTTTATTCAGAAAATATAAGAGTTTTCTCTCTTCTCTATCTTAGTGAGAGTGATTCTCATAAGTTGTTGAGTGATTCAAGAATGCCTGATTTTTATCAAACGTCTTTTATCCCTTTGTGTGTTTAAACTCTTAGGCTTATCTTCCATTCTTGGAAGTATGATGTCTATCAATTTCCGTTCCATCTTAATTGTATGTTTCCATTCTCTCGTTTTAAATAATTTCTCAAATTTCTTGCTTATTAGCATTCCAACCTTGATAGATCAGTAAAACGAATCCAACTGCTTGGATTCACATCATTTGGTATTGAGAGCTAGGCTATCTAGATCTGGAATAGGAATGAAAGTTTATCATACAAGGTGCTTAATCGAAGGCCACACAGGTTTAGTTGCATTTGATTACGGAAGCGACAACAATGTTATGAGCCAAGGATTGGTGGAGAAACTCCAGTTACCAACAACCTTTCACCCGAATCAAGCATGGATCAAATTTAGTACAGGGCAACGTGTGAAAGAAGTGTTATGTGATATTGTTACCATGGACTCTTGTCATCTTCTTTGGGGATGGGCATGCCTTCATTTTAAAAGACTCAATCTTGATTAACGTTCCCTTTATTTGAGGCATGAGGGACATAAAATGAAGTTGAAAATTATGACACCAGGACAGGTCAGTAAGAATCAACATAGGCTGAAGGAGAAAATAGAAAAAGAAAGAATAGAAGAAGAATAATTAACAGCTGCAGAAGGAAGGGAAAATGAAGAAAAAGAAATGGAAGTAGAGAAAAATATGATGGAAAGTTTATTTGTCAATGTTTTTTCTTCTACAGTTTGTGATTTCATTTAGCAGGAACAAAAGGATAAGCATGTGAATGAAACACACCAACTTCCATGTTTGAAAAGGAAGGTTTTTCATAGTGCCTTATTATGCATTTGGACCGCTAATGAGATGCAAATTCGTCAAACACAACACATGGAATTATTTATTGTTACATATAAAGGTGGGGTAGTGTTGGAAAGGAAATTGCTCCACTGATTGCAACCATTGGAAAGGAAAAAAGATGGATATATTCAAGTCGAATTTGATCCTAGAGGAAGAGAATTAGTTTCAAGTTGTGGAAAAATAAAGTCCTTCACAAGATCATAATATACTTATATTAAAACTAGTAGAAGAATAAAGTCTTAAGATTCGTGACGAATCTTCTCGAAGAAGGAGGGTATGATGTGAATTTTATATGGGCCAAATGGAGGATGACTAATGCGCCATGTTGGTGCAAATTATTATATTTAAATAAGGGCCCAATGCTTTGTAAAATAGGCTGACCAAAATATGTTTTGGCTTCACCAATTAAGTACTTTAGTTTTGATGTATTTTCAAGTTCTAATAAGGGTCCATATGGCAACTTAAGAACCCGCCTTTGGAAGATCAACAGGACCTTTGCTGACAGTTTGTGGATGACTTTTGGTACGCTTAATTTCAGTTACAATCAACCATTAAGTAGTGGATCATTGTTAGCTTGAGTGGATTATCAATAGATTTAAGTGGGTTGTAATTGAAATTTATTTGTCTTTTGTAATTCTGACGGTTAAAGCTCCTATATAAGCTGAACCATTTTCATCCATGAAAGCAAGCTAAGTTTTATTCAGAAAATATAAGAGTTTTCTCTCTTCTATCTTAGTGAGAGTAATTCTCCTAAGTTCTTTAGTGGTTCAAGAATCCCTGAGTTTTATCAAAGGTCCTTTATCCCATTGTGTGTTTAAACTCTTAGGCTTATCTTCCATTCTTGGAAGTGTGATGTCTATAAATTTCCGCTCCATCTTTCCGTATGTTTCCATTCTCTCGTTTTAAATAATTTCTCAAATTTTTTGCTTATTAGCATTCCAACCTTGATAGATCAGTAAAATGAATCCAACTGATTGGATTCTAATCATTTGGTATTCAGAGCCTGGTTATCTAGATCTGGAATAGGAATGAAAGTTTATTATACAAGGTGCTTAATCGAAGGCCACACATGTTTAGTTGCATTCGATTACGGAAGCGACAACAATATTGTGAGCCAAGGATTGGTGGAGAAACTCCAGTTACCAACAACCTTTCACCCGAATCAAGCATGAATCAAATTCACTACAGGGCAACGTGGGAAAGAAGTGATCTGTGATATTGCTCCCATGGACTCTTGTCTTTGGTAGCATTAATTTCAGTTACAATCAACCATTAAGTAGTGGATCATTGTTAGCTTGAGTGGATTATCAATAGCTTTAAATGGGTTGTAATTGAAATTTTTGTGTCTTTTGTAATTATGACAGTTAAAGTTCCTCTATAAGTTGAACCATTTTCGTCAATGAAAGCAAGCTGAGTTTTATTTAGAAAATATAATAGTTTTCTCTCTCCTAAGTTCTTGAGTGATTTAAGAATCCCTCAGTTTTATCAAAAGTCCTATATCCTTTTGTGTGTTTAAACTCTTAGGCTTATCTTCCATTCTTTGAAGTGTGATGTCTATCAATTTCCGCTCCATCTTCTTGTATGTTTCCACTTCTCTCGTTTTAAATAAGTTCTCAAATTTCTTGCTTACTAGCACTCCAACCTTGAGAGATCAGTAAAACGAATTGAACCGTCTGTGTTCACATCATTTGGTATTTCGAGCTGGCTATCTAGATTTGGAATAGGAATGAAAGTTTATTATACAAGGTGTTTAATCGAAGGTCACGCATGTTTAGTTGCATTCGATTACGAAAGCGACAACAATGTTAATCCAAAGATTGGTGGAGAAACTCCAGTTACCAACAACCTTTCACTCGAATCAAGCATGGATCAAATTCAGTACAGAGTAACCTGTGAAAGAAATGTTATGTGATATTGCTCCCATGGACTCCTGTCTTTGGCATCTTTAATTTGAGTTACAATCAACCATTAAGTAGTAGATCATTGTTAGCTTGAGTCGATTATCAGTAGCTTTAAGTGGGTTGTAATTGAAATTTATGTGTCTTTTTTAATTCTGACGGTTAAAGTTCCTACGTAAGCTAAACCATTTTCATCAATGAAAGCAAGTTGAGTTTTATTCAGAAAATGTAAGAGTTTGTTCTCTTCTATCTTAGCGAGAGTGTTTCTCCTATGTTCTTGAGTGATTCAAGAATCCCTGAGTTTTCTCAAAGGTTCTTTATCCCTTTTTGTGTTTAAACTCTTAGGCTTATCTTCCATTCTTGGAAGTGTGATGTCTATCAATTTCCGCTCTATCTTCTCGTATGTTTCCATTCTCACGTTTTAAATAAGTTCTGAAATTTCTTGCTTATAAGCATTCCAACCTTGATAGATCAGTAAAACGAATCCAGCCGTCTGGATTCACATCATTTGGTATTCAGAGCCTGGCTATCTAGATTTGGAAGAGGAATGAAAGTTTGTTATACAAGGTGCTTAATCGAAGGTCACGCATGTGTAGTTGCATTCGATTACAAAAGCGACAACAATGTTGTGATCCAAAGATTGGTGGAGAAACTCCAGTTACCAACAACCTTTTACCCGAAACAAGCATCGATCAAATTCAGTACAGGGCAACGTGTGGAAGAAGTGTTATGTGATATTGCTCCCATGGACTCTTGTCTTTGGTAGCCTTAATTTCAGTTACAATAAACCATTAAGAAGTGGATCATTGTTACCTTGAGTGGATTATAAATAGCTTTAAATGGGTTGTAATTGAAATTTATGTCTTTAGTAATTCTGACGGTGAAAGCTCCAATATAAGCTGAACCATGTTCATCAATGAAAGCAAGCTGAGTATTATTCAGAAAATGTAACAGTTTTCTCTCTTCTATCTTAGTGAGAGTGATTCTCCTAAGTTCTTGAGTGATTCAAGAATCCCTGAGTTTTCTCAAAGGTTCTTTATCCCTTTTGTGTTTAAACCCTTAGGCTTATCTTCCATTCTTGGAAGTGTAATGTGTATCAATATCCGCTCCATCTTCTTGTATGTTTCCATTCTTTTGTTTTAAATCATTTCTCAAATTTCTTGCTTATTAGCATTCCAACCTTGATAGATCAGTAAAACGAATCCAACCGTCTGGATTCACATCATTTGGTATTTTGAGCTGGCTCTGTAGATTTGGAATAGGAATGAAAGTTTATTATACAAGGTGTTTAATTGAAGGCCATGCATGTTTCGTTGCATTCGATTACGGAAGCGACAACAACGTTGATCCAAGGATTGGTGGAGAAACTCCAGTTACCAACAACCTTTCACCCGAATCAAGCATGGATCAAATGCAGTACAGGGCAACCTGTGAAAGAAATGTTATGTGATATTGCTCCCATGGACTCCTGTCTGCGGCAGCTTTAATTTAAGTTACAATCAACCATTAAGTAGTGGATCATTGTTAGCTTAAGTGGATTATCAGTAGTTTTAAGTGGGTTGTAATTGAAATTTATGTGTCTTTTTTAAGTCTGAGGGTTAAAGCTCCTATGTAAGCTGAATAATTTTCATCAATGAAAGCAAGCTGAGTTTTATTCAGAAAACATAAGAGTTTTCTCTCTTCTATCTTAGTGAGAGTGATTCTCCTAAGTTCTTGAATGATTCAAAAATCCCTGAGTTTTATCAAAGGTCATTTATCCCTTTTTGTGTTTAAACTCTTAGGCTTATCTTCCATTCTTGGAAGTGTGATGTGTATCAATTTCCGCTCAATCTTCTTGTATATTTCCATTCTCTCGTTTTAAATAATTTCTCAAATTTCCTTCTTATTAACATTCCAACCGTGATAGATCAGTAAAACGAATACAACGTCTGGATTGACATCATTTGGTATTCAGAGCCTGGCTATCTAGATTTGGAATAGGAATGAAAGTTTATTATACAACGTGTTTAATCGAAGGCCACGCATGTTTAGTTGCATTCGATTACGGAAGCGACAACAATGTTGTGAGCCAAGGATTGGTGAAGAAACTCCGGTTATCAACAACCTTTCACCCGAATCAAGCATGGATCAAATTCAGTATAAGGCAACGTGTGAAATAAGTGTTATGTAATATTGCTCCCATGGACTCCTGTCTTCGGCAGCTTTAATTTAAGTTACAATCAACCATTAAGTAGTGGATCATTGTTAGCTTGAGTGGATTATAAATAGCTTTAAGTGGGTTGTAATTAAAATTTATGTGTCTTTAATAATTCTGACGGTGAAAGCTCCTATATAAGCTTAACCATTTTCATCAATGAAAACAGGCTAAGTTTTATTCAGAAAATGTAAGAGTTTTCTCTCTTCTATCTTAGTGAGAGTGCTTCTCCTAGGTTCTTGATTGATTCAAGAATCCTTGATTTTTATCAAAGGTCCTTTATCCCTTTGTGTGTTTAAACTCTTAGGCTTATCTTCCATTCTTGGAAGTGTGATGTGTATCAATTTCTGCTCAATCTTCTTGTATTTCCATTCTTTCGTTTTAAATAATTTCTCAAATTTCTTGCTTATTAGCATTCCAACCTTGATAGATCAATAAAACGAATCCAACGTCTGGAATCACATCATTTGGTATTCAGAGCCTGACTATCTAGATTTGGAATAGGAATGAAAGTTTATTATACAAGGTGTTTAATCGAAGGCCACGCATGTTTGGTTGCATTCGATTAAGGAAGCGACAACAATGTTGTGAGCCAAGGATTGGTGGAGAAACTCCAGTTACCAACAACCTTTCACCCGAATAAGGCATGGATCAAATTCAGTATAGGGCAACGTGTGAAAGAAGTGTTATGTGATATTGCTTCCATGGACTCTTGTCTTTGGTAGCCTTAATTTTAGTTACAATCAACCATTAAGCAGTGGATCATTGTTAGCTTGAGTGGATTATCAATAGCTTTAAGTGGGTTCTAATTGAAATTTATGTGTCTTTAGTAATTCTGACGGTTAAAGCTCCTATATAAGCTAAACCATTTTCATCAATGAAAGCAAGCTGACTTTTATTCCGAAAATGTAAGAGTTTTCTCTTTTCTATCTTGGTGAGAGTGATTCTCCTAGGTTCTTGATTGATTCAAGAATCCCTGAGTTTTATCAAAGGTCCTTTATCCCTTTTTGTGTTCAAACTCTTAGGCTTATCTTCGATTCTTAGAAGTGTAATGTGTATCAATTTCCGCTCCATCTTCGTGTATTTTTCCATTCTCTCATTTTAAATAATTTCTCAAAGTTCTTGCTTATTAGCATTCCAACCTTGATAGATCAGTAAAACGAATCCAACCGCTTGGATTCATATCATTTGGTATTCAGAGCCTGGCTATCTAGATTTGGAAGTGCAATGAAAGTTTGTTATACAAGGTGCTTAATCAAAGGCCACGCATGTTTAGTTGCATTCGATTACGGAAGCGACAACAATGTTGTGAACCAAAGATTGGTGGAGAAACTCCAGTTACCAACAACCTTTCACCCGAATAAAGCATGAATCAAATTCACTTCAGGGCAACTTGTGAAAGAAGTGTTCTGTGATATTGCTCCCACGGACTCTTGTCTTTGGTAGCCTTAATTTCAGTTACAATCAACCATTAAGTAGTGGATCATTGTTAGCTTGAGTGGATTATCAATAGCTTTAAATGGGTTTTAATTGAAATTTTTGTGTCTTTTGTAATTATGACGGTTAAAGCTCCCGTATAAGCTGAACCATTTTCATCAATGAAAGCAAGCTGAGTTTTATTCAGAAAATATAAGAGTTTTCTCTTTTCTATCTTAGTGGATTATAAATAGCTTTAAGTGGGTTATTGAAATTTATGTGTCTTTAGTAATTCGAACGGTTAAAGCTGCTATATAAGCTGAACAATTTTCATGAATAAAAGCAAGCTGAGTTTTATTCAGAAAATATAGGAGTTTTCTCTCTTCTATCTTAGTTAGAGTGCTTCTCCTAGGTTCTTGATTGATTCAAGAATCCTTGAGTTTTATCCAAGGTCCTTTATCCCTTTGTGTGTTTAAACTCTTAGGCTTATCTTCCATTCTTGGAAGTGTGATGTGTATCAATTTCCGCTCAATTTTCTTGTATTTCCATTCTTTCGTTTTAAATAATTTCTCAAATTTCTTGCTTATTAGCATTCCAACCTTGATAGATCAGTAAAACGAATCCAACATCTGGAATCACATCATTTGGTATTCAGAGCCTGGCTATCTAGATTTGGAATAGGAATAAAAGTTTATTATACAAGGTGTTTAATCGAAGGTCACGCATGTTTGGTTGCATTCGATTAAGGAAGCGACAACAATGTCGTCAGCCAAGGATTGGTGGAGAAACTCCAGTTACCAACAACCTTTCACCCGAATCAAGCATGGATCAAATTCAGTATAGGGCAACGTGTGAAAGAAGTGTTATGTGATATTGCTCCCATGGACTCTTGTCTTTGGTAGCCTTAACTTCAGTTACAATCAACCATTAAGTAGTGGATCATTGTTAGCTTGAGTGGATTATAAATAGCTTTAAGTGGGTTGTAATTGAAATTTATGTGTCTTTAGTAATTCTGACGGTGAAAGCTCCTATATAAGCTTAACCATTTTCATCAATGAAAGCAAGCTGAGTTTTGTTCAGAAAATGTAAGAGTTTTCTCATTTCAATCTTAGTGAGAGTGATTCTCCTAGGTTATTGAGTGATTCAAGAATCCCTGTGTTTTCTCAAAGGTTCTTTATCCCTTTTTGTGTTTAAACTCTTAGGCTTATCTTCCATTCTTGGAAGTGTGATGTGTATCAATTTCCGCTCCATCTTCTTGTATGTTTCCATTCTCTCGTTTTAAATAATTTCTCAAATTTCTTGCTTATTATTAGCATTCCAACCTTGATAGATCAGTAAAACGAATCCAACGTTTGGATTCACATCATTTGGTATTCAGAGCCTGGCTATCTATATTTGGAATAGGAATGAAAGTTTATTATACAAGGTGCTTAATCGTAGGCCACACATGTTTAGTTGCATTCGATTACGGAAGCAACAACAATGTTGTGAGCCAAGGATTGGTTGAGAAACTCCAGTTACCAACAACCTTTCACCCGAATCAATCATGGATTGAATTCAGTACAGGGCAACG
>Ga0214545_1010026_pt1 | contig 14030 bp, 13 predicted proteins | sample CNSS4metaG_FD_160064 | JGI IMG/M metagenome (GOLD analysis project Ga0214545, IMG submission 160064) | Root nodule microbial communities from cowpea collected in UCLA plant growth center, Los Angeles, California, USA - CNSS4 | ecosystem: Host-associated > Plants > Roots > Nodule | place: USA... | reverse complement strand
AAAATGGGCTAAAGCCCACCAAGTAAATCAGCTAGATGGATTGATGACCCCATTGCACTAGATTAAAAACCAAATTTTCAAGCAATAAGGATTTTATTCACCATAAGATCTTTTTTTTTTTTTAAATGTATCCTCAGAATATTTGAAACAAAATGGTTTCTGATACAGAGAGGCAAAGTGGATACAAAAAAAAAGAAAAAAAACACATTGGTAATCAGGAGACTACAGGTTATATTACATATCCAAATTTCTCAATTCTAAAGTAAATCTTACTATGGAATCGAGCATGGCAGGTTACACAGTCCATTGCTTCGTCAAACAGGCTTAAAACAAAGAAAGACAACTTCGAAAGCCTTATTTTCCTCACATGAATGCAACCATCAAACTACACCACATTTTATGTATTTAGATAATGAACTATACTTTCAAAACTGTGGCATACTAGCAAAGAAACTTCATCCACACTTGGAGGAGAAAATTTTATCTAAATTGGAGAAATTAATTCTAAAATGTCAAAGGAAGTTGAAAAGCAAGCAATCATCACGTCCACAGATAACTTCAACCAAGTAAAGCAGCACAATAACTTTCTCCAGTAGGTAACGTTAAGAAAGTGCCTTAACACCTATGATAACCAGTGTACCATCGTCCCTTTCCCCCAGAGCCCCAAATGTGACGTCTTACCTGAATTGAACGGATGGTCTCACCATGAGACCAGATCGCTTCCAGGCCAAGGCTTGAGCAAGACCCAAAGAAAATGATTTGTCAGGCCATTGTACCATTGGTGTGATTCTTGTTCCCCACTTGTTCTAAAACAATTGAAGAGTAGCCAATATTAAATCCAGTGCACAAGGAAAATAGTTCAGGCTAAAATATTGTGAACTTCAAACATCATCAAATCAGAGCCTTCAATAACTTGAATTCTAACCTTGCATGAAAAGCTGAATCTCATTTCCCCAGGATATTGACCCTGAGCTTGAAGAAGACCTCCGCAAACAGGAAGGAAAGCACTGGTACTTAGACCCTCACCAGATACGTAGGTTAGTTGCCCATTAGGAAATTGAAGATCGACAAATGACTGGGTGCAGAAAGAGGGAGAAAATAATTAAGACAGGAAAGTTATGCCAAGAGATTTGCTCGTGTAAGAGTATATCCATTGAACTAGTTTTGACATTCGAAAAATGACCCAGCATAAACAATTTTAAACCCTAACACCATATTTTAAAAACATTAAAGTACCTAGTTATCTGCCGTTTGATGTTTGGCTTAATTCTCCAAGAGTGTTACATGTCGAGTGTCATAGAACACTAAAATTTATACATCTTTCTCGGTGCAAAGGCTCTTTAATTACCCCTAAATGATTAAACTATGCTGACAACCCTTTCTATGTCTCGTGCTCTTGCATAAAAGATTGGTACAACCAAGAAAATTCTATCAAGTCAAATTTTAGTGATGAACTTATATAACAACGAAACAAGGGTATGATGGGTGAAGAATTACATCTGAGGGTAAGATTAATATAATCCTAAATTGTAATAATCAGGAAAGGAAAGCAAATTGACTTCCAAAGAAAAGCAACCTAAGCAATTAATTGGTGGTTCACTAATATTATAAATTTCATCATGGCACCGTATAAATAAATAAAAAATAGAACATGCATTTTTAAAGGCATCACAACAGCATAATCTATCAACTTACACAAGCTACGGGATTCAGGCAAAGCATGGACATTAACAGCCACCTTCTGTGCTTTGACCACACTGCTGGACAAAGGGAATGCATTCCATTCTGACAACAAAAATAATGACCACGTAAGCTAACAAAAAGCTATATTTGGGCGAGGAGCACTACATGGAGCATCCACAAGCAGATAACAGAGATGATGGATACTAAACAAGAGTACAAGAGAGTAATTTCAACAAGAAAAACAAGAAAAACGAGGCATACAAACTATATTATAAATTGCTACTGTCAGAAAAGAGTACATAAATTATTACAATGTTCAAGATGAATAGCCATACTAACATGGGCATCATTTCAGCATACTTTACAACAGCTTGGTTGGATAGGAAATCCTGTTAACAATTTAATGAGCAAATAGTGCTCGATGATCAAATGTATATGGTACAAATGAGCAAATAGTGCTCAATGATCAAATGCATATGGTACAATGAAGCCCACATGCTCAGAAAAGGTTAAGGTATCATTGTCCAACACATATCTGATACCAATACCACATTCAATCCATCCCAATATGCATCCAAAAATATTGATTATGTTCATAAAAATTTACACGATATGGTCATGCAATTCAGGGTACAACTTCATACTCAATAGACACTTACCACAATTTTTGTTTTTAAATTGTTAAATTTTTTCTGCCTTAACCTTTCAATCTTCTACCATGTAAATTGCTTCAACTAATGCAATTAAGCAAGCCCCCAAACCACGACTAGTAGAGTTTGAAAACAACACACCCAATACCAAATGCATCTAAGGTAGTGAATAGTAGGCAATTATATAGGGCCAAAACTTCTTTTTTTATGAGGCTATTGATGTTTTTATCATATTCTTGTGATTCTAAATGGGACAGGAAAATAGTATACTTTTGTGACATGTTTATCTTAGAAAAATATATATGATAATATGGGTAGAGAAAACATATGTAATTGTGCTTACTTGTTATGGTCATATATGTTTATTATAAATTGTGATCGTCATCTAATAACTATTGATAGGTTTATATATTAATGATCTTTTATTAGTGTGAATAATCAAATCTCTCTACAAATATCATGCAATCATATAAATGCCTATTGCCTACAGTAACATATACTGTAGCTTGACTGTGTCAAATCTTGATTTTCTAAAAACGATTTGTATGTATCCATCATACCCATATCGTATTATGTATCTGGCTTCTAAGTAGCAAGATGTAGTAAAAAGAATTTTTATCAGGAAAGGCTATGAAAGATTTCTTTTTCTAGCTAGAGTCCAAGACAACGCTCACACAGTTGCTTCAATGATAAAACACAATTTCTATGGATATGCTTTACTCCCCTTCCCTATACATTACCAATTTTGTAGCAAAGTCTAATTAGCCAAAAGAATGTTATCTTTACCTTTCTATCATAGCCATACCACAACAAGTGCTGCTTTGACAAATGAACAGGCAAGAGGAGTGTTGAATCACGGATAAAGAGGAGAGGTCCAAGCTGAACTAAGAAAAGAGATGAATTTTCATTTCCAGAAGTAGAACCACCATGTGATGCTTCTAGTCTCCACAAATCTCCCCTTGCAACTAAAGAACCTTCCACTTCTTGAGTTCTGCTATCATAAGTTGACGTAAAATTTATTATTCCCTGTACAAGACAAAAATATAACACGTAAATGAAATAGATAGAGTAAAACTTCAACAATGAAAAAAGAGAATTTAGTCATATAAAGTACAGATTCGAGCTTGCACATTTTTCACAAACCATTCAAAATAAATGTTGAAAATAAGAAATATTTCCAAACAATCAATCAAAATTTGAAAACTAGTACGCAATATATTAAATTGTACCATGAAGAAATTCAATATAAGTTTCTGCCCCAGAGATTATAACTTAACAAGGTCAATAATACAGTTGCTATGCTCAATTGCTAATGCGGTCTATGTCATAAACAAATAATTTACTCTGACCTAGTTAGTGCAGGTACTCATTATTAAAATTACAAGTTTTATTATGCACGTATCACAGGACAAGTTGAGGGCATTGAAGAGAAATAAAAGTCCATGTACAGATTTTACAAATGATAAAGAAACCATTTGCTCAACTCTTGCATTTCCGTTGTCTAACATGACTTGTGCAACTATACTAAGACCCAAGATGCCACTGCACATCTCCATCATGAATCCCAAAAAGAAAACCGCAGAAGCAATGAACAGAAAATAACTTTAATGCAAATTCATGAACGTTAACAATTCTCTGCACCTCCGATAGGGGCTCAAGAATTCCCCACGAGCTTGCGTTCTCATAAACAAAAACACAACAAAGACCAATGACACCCTCCTCAAAATGACATTTAGCACCCAAATCTCACCATCAAAGGCACAACCTAATCGGAATAACCACTAGATCTAAAACAGAATAAAATTCTAGAAATAAAAACTGTTTCTTCTGCGCATGAACACCACAATTGCGCAGTAAACCATAGCAAGCAACTACTTCAATAGCTCCTCTACAATCATAAATGCTCCCCTTCCATTTAAAAAAAAAAAAACTGTTTAATCACTCCATCAATAAACAAGAAATTAAACAGCAACGGTTGATCACTTCCAATTCCAAAAATAATATGCAAATAAACAAAAAAACAAACATATAATCCAAAACCAAGGGTTTTTACCTGACGCCTGCCCAGGAGACCAATAGAGCCAATGTTAAACCCACCACCACCCTCTTCCTCGGCACTTCCACCGCTACCGCCACTAACACTCTCAGCAAACCCATGATTCTTCAACCTCTCACTAAGCGACCCCAGCCCCAAATCCTCCGGCACAGCAATCCCAACTCCTCCTCTCTGCCACCCCTTATCCCCACCATCCACCCTCACCGAACTCTCCTCATGCTTGAACGGTACTGGCACCGGCAACGACCGGAAAAACTGCTGAACCAGGCCATTCAAGCTAGCCCCAAAGTCCGCCCCAGCCTGCCCGATCCTGTTCCCGATGTCGAAAATCGCCGACACGCCATTGATCCCGTACTCCTGAGTCGCCAAAGCGAAATCCCTCTTCCCAAAGCTCTGCGTTGGAAACTCCAGATCAAAGAGCTTCGATTGCGGAGGGTTCGGCCACACGAATTGCGGAGGATTCATATGCGTATGAATCAATCCGCTGAAACCCTGGGCAAGCCGGTCAGCCAGGTCCTGCCCGTGACGCTGCACCTCTTCCCATGCCTCAAACGACCTTTCCACAGACATCTTCTTCCTCGACAAAACTTACTAACTTTCCATGAGCTTTAGCGTTTCTCTTACAAACAAATCTAATTTAAACAACAACGACTCAATCGAATCAAAGCATCGATGACGGAATCTGAATCGAAATCTACTATATTTCAAAACAAAAGCAATAGAAGACAAAGAACAGATTCTTCTTCAACAAAACTCACACGTTTCCAACGGCGTAGGGTTTCAGTTTCGGTTTCGGCTTCACTTAAAATCGCAAATCTAATCGAGAGAAAACGAATCGAAGAGCGAAAAGACTAACCTAAAAAATAACAGGAATCAAATACACAACAACAAGAAGAGAATGTCCTTTTAAGAGTTCAAAAACCGACGAATCAAAGCGATAAACAATGAATTTGGAAGGGAGGGTGAATGCGAAGGTTGTGGTGGCGGTTGCAAGTGAAGTAGTTGAAGGAAATGGTGAGAATGATAAATGGAAATGGGAGGGGGTGCGTGATGCGCACTGGGCTTGGTTTAGCGACACGTTGCTTAGATTGGCGTAGTGTAGTGGATGAGGAGGACCAAGATTTTTTTCTTTTCTTTTTCTTGAGCTGAATGAAGCGCTAGCGATAAAAATGATAATAATGGAGAATGGAACGGGTCTCCAGAAAAAATGAACCCAAATGGCACACACAGCACAGCCAATGAGAACGCGTGAATGCTCGACACATTACGTGTGCCCACACCACAAAAGCAAATTTAATCTCCCATTTTTAAAGATTTTTTTTTTTTTAAGCAAGGAAATTTTCCTTGTTTTTGTGTGTGTAGAAAATGTCAATTCACTTTAAAAACAATTCTATTCTTTTCTTGTTTTTTCATTTAATAATTAAATTCCTAATTTGCAATTGGTTCTTGTCGATTCTGTTGGTCTTCGACACTGTAAGCGCAGTCTTGTTTGAGGCAAATATTGGCATATTTGCATGTGAGATAGCACGGTTATTGTCTGATTTCTTATATATATATATATATATATATATATATATATATATATATATATATATGCTGAGATGAGTATAGGTTATAGACATAGAAGAGAACATAAGAAAATAAGACATTGATAACTTAATGGAGGTTTTTAAGGTTGGCGTAATTTTCACTTATAGTTTCCAACTTCAGAATTTTAAAACAAAAAGATGTTGACTTACAATAGAGTTGAATTAGGTTTTACTTCTCTTTTAAAAAACTTTAAAAACACAAAATTAGAATTATCTGTGGATCTGTTGTACTTTTTTAAATATAATTACATATTCTTATTTTGATATTAACCTCTTAGGTTTTATGTTTTTATTTTTAGGTTTAAATACCTTTTTATTCCTTATTTTTGTAGTGTTTATTGTGGATGGTTATCATTTTTACCAAATATTTAAAATAGTTCTTATTTTCGTAATTCGTGTGTAATTTAGTCCTTTTGTGTGACGTCGTTTAAATCAGTAACGGAGCAATTCTCTGTAAGGATACCATTAAGATATCTTCACAAATATCACCTAGCCTACTTAGCTTTCCATACCAACCAACTATTTCTTTTGTTGGGATACCTCAAATCTCATAGCATCTTCAATACACCTGTTTTATAGCAATATGTTTCATGCAGTCATACAAAGGAGTCGGTGACAAAGATTGCAAATGCCTTGTGCAACTAATCCAACAATCATATAACATTGTCAGCATGATGCTTTTCAATATTCAATCACATAATTGACATGAAATTAGTAGTATGTTTCATTGCAGTCATAATGAAGCTTTACAATCACATATTAAACAACCAATCCAATTGACCATGAATTATCACCAGAAGATGCAAGAATGCTTATAGTATAAGGATATTACAACCAACTTAACATTAATAGATATTATTAACCACAAATAACACCATTCAACTACAAAAACAACTCAAGCTCTAAAAACATTAAATATAATAGAACATTCCTTTGCACTAATTGTTAGAAGATGGATGAGTTTAAGATAATTATTCTTGTAGCCCATGATAAAAAGGACAATTTCTTCTGGAAAAGAATACAGAAAGGTCATATCCACAAGGTGAAAAACACCTGAAGACAAAAGTTTGGGCTTAACTTAAAATTACAACTAATAATGAACAAAAAAAATCAAAACAACTTATCGCTAATAATGATTTATCTAGTTATGTAGTGAATGAAAGTTATTGACTTATCACATCTCAGATAATTTAATCACATCTCAGATAATTTAAAAAAAATATATATCTTAAGTTATTAGCTCATGATCCTTGATTTCTAAATCAGCTACGTCAGTAAAGGTTATAAAAGATATTGAACCAAGCATCAATGAAGATTCCAAAAGAATAGGGTCAACAACAACATTATTGGAACAAAGCGCAATAAAGAAGGTAGGATAAAACAATGTCATTGATAGAAAGGAGTGTTTTTTAGGGTTGGGAATGGAAAAGGGTGGAAGAAAGTTTCAAGGGTTATTTGGCAGCAACATATGAGGAGGAAAAGTTACTGATACAAAGTGGATTGTGAAAAAGAAACATAGCAAGATAAAAAAACAAAATAAGATCAAAAGTAACAAATCACATTATAACAACAAACATACCAAGATACAAAAGAGACGAACCAAAAAACCTAAACTTCAAGCTTATGGTAACTAGAAATAAGTAGAAGAAGTACCTAATCTTCAAGCTTCAAGAAACAACACAAACTTTTTATACATATAATGAACAACACTAATTCACCAAAAAAGAAAAAGAAAAAGAAGTAAGCCTTACACATCAATCATTCAACACTGTGTCACCAGTTTAAGCAACAAAGGTAGATTAAGCAGGAAAGGAGAAATTCCACGAAAGCCATTCCATTTTAAAATCAAGCTACTAACTTTTACCGACTGCTAATCATGAACTCCATGTTCAACGCATAAGAAGTACAAAAAAATCCTTTCATCAAAAAAAAGAAAGAGAAAGACTGAATGATTTTCTTACACTTTTGTAAAAATTCTGTTATAGAAGAAAAAGAAGAAGAAGAAGAAGAGTCAGTCTTGGAGAAGAAGAATGGTTCCTCTCAACCATTACGTCAGTCAAAATCAAAATTGAAACCTACCATTAAAGGGTGAAAAAGCGGGAAAGCATAAAAAAAGTGGAAAAGACAAACAAACCTTCAATTCAATGGAGTGTAGTAGATGCTTGCTGAAAAGCTTATCTCACTTCGAAAAGAAAGCTTTTAATCAGTTGCAATATTTGGCGTTAGTGCAGTGGTACATGAAAAAACAAATTCAAAATGCAACTGTAAAAGGTAAAAAAACCAACATAATAAACAACTGTCGACAATTTAAATATAGGTATTAGGGTAATATCCCTACCAATTTGGGTTCTTATATTTATAGTAGATTTACATTTGACTTCATAGAATTTACCATGGAATACAACATATAATTATACTTATGTTTACGAACATAACTAGCAAACTTGACTAGTAAATCTTGAAAGAAAGTATTTGAGGTAAGAAAATAACCATGGCAAATAACATGTATATACATGAAGAAAAAAAATTAAAATTCTTATCAAATGACTTACTTGACATTGATATTCAAAAAAATTTAGAATGAAGAGATTGATTGTTGAAAGCTTACCATGAAGACATAGTACTTGTCTATAGTGTTTTTTCTCCACCTTTCCTTGAAAACAATTATATGGAAGAAATTGATACCTACATATCAAAACAAGATGCAGTTACCAGCTTCAAGGTTGTACAAATCCCTCAATTTGAACCATCCTTGTAAGAAAAAGGAAAGTCAATGTCCATGTTATACGACACAATATTGAGGTTTCCTTCCTTATCAACCAAAACCCAATGTGATCCCAATTTTGTGGAAAAAACAAGAGCTAATCGACAATCCAAAATCCATAGTTCTAAATAAATTAAATATAATTTAGCAATTTAAAAATTAAAAATTAAAAAATTTTGAAAACATATATACAATATACATAAAAAAAATCCAAAACAATAATAGAAATGAAAAGGAAATCAAACTTAAAAAAATCAAATAAACATATGTGTTGAAAGAAAAAGTAGAACGAAAAAAACGTATAATTGTTCAGAAAATTCTTGTTAAACACAGAAAGTAAAAAACACATGCAGATACAAACTTCAAAAATGAACTGTAGAAAATGTTAGCTTAAGAAAAAAAATAAGGTAGAAAAATTTCATGCTCTAAAAATCATTAACAAATAAATGTAAAGGAAACATATTCTAGGCAAAAAGACTAGTGTCCAATCAGAGCATTCAAAGTGTTCTCTTCTTCCTTTTTATCATATTCCTCTCTTTATCCTCTCTTCTTTAGTCCCTCAACTCCTTGTCTCCTTAATTCCCCCTTAATGCCCCATTATTGCTCTCCTTTATTATTCGTTATTCGACCCGTCTCTTTAATCCCCTTTTTTATCCTTATATGGCATCCTAGGTAGATATACTTTTTCTCCTCATAAAGCACTCGATCTGATATTGGGCCTATCACCACAAACCCCAGCCTTTAGCTCTTTGGAGCATAAAGGCTAGAAGGAAAAGAAGTTCAAAATGACTTACTTAAAAAATGATCGAGTGACTTGGCCTATCACCACACAACCCCCAAGCTTTTAGCTCTTTGGAGCGTAAAGGCCAAAAGGAAAAAGGAGTTCAAAATGATTTACTTCAAAAAGGGTCGACCGATTGGCCTATCACCACATAACCTCAAGCTCTTTGGAGTGTAAAGGTTCTCCACTAACGTTTATCTTTTTGGGAGACCAGTAGTTCCTTTTGCTAACTTTAGCTAAAACCGAGTCATGGGTGCAACGATTGTTTCTTTAGCGGATTTTGGACTAAGAAGACTGATTGCTCCATAGTAGATTGTTAGATCTAGGAGATTGGTTGCTCTCACAACAAATTTTAAGACCTAGGAGACTGGTTTCCCCTACTGATTTTTAAACTTAGGAGACTGGTGACTCCCGTAGATTTTCATTAATTGGGAAACTAATTTCTCTACCAAATTATTTGGGAGTTTAACTACTCAACCAACAAGTAGATCATCATTTTGGTGACTAATTGCTTAACCAAATTAGTTGGGAGTCTTGATGCTCAACCAATAAGTAGATTGTCATTTGGGAAACTAATTGCTCAACCAAATTAGTTGTGAGTTTGGATGCTAGACCAACATGTAGATCACCATTTGGGAGACTAACTGTTCAACCAAATTAGTTGAAAGTCTTGATGCTCAACCAATAAGTTGATTGTCATCTAGGAGACTAATTGCTCGACCAATTATATGTTGGGAGATTGGTTGCTTAACCAGCATATCAGTTTATGGGAGACTATTTGTTCAACCAACATATCATCATTTGGGAGATTGATTGCTCGACAAATGAGTTGGGAGACTGGTTGCTTAACTAACATATAGATCACCATTTGGGAAATTAATGCTGATCAAATTAGTTTGGATTTGTTTAATGTTTCTTTTGTGACATTTCTCATTTTTATTCATGCCTCATTAAATCCTCATCTATAGTGAGGAAAAAAAAGTACAACAATACAATGTGAAAGACAAGAAACAAAATAGGGAAACATACAACGTTTAAAAAGACTAACAATAGTAAAACCTTAGATTTCTAATGTTCCAAGTCCTAACAATAGTAAAGCCTTAGATTTCTAATGTTCCAAGTCCTGGGGACAGTGCCACCATCTAACGTTTCTAGCTCATACACCCATTTTCCTAATACTTGTTGAACTCGGTATGGTCCCACCTATTTGGGTTATAGCTTGTCTTCCATTTGTGGATGTGTGGCCTTCTTTAACATCATATTTCCTTGCAAAAATTCCATGGATTAATCATGCTTGCGTATTTCGCATGTATTATTCTCTTTGTTGCCAACGTTTGGATGCACACAATCTCTGTGATCTCTTCAGCCGTGTCTAACTTTACCTGTATGCTTTCTTCATTTGTTGACTTGGAAAAAGTGTGTACTCATGGTGAAAAAAATTGTATCTCAACAAGAAGCATCACATCAACTTCATAAACCAAAGAAAAAGGGGTCTCATGCATAGTAGATTGTTTAGTCGTATGGTAGGATCATAAGACTTGTGGGAGTATCCTTGATCATCTATATTTGTGGTCAGTCACATTCCTCTTTTTGTCGTCTTAGGTCTGAATCATTTGTATCAACTACTGCATTGTGGGAGGAGTGAATCCCATCCTTTTGAGATCCCTATCCTTTTTTTACTTATTTATTTTGTTTTCAAATTTGTGACGTAGGACTAGTTCTACCTTTTTCATGGTGGACATCAAAATGTTCTAGCCAAAAGACTAGAGTTTGATCAGCTAGAGCATTCAAAGTGTTATCCCCTTCCTTTCCCCTCTTTATTGTCTCTTCTTTAGTCCCTCAACTCCTTTGTCCCCTTAACACCTTTTAATGCCCTATTATTGCTCTCCTATATGATTTGTTATTTAACCCATCTCTTTAATCCCTTATTTTATCGTTATATGGCATCCTAGACAGATATACCTTTTATCCTTATAAGGTGCCTAATTTGGTTGCCCAACTAGTCTCCCAACCTTAACTTTTTGGAGCATAAAGATTAGAAGGAAAAAGAATTTAAAATAACTTACTAAAGAAAAGACTGACTGATTAGACCTATCACCACACAACTTCAAACCTTTAACTCTTTTTGGAACATAAAGATTAGAAGGATAAAGAGTTCAAAATAACTTACTTTAAAAAGATCGACCGTTTAACCTATCACCACAAAACCCAAAAATATATATTAAATAAAAGATTTTAGAAAAGTTCTTCCACATAATATGTTATTATCTACAATATTTTAATCAAATATATTATTTATAGCTTAGTAATTTGATGTGTTTGTTAAAGATTATAATATTCAATAAAATAATAATTTATTCAATTTAATAATTTAACACTTCAAATAATAAAAATATTAATTACAATAATAAAAATATTATAATATTTAAATTTTAGTAATAAACTTACTTGAAAAGCTTACTGAGAGAGGAAATGTAACACCTCATTTAATTAATAACCCTAATTAAAGAAAGTGTCACACAAAATAATATAGTAAGCACAGTCCTGGAGTATAAACGGTATTCCTTACAGGTGTTTAAAGGAAAACAGGAAAAAACTAAGACACACCACGATGCTAGTAACAAAATAGAGTAAGGAATCTAAGGTATTCCAAATAAAGTTCTAAGATAAGGCAATACATGGGCCATAACCCTAAAAGAAGACATAAACGAGCGGAATCCAAATCTAGATGACTATGGAGTGGAATCACCATTTCCTTGTTGACCACGAGGAGTTCTCACATCTTCTCACATCAATAAATTGATGATCATTGCAAAGAGAGAAAACCACACACAAGAACACAAACAAGCAAAAGGAGTAAACTAGAGTAAAATGATTTTATCATACAATTGCATACATTTTCATAGTCCAAGATACATATGTCAATCAATCATGTTCTGACCTGCAAACAATACACTAAGACTCAAGACACGACTCATCTAGATACATATAATTAGTCGGATTCGGCGGATACTTGCACTTGTGGTGGCCTTTACTACTCTACCGAGCTAATTGTTCCAATGTTTCATCCCCACTCACAAGGTTAGCCCTTAAAGTGTTTCAGACCTCCTACTACTTTCACCACTTGAGTCAGTACACTCTATGTGAGACTAACTGACTCTTTAGAGTATCAGGATGCAATCCTTACCTTTAATCCTTACTAAATTATATAAATGAGGCATCACCATGAACTCCCACTAATAAGGATCATGGAATTACGTCCTGACCAACTGAGGCACCACCATGAGATCTCACCTAGAGATTCATGGAATTACGCCCTAACCAATGAGGCACCACCATGAAACTATTGTGGAATTACGTGTCACTTTTGTAACCAACCATTCCATACATGTCACATGCCAAGATCATGCTAAACTTATCAATCATAGACCATAACCCATGTTGCTCATGCATATTCATCCAATTCATGCTTTTAAAGAGTAATCAATCCAAACATATGGCAAACATCCAAAAACAAAGAAAGAAACAAAACAAAGCACATTCTCGCCTAGTTCTCGCTCAGGCGGAAGAGTCTCGCTTAGGCGAGCTCCCTTCGCCTAAGCAAGAGCTCGAAAAGTGGAATTGGTGTTGTCACGCTCTCTCGCTTAGGCAAGACCTCCTGGCTTGAGCGAGATTGGCTCTCGCTCAAAACAGGAGCTCGTCGCCTGAGCAACAGCTCGCACAACACTTGGGAGGGTTTTCTGATACTCTCGCTTAGGCGAGAGCCACTCGCTTAGGAGAGATTATCATATCACCTCTAGTGTTCACGCAGGCCAACACATAAATACACCCAGAATGATGTACAATACATGTTTATGTTATTTTAAATAGCATACAATCACCAAGAGCACTAAACAGAACTGAGATCAAGGCATATAAATTAAAACACGAAAACCCTAGCTTTCCTTACTTGGAAAAGCTACTGTGAGGGTTGAGAGTACGAACAGAGAAGCACCTCTGCTCCTAGGACAATTTAGTGAGCTAGAAAAATGATGGACAGATAGGGAATAAGGTTATAATGATGATCCTTAGTTGAAATCACGAAAACAAGCTAGGAATGGAAGAATGTGAGTGAGATACAACTTACATGGAGAAGAAACGAGATTGAACTAGCTTGAAGTGAACTAAGGGTTAAACCCTAACAAAGTCTCTATGGAGAGAAAAGTAGAGTGAGAGTACTGTTTTTGCAAGAATGACAGAAGTGAGAGGGGTTTGGTTGTCTTAGGGGCCTTGGGCACCCTATGGGCCAGCCCTTAAGCCCATTAGAGGACAACCCTTATTAGGTAAGAGGGCTTACAGAAAAATTGAAAATTGTTTAAAAAGTGTGTGGTTAATTTTATGACAATTTTTCTTTTTCATTTTTTACACATGTTCTCATCTTTTATTAATTATATTTTTGAATGTTTATATATATATATATATATATATATATATATATATATATATATATATATATTTATGAGAGGGG
>Ga0214545_1010023_pt1 | contig 14032 bp, 9 predicted proteins | sample CNSS4metaG_FD_160064 | JGI IMG/M metagenome (GOLD analysis project Ga0214545, IMG submission 160064) | Root nodule microbial communities from cowpea collected in UCLA plant growth center, Los Angeles, California, USA - CNSS4 | ecosystem: Host-associated > Plants > Roots > Nodule | place: USA... | reverse complement strand
TAGGACGTTAAAGACACCTCAACTAAAGATCACTAAGGCGAAACCACTATAATAACTCTAAAAAAGTCTCAACTCCTTTAGGAACATGATGGAATGACAAATTTCACTAAGACACTTGACTAAGAATGTCTTAACTTTGGGGGGCTAGTGTACATGTAATGGCCGAGTATGTCCCTACAACTTAAAGGTCGAGGACATCTCAGCCTAGACAAAAAGGACTAACACATGCCGCTACTGCAGTATGGATCCACCTAAGTAAAATGACAAAGTCACAAAAATGATTAAGGATAAATAAGAACGTTAAGCAAACCTTAAGATGACCTAATGTTGATTAAGCTAGGCCCAATAACCAAGAACCATCCAGGTAGTATAAATAGTACTATTCACGAGGTAAGTCAATGATCTCCTTTATTGCAACCCTATTTACTGTAGTAACTAACTTGGACGTTGGAGTGTCTTTCCAGACTCCCCCGCTGGGGTGACCTCTACAACCCTCATCGGAAGAAAACATCTCAACAAAAGTAGTGTTAAAGATTGGTAAATTGGAGGACAAACTAAAGAGTGAACCCAAGTGTTAACCAAAGACATCTTAGTTCTGATAGAAGATTTGTGTCTTTCTAGGTATATCTAGACCTATATGTCATCCTAAAAAATATATATTAATTTGTATAATAATAAATAAATCAAAAGATCAATATTTTTAACAATATTCAATATTAATTAAAAAGTTAACAAGAAAAATACACACAAATGAACATTATTTTCAAGAGTTTCAACCAAAATATTTAATTCAAAAAATTATTACACTATAAAACTCACTGAACTAAAATTTTAATTTATTGTTATAAAGAAAAGAAAAACAACAACAAAGTTACTTCCTACTTCTTGATTTTATACCTTTCCCTAGTCATTCATCATTTTCGAGGAGGGAAAAAGGAAAGAATAAAAAAAGAAAAAAAAAAAAAGAAGGGGAAAGATACTGCGAGGTAACACCGCAAGGAAGCAACGGAAGTGTGCATGACAGCCTTTATGTGATTGTGACCTCCCCTCCTTTGTTCCTCTTTCCCTCCGTCATCATCCCCAAACTCCATACGGCGCCGTTTCCCTTTCATCTCTTCTCTCTCTCTCTCTCTTTCTCCGATGCGCTTCTCCTTCTCATTCCGCTCTGTCGTTTTCTTCGCGCTTTGCTTTGCGCCGCGACTCTTCCAGTCAACGCTACCGTTTGGCTTCTTCTAATCGTCGTTTTATCGATTCATCCGCATAAAGCACTATCCTCGCGCGCTTTCCTTCCTCACTCTCTCACTCGGCGACTCCTTTTCACTCCGTCTTTCTTTCAACTCTTATCTGGAATTCAGCCGAACCCCGAACTGTTGGTTCGTTGAAGAAAACACGTATTCGATTTTGTGTTTCTTTTCTTTTTTGAACTGTTTAGGTTTCCAATTTCATCGCTGTGAAATGATTGCGATTGTTATTTCCTTGTTTTGCAGGTTTCAGTCGGTGGTTTTTTATGCGTGATCGCCGGAATTAGGTTAGTTGATGTTCCTTTCTCGCTTTACAAGCAAAGCGACTGTATGCGTTGTATTTTTAACAATTTGTTTTTAATTTAGGTTAATTTTTTTTAACATGTTTATTAAAAGATAAGAACTATGTATGGTTTTGGAAGTAAGCTTTGCTTCGCTTCGATTCTTCGCAGATTACCAATGGAAGTTGCTGATTCTGGAGCATCCTGATTTTGCCGTGGCAAGGAGGAGAGTTTGTTTTCAGTCAAATTGTTTTTGAAGGTAGTGTATATGCGTGTGTTTCTGTGGTGGTGAGTTAGATTAGTTAGATGTTATTGTTATCTCACCAGAACGATGTCTTGAAGGTGCAGGCGACTCTCTGCCGTAGTTGATGGAGCGGCCTGGGAGCTTAAATGGCAGTCAGCATGTGATAGAAATAGCAGGGAGTTCCGATGCTTCTACTTCAACTGCGACACATCATAATAGCAATTTTAATGGCACAGATGTTACGGTACACGAAGAAAGAGTTACCGGTGCAAGGACGCCTCTATCTCATCCTTCGGTTTCAGTCGCTAGTTTATCAAATGGGTCTAATAGTCGGAATTCCTCATTCATGAGACGCGGGGATACTCGTAGGAATAGGAGTCCGGTGCATTCGGGGTTGTGGATATCGATTGAGCTGGTCCTCTTAGTGAGCCAGATTGTTGCATCTATCGTTGTTTTATCTTTGTCAAGGCATGAACGTCCTCGTACTCCATTGTTTCAATGGATCATTGGTTATGCTTCCGGATGTGTTGCTACCCTCCCTCTGCTTTATTGGCGGTATTATCATCATAACCATACGAGAGAGCAGGATTCATCTCAATCAAGGCAAACATCTCCTCGGATTAATGATCCTTCAGGGACACTCCTTTTCAGTTCCAGAACAAGTGGTGGAGAAGATGGTCAGGTTGTTGCATCCTCCAGAAGCAATCAAGCTTCTGTGTTGATGAATAGAAGGTAGTTAATCAGTTACGATTGTATCCTTGTTTATACAATGTTAGAATGTCACATTTTTCCTTTCATGGTGAATACAATTGTATCAAAATTGCTGCTTTAGTCTTTAGAATTATATGAAGTTAATGTGCATTCATATGTTGAACAAAGTTTGCATGCTAGACTCATAACGCTGACATATTTGCTTGTATAAAAGATCTTATTGAAGCATATAACAAAGAGTGTAGGTGTTTTTGCTTTTAATCAGCGACGTAAGGGTGTTACTGATTACTGGCTTAAAGAATTATCGAGATTGTTTTACCCGTAATAGTTATGGAAGAAGTTAAAGTGTTTTTTTTCCCCTGAAAAGTGATATGAAGGAAATATCCATATCTAATATTTAAATATTCTTTGGCCTATCCCATGCTGGTTCCCATGTTCCTCGACTTGCTCTAATTTCACTATTTATTCATTAGATTTGTAGTTTCAACGTTTTGTTTCATGGTTATAACTTGTAATAGCTTATGAAGCTGCTAAGTCCTTGTTATTCTTGCAACACAGAATGAAGACTCTAGTGGAATACTTCAAAATATCTTTAGATTGCTTTTTTGCTGTATGGTTTGTTGTTGGAAATGTATGGATCTTTGGGGGACATTCGTCTGCTGATGAAGCTCCTAACTTGTACAGGTATAGCCTTTAATTCACTCTTGCATTGATCTTTTGGTTTTTCAGAGTCATGAAATTATATCTGTTCCGTTTCACTTGGCAGGTTATGTATAGTGTTTCTTGCCTTTAGCTGTATTGGTTATGCTATGCCCTTCATTCTCTGTTCAACAATCTGCTGTTGTCTCCCATGTATAATTTCCATCCTTGGGGTTAGAGAGGACATGTCTCAAAACAGAGGGGCAACTTCTGAATCTATTAATGCTTTGCCAACTTACAAGTTCAAGATGAAGAAAAATAAAAGAAATGGAGAAGGCAACTCAACTGAAGGTGGAGTTGTGGCTGCAGGAACTGAAAAAGAGCGAGTAATATCTGGAGAAGATGCAGTAAGTACCATCTGATTTATGTATATATGTGTGTGTGCGTGTTATGTTATACTTTAGTCCATCTTAATATAATTGAATTTCTGAGAAGAGGTGCGTGTTTGTAAACCCTCACTAAAGTGTGTTTTAGGTGAATAGAGGTTAAGAAGAATAAACCCCAGATGGTTTCTGTTAGTGCAGTGAAGTAGTTAGGGACCTCAAACTGAATTAGGGGGGATAAAAAGGGAAATGGAACTTCTAATTCTGGTAGTTGGGAAAAGAGAGAAACAGGAGAATGAAAAAGGGGTGTAGCGTGCATTTTATGACAGGTTATGAGAAAAGGGGAGAGTGATTTGAAGGTTTCAACTTTCAGACAAAAGGTACAATCCAGACCATGTTTGTAAAATATGCATTTCTATGTAATAGTGATGAAAGGATGGGAAAGAAGGGGGAAATGATGAGATGCTGGATGAAGGAAAGATTATCATAGGTGTAAATCATGCATGAAAGCACTGTGATTTAAGGATAGTGGAATGGTGTTCTGAGAGGTATAATGATGTATGTATAAAGCTGTGATCTACTATATATGCACCATAGAAATGTATGCACTGTGATTTTAGGATAGCGGAGTGGACACCCAAGAGGTATAACGATATGTGTATAAAGCTGTGATGTACTATGTATGCACCATAGAAATGTATTATTTCTTTCTTAGATTGCTTGATCTGTGGGGTAGGTGCAATGATACATGTATAAGTTGATGGCTCTGCACAGAAGCAGATAATTGTTACCTTTAATAGTATCTATAACTGAATCCAAATAGATCAACAAGTGCCAACGAACAATAGATCTGCATGAGAAGACTGTACATATCCATCACCCCCCCTGCAAACATAGGTTGAGTTGGAAGAAACCGCTTGTCTCTAGGAAGTTGAAATCTAGGTCTTAGAGTACTTGATGATGAGCACTCATAAATTTGCTTTGCATCAAGGACCTTTTCATGAACAAAATGTATTTTATTCCCATGTTCTTGGCGTGAGCATGTAGTGGGACAATATTATGACATTAAATAACTGAAAGATGGAACTAAAACTAATAGTCTGAGTTCAGTCTGTTAGGATTGAATCCAGAATGTATTCTACACTGGAACGCCATGCAGAATTGGATGATCTGCATCTTTGCCGCTTTGGAGATTGAAATCATTTAGCCAAAGTTGAGGTGGAAGGAACAACATAATCTGAAGAAGGATGATGAACATCATGATCTAGCTTATAGCGCAGTTGGTCTTAGACTTTGGGCTTAATTCAAAATGTTCTAAAACTGATCTGTTTGCATGCCTTATAAGCATTGCTTGAGTATGTTTCTAAGCCATGTGAGACTGGGCACTGCCTCAGATCTAGCACAGTGGGTGCTGGAATTTGCAATGAAGTAGACCAAATGGATTTCAATTAATGTAGCTTTTCAAAGCAGCTCCTCACACCTGAGGCTATGGAACTGGAGTTAGCAATGTGGGTGGCCTGACAATAGATTTAAGATAGATTTTGATACCATCTTAAAATTCAGGTTTTAAGACCTAATTCAGCTTCACAAAATTGACTTGTATGGTGAGGATTATACAAACCTCAGAAATAATTGCTACATAGGTTGTATCTCTAGGGTAAGAGGAACAAAACGTGGTCCCTCAGCAAAATGAAGTGATGGAAGTTGCAATGAAAGAAAACCGAAACTCATTGTTTACAGCATGGATTACCGGGGTATCTAATCCCGTTCGTTCCCCATGCTATCGCACCCTAGTGTTGGTAGGGACCCAGAGAGCTGCCTTCGCTTTTGGCGTTTCTTCGTAGATCTGCGGATTCCACCGCTACACACAAAATTCCACTCTCTGTCTCACTCAAGTGAATTTGTTTTGAGAGATTCTACCAGTTTTTGGCAACTTTCACTTTCAACCCGATTCACCACGTACGTGCCCTTTACGCCCAGTCATTCCGAAGAACACTTTGCAGCCTAACCCAAAATCCTAATTTCATTCAAAAAAGGCTTGATCTGGGGGTAACTAATGCTGTTACAGTTAACAGTAAAGTAACTGAATCCTAAGTTCTTAACAGCGCAACAACTGCCAGCAGATTCTATGGCATTGCAGGAGACTGTAGATAGGGCTGTATATATCTCTATAGAAGATGGTAGTAAAATCTTGATTACCCCAATTATTGGCTTTGCATCTTAACCCAAAATCCTACTTTCATCCAAACTCCTATCTATTGCTACTAGTAGTTCAAAATAACTGTTGATGTTACTGAGTTATATGAAATATTGCCCTTAAGAGACTTTGTCACATTGAAATTGTATAAGCTTAGGACACATTAATCTCTTTGTGTAGGCGGGGATTGTAATTTTTCAAAATAGAGGGCAAAGTAATATATTTTTAAATACCTTGTGTTTTGGTAGGAAATTTCAATGTCCAAAAAATTCAAATATGTTGAATTTGTATTGCTTTCATTTTAAATTGTTTGAGTTTTCAAATATTTTGTGTGGATAAATCAATTCAAATTTATTGAATTTTAATTTTCTTGTTTGGAAAAAAGTATTTCAATTACTATCAATTAAACTGGTGACATTTCTACTAACAATTTCTGGAAACATTGACCCAAAAATAACCACCTCAACTGAAAATAACTCCATTGACCATTGTCGAGAAAATACTGACAAAAGTCAACAGAGAAAGGTCTACCTTGGCGGATAAATCATTCCAATAATGTCAATTGGAAAACAACTCCTATCAATGTCCACTACAAAATTTGACTCACATCGGTTGGAAAATAGTCTCATTGCAGTTGACAAAAGAAAACATCCTTGTTGTGTCAGTAGGGAAATAATTCTGCCATTGTTGGGCAAGAAAACCTTGATTAACATTAGTTGAAAAATAATTCGGACATACATTCTGAACGACATTGGTCCAAAAGCTATCCTGAACCAACTTTAACTGGAAATAATCCCAGTTGATGTCAACAGAAAAATTGTTCGATATTAGTTGAAAAACACCATTAATGTTGACAGAAAAAAACCTTTGAGTTACTTAAGATGAGAAATAGCATTGGTCCATACAGGCTCAAAAAAACCTTTATGGTGGCAACCAAGAAATAAACACAATCCACAATTGACTTTAATATGAAAGAAACCTCTGCATTCATTAGTTGAAAAATTATGGGCTAAAATGTCCCAAACTAAGCTGACTCGATGTTACCCCGACCAAGGTTGGGCTGAAGAGAGAATATGAAGACAAAAGACAGATTTAAGACAAGAAAAAGTATGAAGAATTTCATAATTTAACTTTTTAGGTGGAACTTGAAATTCTTTGGCTTAGTGGTTAGATGGGAGAGAAGGGAGGGAAAGGTCGGTTTGATCCTCTCTTAACAATTTGAAGAGATAAGGATGGTTTGGTGGGTTTAGAAGGGAGGTTGGGAGAGGTTGTGGGTTCAACTCCCTTCACTAACAAAAGATAACAATTAACATTTGCAAATAAAAAAAATAATCTAATAAATTATTTGAATTTCAATTTTTCTTAAATTCCCCATCCAATAAATATATTTGTCATAAAACATTTCAACTTTTCTATAAAAATGAATTATCCTCTAAATGTTTCCCATCCAAACACACTATAAGGGAGAATAATATAATTTTAAAAAGTAGAGGGGATAGTAATATAGTTTAAGCATCTCTTAGGCGAGGATTTAATTTACCAACTAAATATCATCCTTAAATTGCCAGGTTACCCTGTTCAGTTATGTTAGATTTGCTATGATAGCACAATAGCGCTTATTCAGTTGCGGTAGCACTTAAAGTTTTTTTTTTGTAGATGTCTCTCATCCATGCCATCTGGTAAAAGAAGTTCGATTTGGTGTGGTTGTATTGAATTAGACTATTATTTCATTTTTGCTACTGAATTCTAATAATTTGACGTGTTTGAGCCTAAAAAGACCTTGTATCACTATAGGGATTTTTTTTGTTTCATCTGCCTATGATTGAAAATCCTATTATTCTTGTGGTTTTCGACAGGTATGCTGCATCTGTCTGGCAAAGTATGAAAATAACGATGAGTTGAGGGAATTGCCTTGTTCTCATCTTTTTCACAAAGATTGTGTGGATAAATGGTTGAAGATAAATTCATTATGCCCCCTTTGCAAGAATGATGTTGGTGAAAATTTAACAGGATTGGTCTCAAGTGAAGATGCCAGCCAACACCGGAGTGAGAGCAGGATTGAGAATGGCCTCGCGAATACCTCACTTTAGTCGAGTTATATACAGATATACAATTTGATCCCTCTCATTTTCCTTGAGAATTGGATAATGTCCTCTGGCGCGTTACTAGAGAGAAAGAAAGAACTAGTCACCTTTGGTGATGGTGGGAATTACCTATTTATGAAACTGAACTTTGCACAGGCAATGGTGAGTTCCTACACAATAAACTGCATTTCTCTCATAACAAGATGGCCTTCTCGATGGAAAGGAAATAATCTGAAGCCCCTTTTGGGTACGCACAGCTTGTACTTTTTGTAAAGTTTTTTCTATGCACTTCACCTTTTGGAAGGATGCTTGGTTGAGGTCATCCATTCCATCTCATTTTTGTTGATGCATTTTCCTTTTCTTGTTGAAACTTTACGATGGCCTCATACAAGGCATACCCGTCTGTAGTCTAGTGGTGCAACTAATTGTTCAAGGGACGCCCATCATGGCCATAAATCGTGTGGTATTGACTATGGGAATTAAAGAGTCCGATTTCATGTAAATGAGTCACAGGAAAAATATAATATATATATAACGTCAAGTATTTGCCATCTTCATCATTTGGCAATTGTGTCACGTCTTTGTAAATGTACTTCTTGTTTTTTTTTTTTTTTTTTTTTTTTTTTTGATTTTTTTTTTATGTTTTTTTTTTTTTTTCCCTTTTTTTTTTTTTTTTCCTTTTTTTTTTTTTTTTAATTCGCGAGTTTTACCTAAAGGCATTTTACTGCAGACCACATGATCTTTTGACCTCCTTGATTTATTCTTCATAGTGGTGGTATAATACAATTTCTGTTATTATTTAACAATACGGGTATACAAGGCTTTTGCATCCTGTATACCCCGTAATTGCAAATTGTCCCCCAACAACTTTTAAGACAAAAGCACCAAAATTATCAAAATGGTGTAATTTTGGTGTCATGCGAGCTCAGTATGATTTTATTTTTGAGAAAATCATGTCAACAGATTTTGTTGTGTTTTTTTTTTATATTTTAATCGAAGTCGTGTTAATTTGATACTATTTTAATTTATTGTAATTTTTTTTAATTATATACTTACTATTTTATTCGAAAGCTAATACTCTTTGATGAAAGCCGATACTCTTTGATGGGAGTTTTGTTATGCTGCTGGTTTTCTCCGTCGTGGTTTGAAGTACAATCATTCCGGTGAGCATGGGTGTTGGTGGTTGTGATTTGAAGTTAGGTAGCCTTATGTAGGTGTGAATGAATACGATTGAAGTTTTGTTTTGTTGTAATGGTTGCACCAATGTTTTCTTGATTATCGAGTATGGAATAGAAATTTCTGAAAAACAAATTTTGGAAGGTATTTATTGAAAAAACTTTGCTTTCTGGATTGATGTTTTCGGAAGGTTATTTTCCCCTTTTGAAAAGCAAATTTTGGAACAATAATATTAATGTTTTGAAATGATTAACCATGCACTTTTTAAAGCAATAATTTTAGAATATATGGTTTGTACGTCATTTTGGAAACCGTATTTTAGAACAAATTTTTAAATTCTGAAAGGCAAGGCGTAGTTCAGAAGGTAAAAATATTTATTTCATTTAATACATTTTTAACCCTTATATTATGTTTCAAAACATTAAAAATTTGTTCAATTTTTGCTTTTTTGACACTTAAATTTGATTTTGTTAGATTTATTATGAATGGAGACTTTTACACACGGATATAAGAAGAAATTTATATGTTTCCGTGAGTATACATGTTCAAATGAATTATGTTTTGTCCTTTGATATAATGCATAATGAATGTATGCCATATGATTCTAGTGATCCGTTAGCAATAAATGAAGTAAATGTAACCATTATATAATTATTTTGATACGGTAAAGTTACTTAAAAAGTGTTTAAGGAACATAAAATTGTAGCATATAGTTGTTGGGTCTTTCGAGAGAGGATCACCGGAAAGATTTAATACCAATGAGATATGAGCCTTATCCACACATAATGGATTGACATCACTCTTAATCCAAAATCTTAAGGCGATGAGTTTATGGGTCTTCATATATGGTGCTCAATTGTCTCATTTTTACTCAATGTGAGACTTAGACTCACTTGAATTTCCAATAATCTTCCCTTCAAGTGAGTCTCTTCACGTTGGTACTTCCTTCTTGAGCTAACTACTGAGTACCCTTTTGTCTGTGGCATCGTTCTTCTTAACAGAACTCACTTACCCGACCTACTATCAGGAAGAGACCTTGTCTAAACTGATCACCACACGAACCTAGACTCGGATACCACTATTGGGTATTTCGAGAGAGGATCACTGAGGAGATTTAACACCAATGATACATGAATCCAATCTATACATAAAGGGTTGACACCACTCTTAACCTAAAACCTTAAGGTGATGAGTTTACTTCATCCTTATATGGTGCTCAATTATCTCATTTTACTTAAGTGTATGAAATAAGACTATATCGTAAAAAAAAATAAATCAATCTAAAACTTTACAAAATAAGTTATCATACTTGCATGAAATAAGTTAACATAAAAAAATAGAGAAGATTGAACATAAAATATAAAAGATTTTTTTCTTTATTTTAAATATAAATAACGCATTACAAAGCATTACAAAGGAATATTGAATAAGTAAGTCAAACAATGGTTCGAGGTAGTGATTTTCTAGTACTCAAGTGGAAATTGCTGCCGACGGTGAGGAAGAAAAAAGAAAAAATTAAGAAAGAAGAAAAAATTCAATGCAAACCAAACAAGCTAATAAACTGGTATTCATTACTAGATTAGCCAGTCTGGTTTGTGCAAAAAATTTTCCTTTTTCTCGTTTGGCGATTTTTGGGTTTAGGGTTGAGTGTTTTAGTTTTAATTTTTTTTTTCAGGTCTAACGCAAAGCTAATTTATGATGTCATAATTATTTTTCATGTGTTATAATTATTTTTCATGTGTTATTTTTGATATTATTATTTCATACAATGAAATGGCAAGGACAAGAAGTGTTAGTTCTACCCATGTTGGAACTAGCAGAGAAGTTAAAATACAAAGGCCCACAACATCTGTTTGTAGGAGGAACCATGGTGAACCTTTAGATGTTAACCTTGTTGTTGCAACTCAGATGGTTGGTGATAGTGAATAGTGTGAAGAAGGCTTTCTTGGAGGCCCATTAGACACCTCTCTGCAGGTAAACTATGTTGACCATGTGGCTTTCAAACTCTGAGAAGGTGACGTAAGTAAACCAAAATTTAGGTTGTTTTTTAATTTGATGATGAATTGACAATTTATATAATGTGATAACAACATTGAATGTGTAGGACCAAGAAGATTTGAAACTAGTCTCTCAAAGTCAGAAGCTAAATAAAGTAGGAGTTTCTAACGCAAATATTGAGGAATTTGTTTTTCATTTTAGGTTGTTGCTTTTGTGCAACATAAATTATGAGGTGGTAAATAGGGGATTACTAACTGCATTTGTGGAAAGGTGGCATAAGGAAACAAATTCATTTCATTTATCGATAGGTGAGATGATAATTCACTTTCGGTTGCCAACCCTCTCCCATCCCAACTAGTTTGCGTCGCAACATAAACAAACAATCACATTTCTTTGTCTCAGTTATACTTGGTTACAAATCAAATTTGTATTTTTTGTACTTACCATCCCTTTCATATCCTAACAAAACATATGTCTTTCTTCTAGACTGTCCATTAGCTTTGCTATATATGAGAATAACAACCACAAAACCAAGACCAAAACCAATTTCTCACACCCATTCAAGTAGATCATCATGCGTAGCAAATATCATCTGTCGTAAAATGTACACTATAATCTCATGCAACATCGTCATCACTCATTAACATTTCATATTCTTTCATGCACAAACTTTGCTAAACTTTATTTGATACTTTACCATTGAACACCTTCACAAAGAACAAAAACATATTAGATAAAAAAAAACTCATAATGTATTGTTTTGAAGCATATTGCAGAATTGTGAAAAAACACCCAACCATATCGGATTGGGCATCTAATATACATCATCGAATCCAAAAAATCATACCAAATTACTCAATTTGGTTTGTAGAAACTTGTACCGAATAACATAATTTTGTATGCATTTTCGAATCGAGTAGTGCATACTAGATTACACAATCTGGTTAGTGAAACACTATACCAGATTTGGGAAAGCACACTAAATTATGTAATCCGATACACATTTCTGCAAAATCGGATTGAATAATCCAGTATGATCTCTTGAAAAATTTTAAAAACCTCAACCATTACCACCGCACCCTTGCTAGAACCCTACAGATGAAATGTAGTGGAGAAGAAGAAGGCACCACTGGAAGCAAAGCAAGAGAGGAATTTAATTCTTTTTTATTATAATAACTTTTGAGAAAGGCATATACGAGATTTCAAAACTTAGGGATGTATGAAGAAAAAATGGGAGTGCAGGAAGAAATTGTCGAGTATTCAAGTCTCTACAAAAATTGCAAACGTTGGATCCAAGAATGAATAACTTGTTTCATGTTAGTTTATTCAAAACCTATGTAATATCAATTCTTCTTCATTCTGAGAAGGATTATCCTAATAAACTAGATGATACAAACATGTATTCTCTATACTGTTTGATAAACAATGTTGTCAAGATCGCGATCTAGATCGCAAACTCGTACGATCTTGCGAGTTTTTGTCCTCCAAACGAGCTGACGCGGTTGCCGGATCGGAAGCTTGTCGGATCGGAGCAATCTTCCGAGTTTGGTCGTCGGATCGGAGGATCGGAGGTGCGTCGGTATTGGATCGATCTTCCATGGATGACATTTTAGGGTTCTGTTGTTGTGAGAGATGTAAATGGGGGCAACTAGGTTAAGTTTGATAGCTTTCCCTAACATTAAAAGGGCTGCTCCATGACTTATTAAAATGACCCGGCCCAATTTAAAACCCAACAACACTTTTCCCCCCTTTTAGATAGGTTACTTTTACACCTCGTGAGAAGACTATCGAAGACCCAACAACTGACGAACGAACCTCCTCACACACGTTCACGCGCCTACTGCCTCACTCACGTTCGCTCGCTTACTGCCTCACTCACGTTCACACCTACTGTGCCACCCTGTCACTGACGCCGTCGCCGCCCTTCCCAACGTTGTCAGGATTCTCCACCCACGTCACTGTTTTTTCTCTCTCTCGCAGTTTTTTCTCCCTCACGCATCCTCTGTTTTTTCTCCCTGTTTTATTTTTCCCTCACTGTTCTACGCAGACTCTACACGGCTCCTGTATTTATTTTCTGTTTGAAGAAAAAAAATGGCATCAAGTGGAAGAGGGAGTGGAGTTGGGTTGAGGACAGATCCTGCATGGAGTCACTGCATTTCTATTGATGGGAAAACAAGAAATCTGAAATGTAAATATTGTGAAAAGGTATTGACAGGTGGAATTTATCGACTCAAACATCATTTAGCAGGAACTTCAAAGGATGTTGGAACATGTATTGCAGTTCTGGAAGATGTTGAAAAATCAATGTTGGGTGTGGTTTCCCTGTTGCAGCAAAATTTGGTTAAAAAGTCAATATTCAGAGAACTTGAAGGGGATGGTGGCATGGTTGAATCAGAATCTGCTAGAAAAAGACCAAGTGAAGAACGTACTGATAAGTCATCAAATATTTTTAAGAGAAGGAATACTCAGACTACTATCAATTCAATCTTTAAGAAAACTGAGAGGGAGGATGCTTGTCAAGAAATTGCTTTATATTTCTACAACAATGCAATTTCATTTAATGTGGCAAACAGTGAAGAATTTAGGAGGATGCTTGAGTTGGTTGCAAAACATGGGGCTGGATTTAAGCCACTACCATGAGATTAGGGTGAAATATTTAAAGCAACAGGTTGAAAAGACCAATCTGATTTTGGAGGAGCATAAACTATTTTGAAAGAAAAATGGATGCACAATAATGACAAATGGATGGACTGATAGGAGGAGAAGGACGATACTTAATTTTTTGGTTAATAGCCCAAGGGGGACTGTCTTTTTGAAGTCTATTGATGCATCTGACATTTGCAAGACAACTGACAAAATTTATAAGATGATGGATGATGTTGTTGAGGAGATTAGGGAAGATAATGTGATCCAAATTGTAACCGACAATGCAGCAAATTACAAGGCAGCTAGAGACTTGTTAATGCAAAAGAGGCAAAAGCTATATTGGACACCTTGTGCAGCCCATTGCATTGATTTGATGTTGGAAGATTTTGAGAAGAAAATTCCACTTCATCATGATACAATAGGTAGTGGTAA
>Ga0214545_1010022_pt1 | contig 14035 bp, 8 predicted proteins | sample CNSS4metaG_FD_160064 | JGI IMG/M metagenome (GOLD analysis project Ga0214545, IMG submission 160064) | Root nodule microbial communities from cowpea collected in UCLA plant growth center, Los Angeles, California, USA - CNSS4 | ecosystem: Host-associated > Plants > Roots > Nodule | place: USA... | reverse complement strand
ACCCAGGCCGCTTACTTGTGGTAAGGGTGGGGAACTTAAACGAATTAAGCACAAGTTAAGGGTGTTCGACCCAGGCCGCTTACTTGTGGTAAGGGTGGGGAACTTAAACGAATTAAGCACAAGTTAAAGGTGTTCGACCCAGGCCGCTTACTTGTGGTAAGGGTGGGGAACTTAAACGAATTAAGAAAAAGTTAAGGGTGTTCGACCCAGGCCGCTTACTTGTGGTAAGGGTGGGGAACTTAAACGAATTAAGCACAAGTTAAGGGTGTTCGACCCAGGCCGCTTACTTGTGCTAAGGGTGGGGAACTTAAACAAATTAAGCACAAGTTAAGGGTGTCCGACCCAAGCCGCTTACTTGTGGTAAGGGTGGGGAACTTTAATGAATTAAGTACAAGTTAAGGGTGTTCGACCCAGGCCGCTTACTTGTGGTAAGGTTGGGGAACTTAAACGAATTAAGCACAAGTTAAGGGTGTTCGACCCAGGCCGCTTACTTGTGGTAAGGGTGGGGAACTTAAACGAATATGAGAATGAAAACGTAGAAAGTTGTATAGTTGAGAACCCTTCATTTTTTTTTATTGAATAGGGGTGCCTCGTTAAAACCTCCCTGGCCAAAACCCTCCTTAGGGAAAAAAGACCAGGTGAGGAAAAAGAGTACACCCAGGGTTACAAGTGTTCGGCTCAGTGTAGCATACATTAAACTGAAATAGAATTTGAGGTGCGATACATTCCAAGTGTTGGGAATCTCTTCCCCAGATAGGTGTTCCATGCGATAAGCTCCTCCTCCTGCATCTTCGTGTATGCGGTATGGGCCGTCCCAATTGGCGGAGAACTTGCCATCCTTCTTTCTAGCACTGCTGGCCATTCTCCATACTAAGTCCCCGATGGCGAATGATCGTGGACATAGGTTTGCATTATCTTTTCTGGCAGCTCGTTGTTTGGTAGCTAAATTGCGTATCTGGGCTTTTTCTATGAGTTCGGGTAGAAGGTCGAGATGTATGGCCATGTTTTGGTGGTTGTGGGTTGGGTCGTATAGTTCTCGGCGCATGGATGGTTCGCCAATCTCAACTAGTATCATGGCGTCTGCACCGTAAACTAGGCTGAATGGGGATTCGTTTGTTGATTATTAGGGGGTGCACCTGTAAGCACATAGCACTTCTACTAACTCTTCAGGCCATCGGCCTTTGGCGGTATCTAATCTGTTGCGTAGCTCCACGAGGATAACTTTATTCGCCGCCTCTGCTTGTCCATTGGTTTGTGGATGTTCTACAGAGCTTGTGATATGCTTGATGCCTAGGCCATTGTAGAACTTGGCTAGCTCTTTGTCAATAAATTGTCGGCCATTTTCTGTGATGATGGTATGTGGGACACCGTATCTGCATATAATATCCTTCCAAACAAATTGCTGAACTTTCTGGGCCGTGATGGTAGCTAGCGACTTGGCTTCTATCCATTTGGTGAAGTAATCGACGGCTACAATTAGGAATTTCACCTGCCCTTTGCCGGGTGAAAAGGGGCCGAGAATGTCCATTCCCCACTTAGCGAATGGCCATGGGGATAGTATGTGGTGTAGTTGTTCTTGTTTTTGGTGAATAAGGTTGCCATGTTTCTGATATGGTTTGCACTCTCTGACATAATCCTGGTAGTCTGCTTCTATAGTCGGCCAGAAATATCCGGCTTTAAGGACTTTGGTAGCCATGGTGCGTGCGCCGGAATGATAGCCACAAATGCCTTCGTGTAGCTCTTTAATAATATATTGTGCTTGTTTTGCCGTGACACACTTGAGAAGGGGTTGGCCATATCCGCGTTTGTAGAGGTCATCGCCTATCATGGTGTACCTGGCGGCCTTAACTAGCTAAGTTTTGTCCGCATCTTAAGGGGGGTTGCCGATTTTGAGGTACTGGATATAGGGGGTGGTCTAGTTATGGCTTTGGGAGGGGGTGACATTGTCAGCTGGGGCGTGGGTTAAATTTTGACAAGTGTGTGTAATGGAAGGCGTAGATAGTGTTTGCTGTAAGAAGGATCGGTGACGGTTTTTTAACTTGGTGTTGGCCAATTTGGAGAGGATATCGGCTCTGATGTTGTTGGTCCTTGGGATGTGTTCGATGCGGACTTGTTCGAGGGTGGATTGAATGACTGCATGGACCAGGTGGTAATATTGTAGAAGGATGGGGTCTTTGATCTGGAACTCATCATTTAGATGGCCTACAGTGAGCTTGGAGTCGGTTTTGCACGTTAATTTCTTGACACCTACCTCGCGGGCTAGGGAAAGGTCGGCGAGGATTGCTTCGTACTCAGCTTGGTTATTCGACGTTTTGAAGGCAAAGTGGAGGGATTTTTCAATGAAGATGTCGTTGGGGCCTTCTAAGACGATGCCAGCGCCGACACCTCTTGGATTTGAGGAACCATCTACTTGAAGCGTCCACTGGTCCTTAGTGGGTGTGTGCTGGAGGTCGTTGACGAAGTCTAAGAGACACTGGGCTTTGATGGGGCCATGGGGTTCATAGCGGATGTTGAATTCTGACAGCTCGACGGCCCATGATGACATGCGCCCAGCTAGATCTGGCTTTTGTAATATCTTTTGGATTGGGTAGTCGGTTTTAACGGTTATGCTGTGGTTTTGGAAATATGGGCGTAGGCGGCGTGCTGCGTGGACCAAAGATAGGGCCAACTTCTCTACCATTTGATATCTGGTTTCAGGATCTTGCAGCGTTCTGCTCACAAAATATACAGGATGTTGCGTGCCTTCTATTTCTTGGACAAGCGCGGTGTTGATAGTGTAGTCGGTAGCTGTGATGTATACGAGTAGGGGTTGATGGGTGTCCGGCTTGTGGAGAATAGGTGGGGAGGTTAGGGTTGTTTTCAGTTTTTGGAAAATTTGTTCATAATCATCAGTCCACGTGAACCGGGTGGATTTCTTTAAGAGTTGGACTATGGGTTGGGTTTGTTCGGCTAGTTTGGGTAGGAAGCGGGAAATGGCTGTGAGACAGCCAATAAGACGTTGGACCTCCTTAATAGTAGTGGGGTTGCGCATCTCGATGATGGCCTTGCACTTTTCGGGATTGGCTTCTATGCCGCGCTGTGTTAAAATAAAACCAAGGAATTTACCCTGGTCAACGCCGAATACACACTTGTATGGGTTGAGGCGAAGGTTGTATTGGCGTAGTGCAGAGAAGACTGCTGATACGTCCTCGACGTGTTAGCGATGACTTGGAGACTTGACAACCATGTCATCAACGTATACTTCGACACATTGTCCCATTAGATGACTGAAAACCTTGTCCATCAGCCGTTGGTAAGTTGCTCCAGCATTTTTGAGACCAAAGGGCATGACCCTATAGAAGTAGTTGGCATCGTCCGTGATGAAGGCGGTTTTGTGCATGTCAGATGAGGCCATGGGAATTTGGTTGTACCCGGAATATGCGTCTAAAAAACTAAGCACCTTGTTTCCTACCGCGCCGTCAACGAGTCAGTCGATGTTAGGTAAGGGGTAGGCATCACGAGGGCAAGCCTTGTTTAGATCCGTGTAGTCTACACACATCCGCCATTTGCCATTGGCTTTCTTCACCAAGACAACATTAGAAAGCCAAGTGGTGTACTGAGCTTCTTCTATGAATCCTGCGTTTAGTAAATTGTCGGCTTCAACCTTAGTTGCTAGCTGACGTTCCTCGCCAAGTTTGCGTTTTTTCTAGGATACGTAGCGGGCTTCTTTATAGATGGATAGTTTGTGGGATGCCACTTAAGGGTCCACCCCAGGGAGGTCATCGGCTAACAAGGCAAAAAGATCTGTGTTGTTGATGAGGATGCGTGTGATGATGGCATGCTCGTCAGAGTTTAAACCGGTGCCTAGGTTGATAGAGTGGCCATTGGGAAGCTCTAGAGGGGAGGTCTCCTCAATTGGTTTAAGAGGAACATCCTGGCCTACTCTAAGGTCTAGATCTTCGCCGGACAGGGCGATGCTGGAGCCAGGGGGTCGCTCAATGTGGTTGGTTTGTTGGATTGGGAGTTGTGATCGCAGGCTGGCCATGTAGCATTTGCATGCCAAGCGCTGGTCGTAGTGGATGGTAAGGATGTCACCGGAAGGGGAAGGGAACTTCATGGCCAAGTGAAGGGTGGAGACGACGGCGCCAAGGGTATTAAGGGAAGGACGACCTAGGAGGATATTGTAGGATGTTGGCGCGTCGACGATAAGGAAGCGGATTGGGATGGTTTTGGTTTGGGTCCCCTCCCGAAAGACGGTGTGGAGGTCGATGTAGCCACGGGTGGATACTTGTTCACCAAAGAAGACATAGATTGGCTCGTCATATGGAATCATGGGAGTGTCCAGAAGTTGAAGTTTTTGGTAGGTGGCCCAGTAGAGGATATCAACGGAGCTGCCCTGATCAACGAGGACTTTCTTAACAGCGTAGTTCTCGATTTCAACAGTGATAACCATGGGGTCATCTTGTTGATGGTCGAGGCCATGAAAGTCGTCATCTGTAAAGATGATAGGAGGCATGCGGCGTCTGTGGTGGGAATGGGTGATATGATTGATGGATTGGATATGGCAGAGGTGTCTTTTTCTGGCAGAAGAAGTGGATCCTCCACTAGCGAAGCCACCAGAGATGGTGTTGATGGTGCCGCGAAGGGGGGGTCGACAGGGGTGATGTCGGTGCAGGCCGGTTCGGGTTCTTGGTTGGGGGGTTGGACGGGGCATCTGTCAGAACGGGAGTCATGTTGAGGACGTCTGTGGTCGGATCGAGGGGGTAGCGGGATCGAGAGGAAGAGGAATGGTCATCTCTACGGATGAAACGACGAAAGTGGCCAACACGGACCAGTTCTTCTATTTTATCCTGGGGTGCTTTGCGTTCTTCTATAGTGTGGCCATGGTTACGGTGGTAGCGACAATATTTGGTCATATCAGCGTTGGGAGGTGTGGTTGTCTTGCGTGGTGGAGGGATTAGGTCAGCTTGTAGGGCCTCGTCAAGGATGCGGGAGTGGGCTACGGTAAGACGGGCATATCTGGTGAAGCAAGGTTAGCGGGGCTCGCGTGGGCGGGCATCAGGGCGTGGGTTAGGTTAGTGGGTAGGGTTGGCGGTGGTGGCTGCATAGTCATTGCAGAATTTGGTGTGGAGGGTTTCCATTTCCTCCATGCGGATATAGTCAGCTGCACGTAATTTGAGCCCGTGCATAGAGGCAGGTGGGTGGAGGTAGACGTTGTTGGCGAAGGGGCTGGGTTGTAGGGTAAGTGCCATGCACTAGAGGATCATCTCCTCGTTGAGGTGTGGGGTACGAAGAGCTGCCTTACTGAAGCGATCTATGAACGCTCTGAGTGGTTCGCCTTGATCTTATCTAATGCCCAGGAGAGAGATTGTGGTAGTTTGGTGTGGACAGCTGCCAGCGAAATGGGTGGAGAACATGTGAGAAAGGACGACGAAACTGTCGATGGAGTAAGGTGGGAGGGTTGTGAACCATTCTAGGGCAGGGCCCTTGAGGGTGGTGGGGAAGGCTTTGCAGAATACTGCATCTTGGGACGTGTACACGGCGACATGGGTGATGTAGACTTTGAGGTGCTCGTCAGGGTCGGTTTCGCCAGTATAGCGGTCCAGGTTTCCCGGCTAGCCCCTCTCCGATGCTATGCCTCACTAGTACCACTTATAATATCATCTACTCTTGTGTAACTCATTACAGGATTATCGGCAAACACAAGCAGATATGGTGAGCTAACATATAAACATATATATACAATATCATTGAAATATATGCAAACAGACATCAAAGGAACTCTATCCTTTGATTCCACACCACATGGCCACCACCATGTTATCCATGTTCTACGTCTTTAGGAGACTACCTCAAGACGCCTTTGTTGCCACACCTACAAGCCACAAGTTGTAGAAAACGTGCGAGAAACCTACTGTGGACCACACTTTCTAACGCCAGATGGAGTTCCTAGTACAAAGCATAGTTCGTAAAGTCCCAAGACTACCAAACTTGTCGGCAAAATACCGAGGAGGGCAATCTTTCTGGACCCATCCGTACGAGCCACAACTCGCACACTCACATTGGCAATACTCGCCAATCCGAGCCGCAACTCAAGGATTCCTCATGTTCATTCGCCATCCTGAACCACAACTGAAGAGATGTCATTCTGAGCCACAACTCAAGAGATGTCATTCTGAGCCACAACTCAATGAATGTCACGTGTTTACCCTCTATCCTGAGCCACAACTCAAGGGATACTGTTAAGGGCCACAACTAGGGATGTCAAAAAAATCTGTACTCGCGGGTATCTGCGGATAAAACCCGCAATGGGTAGAAAAGGGATATTAAAAATAGATACCCGCTACCCGCGGGTACGAGTATTTTTGATACTCGCATGTTAATAGGGTAGGTACGGGTATCATAGTATCCGTACCCATGGATACCCGTACCCGCTAAACTTACACCCCTTGATATTCTTTGAAATTGGGCATATACATCAAACCTTATATAGACAATGACGTTTATGGTATACTTGTTGTCAAATGATGATATCAAAATAAGAATACTTGGTATGTGGTAATTGAGGTTTATTATTTGCTTATTTTGTTTATTTTTCAAGAACCAATCGAAAGAAGTGAGTTTGTTTATCAAAACACTAATTAAAGAATTTTCATTGTGTTGAACGTCATTTTATATTTACTTTTACAATTATTTGGACTTGTATCAGCTTGAGTTTACTTGAACTTTATTTAAAATTTATGACAGTGATGTATTTTATTTTATTTTATTTAAATTTATGATTAAATATTTGTTTTTTAAATAATTTTGCAAATACCCGCGGGTACCTGTGGATATGAAAAAAATAGGCGGATACCCGCACAATGGATACTCGACGAATATGGGTACGGACACGGAGAATATATTTATCCAGCGGGTAGGGTACGGGAGAGCTACTACCCGTACCCTACCCGCCCCATTGACATCCTCAGCCACAACTCAAGGAACACTCCAGCAAGTCTCTCTTTAAGGTATCACCAAAGCTTTGTAGACCACGCACATCCAAAGCCAACAAGTATGCTACTCCTGCATTATCGCCTAATACTACTCTAGAGCCGCCAAGCGAAATTGCATTCCAGACCGCCTGGCAGAACTCCTCCGCCACTAGGCGCCTCGCACCTCTGATGTCATTGTCCTTACAGGTATCGCCTGGTAGAACCAGCTTCGCCGCTAGGCACCATACGCCTAGTGACCCTCTGGAATTGTAGCTATCGCCTAGCAGTCCAAGCCTCGTCGCTAGGCGCTACACCAGTACAACGAGTTGTACTAGTTTTATGTGCAATAGTGCAGACTTAAACCTAATCCAATATCCAGACCCACAATGCTCGCTACCAATTTAAGTCGATAAGGTTCCACAGTCCTAAACCCCACACTCTAAATTCCTTACTATATTTCTAATTCCCATGTGATTTCATCAACACAAGTATTCCACCACTTAGACTTAATCACAACCTATCGTGCTCTTATTAATTCACACACCATCCCAAGTTGGTACTCACAACCTAGTTTTGTAATTCATCATTACACCATAGTTAATCTCTCTTTTCCATTTGGAGTAGTATCTATTTCATTATTTCACTCCCACTAATCTTATCCACAACAATTCCCAATTTTTAGAAATTCATGCCACTTATCAGAAACAATTCACACCTTATTATCACTATCTATTCCCTCCACCCTCTTGAAATCCCATTCTCCACTTCCACACTTTACTATCTATTCTCTCCTATCATATAGTGCCTACTCAATTCCCAAGAACCTTTTAGAATGAACTCTCCGCTGCCACCGCAGTAAAATAACAAATTTGCCTCTGCTCTGATAGTGCGCCTGATAGTAGATCCAATGCCGCCAAGCGATGCATAGAATTTTGGAATTTTCAGAATTCGTTGGAATAGTGCAAGTCCAATGTAACTCAGTTTTCGTCTTCCTTTGTCCGCTTTCCCAATTGCACGTATGATTGATTACCAGTACAATACACAGAAAATGACCACGAAATTGTAATCCAAATCATACTACCCTAAACTTCTCTAAACCAACGCAACCCTAATTCACATTCAATCATTATTTCACCCAATTACATCCAACTAAGACATATTTCAACGATTACAGGAATCAAATACTTAACCAACAGGTAAGACCTCTTTTTCCCCAATCAAACAACCTAGAAAACCCAAAAAAACATTAAAATTGAACCATCCAAGTTCGCGTCGCCTAGCGGGAGGTCCTCACCGCTAGGCCATTCATACGAAAACCCAGAAAACTATGTGAGAAAAGATGTGTCGCCTGACGGGTAATTTGTTGTTGCTAGGCATGTTCCTCACTAGAACCCAGAAATACACTCATGCCAGCATGAGTTATTTAGTGGCTTTGAAGGCCTGCCAAGCGGTTTCTGGAAAATTTCTAGAAACCCAAGATTACATATTTTGGCAACGCTTAAACATTCAAACATATATACAATCATGCAAAAAGACCAATACAAATCAAAATACATGGAGTCCAGCTCCTCTAACCTAGATTTGTTGCTTAAAATTTGATGATTCTAGAGCTTCCCTTTGATCACCAATAGCCTCCTTTGCTCTGCTATTGTTAAGCTCTTCCTTTCACTCACAAACTCAGTTGCTCACTCTGAATTTTCTCTTCTCGTAGTGCTCAACAATGGCAAACACCTAAACCCTCTCTCTCACTCTTAATTGGACACTTAACTAAGCCTTAATTGTGCTTAATGGTCAAAAAAATGAAAATGGCATTAAGATTATGTTTAATTGTCATTAAATGACTGTTCCATGGTGGTTTTCAAGCCCCTTGGCTTCCCCTTCTGTGTGCTACGGTTTCTTACCCTTCCCATCTATGCCAAAACTAATTTTAGCAAAAAGGAAGCTTAATTCATGTTTACTAAGGTTCAAACACATAACCATGCAAATGTCAAGTCAATGCATAACCATTCAACCAATTAATGTTTCATGACAATTCCTATAAATATAAGATTATATTATCACTCTTTATGATCAAGCATACTACTTAAATAATAAACAATTAAAATAACACACAATAGGCATACATAGGACTCAAACCCAAGTCTTTTCATAACAACCAAGTACTCTCAACCATTTGAGCTAGTACTATTCAACATCATACATGCTAACATTAATTGCTATAAAGGCTCTAAGTACTCGTATTTATTAATTAATTAATTTTCTCGGGTCTTACATTAGATGTCTTGTTAGTCTTGGTGTGTCTCTTTTAATATGTTAAAATGGGTTTTAACAGGTTAAAAGGTTTGTAGTATATAGTTTCAGGTACGAATGCATTTAATCAGTTGAATTATTTTTCAATCGACTGATTTAACTTAAGTCTAATGAAATCATCTAACTGTACAAAAAATTTAAACGACTAATTTCATTTAAACCAAACTATATATGTTGTATTTTCGAGAGCAGAGGAAAAATTATGAGTTTTTGAGCGCGAAATCTTGTCATTCATAACTGGAAAACTCTCTCTCTGCAATACACAGTTGCAACGTGTAGATTGAAGATCTTGGTTGATCTTGGAGGCATTTTGGCTTATGAGTAGCTTGAAGAACACATGTATGGTTGGCTAGGGAGAGCCACCATCAGGTTTGGTTGTTCTTGTGCCTTTAGTTGTTTGCCTGATGTGATTTCAGGTTTGTAAGTGTGATTCTTGCAGGGTAGTTGTCTAGATTTTTATGTGAGTCAAAAATCTTGTGAGTTTCTTTGTTTAAAAGTGTAATCTTGGTGTGTTATTTGTAAAACTTTTGAATATAGTAGAAACCAGGCTCAAGTTATCCTGGTAAATTGGATGTAGCTTTATGATTGAGTGAATCAGTATAAAAAAAACTGTGCAATTTTCTTTCCTTCATCTCACTCACTTTGAATCATTTTAAAACTCAAGAAAACTAATAAATTCATTCTTTGTTGTGCTTTAATACGTTCTTATGTAATTTGAGGTTGTATTCTTGTTAGAAATATTGATTGGAACAAGTCTTGTAGGTAAAAGTTTATTGTTTGAGTTAAATCTGCGAATTTTGCATTATGCATAAATTCCAAGTATTTTACCGGACTGATTTGAAATTTTAATCGATTGTTTCATGGCTCAAGAACAAATTACTATACTATTTTATTTTTTGACTGATTGAAAGTGTACTGATTTGTAGCTTTTACATTCTAATTTTCTAGTCTATTTCATTCAATTGAAAGGGGTTTTATGCTTTCGAAAACGTTGTAAACAACTAATTCAACCCCCCTTATTGGCTTAAATCACCATTTCAAAACTAACAATTGGTATCTAGAGTAAGGTGCTTGGAAGATATTCAAGTTTGATAAAATAATCTTTTGAAATGGCAGAAAATAAACTCCCTTTTTGCTGAAGGTGCCTCTATCCATAGACCACATATGTTTAAATGCCATTGCAAACTATCTTAGAGGTAGAGGTGTTTCATTGTTTAGGAATATATTTTATGGGACTTTGTCCCTCTTCATCTAGGAATGAATATATATATATATATATATATATATATATATATATATATATATATATATATATATATATATATATATATATATATATATATATATATATATTAATAGTTGTGGATTATATCAGTAAATGGGTGGAGGTAGCGGCTTGTCAAAAGAAGGATGCCAAGGTAGTGATAACATTTTTGAAGAAACTTTTTTTTCTCGGTTTGGCGAATTCTCATTAGTGATGGAGGGACACATTTTTGGAATGCTCAATTGGCAAAAGTTCTTTAATACTATGAGTTAAAGCATAAGGTTGCTTCACCATATCTTCCACAGACCAATGGTCAAGCTGAAGTATCCTATTGGAAGAAATAGAAGACTCTATAGAAAATAGTAGCATCTTCTAGAAAAGATTGGTCAATAAAGTTAGATAACACTTTATGGGCATATGAGACTACAATGAAGCCCCCAATTGGATTCTCTCCCTTTTAGTTGGTACATGGAAAAGCTTGTCATTTACAATCGCGATGGAGCATAAGGCTTATTGGGCATTGAAGTTGTTAAATTTTGATTCTTCTTTGTCAACTAAAAAAAGGAAATTACAATTGCTAGAGTTGGAGGCGATGAGACAACATACTTACGATAACTCCAAAACTTATCAAGAAAGGATTAAAAGGTATCATGATTGAAAGCTACTAAAGAGGGAATTTCATCTAGGTCAGTAGATATTGCTTTCCAATTCAATACTTAAATTATTTCCAAGAAAGTTGAAGTCCAAATGGTCGGGGCCATTCATAGTCAAGCGGTCAAGCCACATGGTGTTGTAGACCTATGGATCCAACTTCTGAAAATCTAGAAATAAGTTGGGTTGTTAATGGACAACGACTTAAGCATTATATGGGTGATGAGGTGCATCGACTTAAGCACTTGTTAGGAATTTTTCACATTTTTTAAGTTTATTTTATATTTTATTTTTCTTTATTTTATATTAGAATTATTTTTAGCATTTATGCTTAATCTCGAACTTATTTAATAATGTCTTTTAATTAGTATGTGTGTGAATTAATTGTTTGAATTTTTGGATGGACAATTGTGTTAAAATATTCTTGAGCAGCAAGTTTCTTCTTTATTAAATGTGCATAAAGTTGGAATACCTTGTTGTATACATTAATTGTGAGATAGTCTATTGTGTTTACATTCAGTCACTCCTTATTCAATGTGAGAGTATGACCATATTTTTTGAATATTTAAGTGTGTGAGCTTATGTGTAAAGAGTTGTAAGGGGAATAGTTATTGCTATAAAATTAATTTTTGCCCGATTGTTGTTAATATAATCACATAAATAGTTAGAAATGATAAATGCATTTGTTTTGATTTGTCATTAAAGCTACTTGGCCAAATAGCCAACCTTGATATGTTAATCCATTTGTAAACCTTTATGAGCCTTAATGTTTCCTTCTTTTACCCTTAGTCTTTTAAATAAAATATATTTTATCCCACACCCTATCCAAAGAGAACAAGTCAATGTGAGTATAATAAGAGTATGACATCATACTAGTTTGTGGTAGGGTATAAACAACCGATCAGGGTATGAGATTGAATAAGTGAGGTAGAGTATCAATACCTTACCCAAAGAGGTTACAAATTTTGTCTGTTAGATAATTTCATAAATATTTTCCATAAAATATTGAAAAAAAAAGAAGGAAAGAGCCAAGAAAATATATGTTATGAAAAAAGGTTGTATCATAGACGGACATGACAACTTTTGGGAAAATTATTACATAGAGAATACCCATAATATCATGAATTATTTACATTTTGTTGTTCTCTTTGGTTTAATAATGTGTTTGAATTCCTAAAAATCTATATTTCTTCTAGTCAAGCCTCATTACAATCTATGAAAGACTTTTGATCTAACCAAATATGAGAATTGTGTAATTTAGAAGATGGGAAAGAGTTGATGAAGTGGTTTAATAACACGTTGAGTGTGATGAATCATTGACATACACTTGTGTGTAAAGTGAAGCACTAATTCTTGTTAGCTAATTTTAAATTTAATATTATAGTTATTATCTCTTATATTGTTCCAGGGATTGAAGAAATAAAACAAAAATCATGTCATCTTGTCTTGAGTTTTACAGCTATAAGTGTAATTCTCTTATGTTGTATAATCAGAATTGAAAATTCATTTGCTCTTATGTTATTTTGATAGGCTGACTTGAGTTTTTCTGAATTCTATAATTTTAAGCTTTTATGAGGACATGAAAATGTTTAAGTTTAGAGTATTTTGATAATTGGCATTATCATTGTGTTTATTTTGTTTATTTTATCTTTTATTTATATTTTTATTATTACTTTTTAGATAATTATGGTTTTTATTAATAAATTAGAAAATAGAAATATTTGATTCTTATTCCTGAAAATATTATGGAGATAAGTTGAAATCCATTAAGACCGAAGAATATCTCAACAAAATTCGTTATCAAAAGATTGGGTTACTTCAACTAAAAAAATGGAAATTACTAAAGATCGAAGAATATGTCAATAAAGTTTGTTATCAACAAATTGGGTTAATTACAAAAATTAAATTAATGAGAGTCACTAGATATCGAAGAATGACTCAATGAAATAAGTTGTCAACGTATTTTATTTTATATATATATATATATATATATATATATATATATATATATATATATATATATTATTAATAGTAGATGGGTAATATATTACTATATTAAATTATATATCTAAAAAATATAATTATCTTAATTTAAAATATATTTTGTTTTCAAATTTGTATTTTTCATTTTTAATGTAAATCATAATTAATGATAAAGATTAAAGATTGTGTAAGATTTAAATTAATAAATATGTTTACAGAAACTACAGTGGACACAATAATATTTATAAAGATTAAAAGAGTATTTAAACCTTTTAAATACGAAAATTAAATTCATTAAAATAATAATAAAACCAGAGATCAAAACTTAAAAGAAGGTTTTACAAAATAAATACTTAAAATAAGGAGACCAATTCTGGTTTAACCAAATTTGTGTTTACTTAGAAACTATGTGGTACAAACATTTTGGCTTACCTAAAATCTCAAATCAACATTAGAACCAAAAAACCTTGAAACATTAAATTAAATAATTGTGAAAATTTCTTGAAAGAATCCACTTCCACCCTCAATTTTGAAAAACGTTAATCGATATATCTAATTTTTGGATCACCAAGTTCCTTGCGTGAGACTAGGGATGTCAACGGGGCGGGTAGGGTACAGGTAGTAGCTCCCTCGTATCCTACTCGCTGGATAAATATTTGCCCCATACCCATATCCATATCCGTATCCGTTATGCGGGTACCCGTCTATTTTTTTCATATCCGCGGGTATCCACGGGTATCCGCGGATATTTACAAAAATAATTTAAAAAATAAATATTTAACCATAATTAGTGCTTAGATCAACAAGTTCCCTTTCTCCGATTGATTCTTGAAAAACAAACAAATAAAAAATCACTACCAATTTATATTGTAGT
>Ga0214545_1010021_pt1 | contig 14037 bp, 2 predicted proteins | sample CNSS4metaG_FD_160064 | JGI IMG/M metagenome (GOLD analysis project Ga0214545, IMG submission 160064) | Root nodule microbial communities from cowpea collected in UCLA plant growth center, Los Angeles, California, USA - CNSS4 | ecosystem: Host-associated > Plants > Roots > Nodule | place: USA... | reverse complement strand
ATAACAAATATATATATATATATATATATATATATATATATATATTATGTTGATTTAATTAAACTTGTAATCAAAGTAGTATATCTCATATATGTTTTTAATGAGAGAATTAAATATTTTATGTACGAAATTAAATAGGCATGGATGATATATGATTCAATATTATATTACTTATAATTTTTTAATCTTATTTTAAAAATATTTAATCTTCTATCTATTAATAAAGATTTCACATTTGTAAAGGAATCTTGTAAAGTATAGATATTAAAATTGGGAATATATTGTGATAACTACTTAGGATTGTTTGAACTGTGGTTAAAAAAATTAAGTTTGGTTGAATGAGATTGAAAATCTCATTTCACGAAATGTTTGGATTGCAGTTAGAAAAATTAAGTTTTGTTCAATGAAACCGGAGATTTCATTAAAAGGAAAAGTTTTATTGTCTTGTTTTGAAAATAATCCATGGTTGGAGTTCAATGAAACAAAACAAAAATTTATCAAACATCATTTGTGACTTTCAATGTAAAGTAAACTTGGGTTTGAGCTCCCAAACTAAAAATCAAACACACACATATATGATGTTGCTTTGAAAGCAACCAACGTTTGGAGCTTAATGAAACTGAACAAAAATTTGTCAAACATCATTTGTGACTTTCAATGCAAAGTAAACTTGGATTTGAGCTTCCAAACTGAAAACCAAACACACACTTGGTATATGTTTGGATTATGGCTAAAAGTTCAATTTCATTTATTGAATCTTTATTTAGTGTATTTAATTTAATGGAAACGTTTGGACCTCTTTAATATTCAATGAAGCTTTAAAAAAATGTCAAAAAAGTGGGTGTGACTTTCACACTGTGTTCTTTTGCATAGATCTATTGTACAAAAGGATTAGAATGCAAAGAATAGCGCATAATTTTCAAATTCCTTTGAGAGTGAGAGAAGGTGATGGAAAGCGATGATCAGCAAGATTGTGCAAAAAACCTACCCCTTGTATATAGGGTGATTTGAGGGTGATCAAGTCACATTTACTAAATTATCCTCATCCCATCTTCATTTCCTACTTTCACATGTATACATGTATATGTCATGGTGTGTTTCTGGAAATAGATAAGAGTCCATGGTGTTGTGCAAGTGAAGTGTGATGCAGTGCTCCGCCGTGAGGAAAACAAAGAAGACGAAACATGCTAGAGAACCATTGCCTTCGTCATGGAAGGATTCCATGTTTGAACATGTTGCTAGGGAACAATTCCCTATTGGAACGATTCCATGTTGTGCTTGGAATGGTTCCACCACATTGGAACAAACGATTCCATGTGGTGCTTGGAACGATTCCAATTTGTTTCTGCATGTGCTTGAAATGGTTTCGTTGAGCATGTATCGATTCCAACATTCCTCCACCATGTTCCATGTTTCAGGAAGTGGAATGGCCAATAGAGGAGTTCTTGTGCACCATTGTATTATTTATTTTTTTATAATTTTTTTTATAATTTTATTCATTCAATAAAATTTAAAAAAATAATTTTAACTCATCTAAGTATTATTTTATATTACATTTAATATAAGGAACAATTTAATAATTTAACTTTTTTATTTATTAATTTTTTTTAATTTGTCATATCAATCAATTCACTCACAAACTTCAAACTTTCACAAACCTCAATCCAAATTCACCCAACAACCACCTCTAAATCCATCAAAAGAAACAACACCAACTTTACCCTCAAATCTATCAATATCTCTACCTCCCTCTCCTCCAAATTAATGTATCAAAAAGAATATACCCTCAATGCTCTTCAACTGGCTTAATGTTCTTCAATTGGCTTTTGGGTCTTCAAACGATAAAATTGATTTTTCTATGCCTTATATCATGCCAACCAAACATTTCAGTTCACTTTAAAAGTAAAAAAAAAGAATACATCTAAAAAGTGAAACATATTTTTTTTAAATGGAAGTCATGATAATTTTAATTTAAAAAAATGGAAGTATAAAATATATACATATTTTAACATAATATTACTTCAATTTAAAATAAACGTAATTATTATTTCATAACAATGTTAAGTTTACATAACAATCAAACCTAAATTTATTTAATTTCCATATTGAATGAGAAAAAAAGTACTTGGATTTTGAATTTTTCTTTTTTGTCTAAATTAGCTCGTTCCTTAAATTTTCTTTTCATTTGATTCATAGACTTAGGAAGTGTTTAGATTACCATTTGAGAACTTAAAAGTCACTTGAAAATAATTAAAAGTCACACCCGCTTATTTTGCAATTTTATTTTTCCGTTTTATTGAATATTGAAAAGGTTTAAATTGTGCTTGCATTCAAAGCAACACATTTAATTTCTTTTTCCAGTTTTATTCTATCAAACTAACTTTTTCGATAGTAATTCAAACACACTTAAATGTGTTTACTTGTGAAGATTTACTCTTCAGAAGAATTAGGGAGACATGATATGAGGGTAACAAATGTATTTATTAGCTGGTATTTGAGAGCGAGAGAAATAAAGAAATTGAGAAATTCTCTTATTTTCCTATCTCTCCTTACATTGGTTGATTTGATGGTGATTAACGATAAAATGCGATTATACACTTAATTCATTTCTATTTTTTATTCATGTGCATGTGCATTTCTCGTTTATTTTAAAATTATGCTTACAACAATAATTAGGTCTTTACTTAATTTTGTGAATTTCTTAAAGTTTCTCAATTTTTAAATATTGAAAGTTTTATCATAAAAATTTAAAAAAATTAAAAAAAATAATAAAAAAAGTGGGCCGGTCCGCGGGCCAAGAAGTATGCGGGGCGGACCAGTGTTTTCAACCTGCATAAAGTGTGCGGGTTGGGGCGAGCCAGCCCGCGTTGTGCAGACTTTATGCAGGCCGGGCCTAAACGGGTCGAGTTTGCCCGCATTGTCATCCCTAACAATAATTAGTATCCAAATTTCTAAACTGTTTACCAAATTTTTTTCAATATGTAAATATATGGTATTTTTATTATTTTTTCTTAAAATATTTGTTTCAATTTATTCATCTAAATATTGTTTATAAAATAAATCTAGCTCATCCAAATATAATTTTAGATCACTTTTAATATAAAGGGCAATTTTATAATCTTACTTTTTTTTCGAAACTTAATTTTTAATATATTAGACCAATCAAATCATTCAAAACTTTATCTCTAAATCCACTCATTTTCACCCTTAAATCTTTTAAAAATAAAAACACAAACGTCATCATCTAATCCACTCAAATTTGTTATCTTCCTTTATCCAAATCAATCCTCACATGTGAACATAATGTTAAGTTAAACTCATTTTAAATTAAACTCATTTTGATATTTTGATAACTTTAATAAAAAATTGAATATCATTATAAATGACTAATTATATAGTATAAATAGATAAAAATATTATCAATGGAAGATTCACACTTTCTACTAGCCATAAGTTATCGGGAGTGAGATCAACCGCAAATTAAAAATAATAATAAATAATTAACTTTGACGACTTGGTCTTGAAAAGTTTCAAAGTTGGTTGAATTATTGTTTAAAGGAAAGGAACCATGATTTAAGTAAACATCAATGAGTTACGTTACGTGACAACAATTTGACGTGGACTGGATCAAGTTCTTCTGCAACCCAATTCACAGTTCGGAATCGCCAACCCAGTCAATCAAAGAAACAAACACAGTGCTACATTTCAAATTTCTTGAATCACCTTTTATATTTCCTAAACCTCATGCCACGCCAAGTTTAGAGTTTCTGAAACCAACAAATTGCTTTTATTTTTCTTTCCTTCTTAGGCTAATACTGTTAGGTTTTTACATAGACGTTTATCAGAGAGATACAAAATGAATGAGACTTAAGTCCAACCATAACGACATAAGAAATTGACACCACTCTTAATAAAAAAAAACTTTAAAATAATGAATTTATAGATCTTTATTTTCATATAGTACTCTATTCTTTCATTTTCACTTAACGTGAAATTTAGACTCACGCTTGAATTCCTAATAATTATTACGGTTACCAACCTCTCATTTTCAACAATGCCCACACTCACATTGGGTCACCAAGGTTGCTGAAATTAATCTCTAGTTTAGTAAGAATTTCTATTTCTTTTTTTATATATATAAAACTATGAACTAAACGCATGCAAATACTTGGTGAAGTGATAAACAACAATAACTTTTCAACGAGCCCCGCGTCACTGGCCCAGAAAAAACGACACTGGTTGTCTTCGTTTCGTTCACGTAACATTTCCTTTTGTTATTGTAGTTGTTGTGTGTCTATCTAATACATAGAATTTGTGTCTCGGTTGAAGACACCTAAACATACATTCACGCGGTTCGCACAATCTTCCACGCAACGTAAGTAAACCAATTTTTGGGCACATTTATGGGTCCTCTAATACTCTCGATGCAACCCATATGTTTACCCATAATTCCATTATTTTATGAGTTTGTTTTCAATGTAACTATCTATGTCTTAATCAAATTTATCAATATGAGCAACGTCACTAAAACTTCATTTGAGTGTCAAATACTCAACTAATGACCCTTATAAACTTTTTATCAAGGTAAGCCAGATGAACACAGTGTCAAACTACTAATCATAGCGTTTGTGTGGTTAGAATATGCGTCCCATACAGAATCCAAAAACTAAATTGGTGTTGTTTTTGGTTACTCTATTTAAAAATAAAATAGAGAGAAGGATGGTATGGGTGCATGTGAGATCTGGTATTGTGGAAGGAAAATTATGTTTAGATAAAAAAAAATTTGACTTAATAAAGTTTTTATAAATAGAATTAAAATAGATTAATTTTTTTTATTTTTTAACCAAAATAAAATAATAAATTAATATTTGTTTATTTAAATGATTAGTTTTTGTTAAAAAAAAATTTATTAAACCATCATTTTCGATCGTGGAATCCCAGTGGTTTTACGCGCGCAGCTCAAGTAGCTCAACAGTTTCGCTGCTTGCTGTAGTGCACAAAAAATGTTAGCAGGCCCTAATTCAGACAAAGAAAACTAAATGCTTGAATTTCGGCTTAAAACATGTGATTCGAGTAAAAATTATTCATTCTAATAAAATTTACATTTTTTTAAAAAAATTGTGTTTACAAATTATGAACAATTAGTTATTTAATAAATATAACAAATATTTGTCTTAATATTACATTATGCTTAAGTATTATTTATTATTTAATTATTAACGTTAATTACTTACTATATACAAAATACTATATTCTACCTTTAAAATGCATCTAAGAAGATTAACAGAAAAGTGTATTTTGTCTTGATTTTTATACGCAGCAAGATTACTCAATATATTAAAATAAGCCATTTAATCAATATCTAAGAAAAGTAAAGATTTGTCTTTGATTTTTTTTTTCTTTCCATTTTTATATACTGTGACTTCAAATATATTCATAAAAAATTGAATTTTAAACCTATTAATCTTAAAAAACAATTGATTCTTCTATATACTATAAACTAACCTTATTATTATTTAATGTGTGATTTCTAACATATTTATTTTAAAATATCGTGTCACTATCTCAATAAAATATGTAAAACTAATAATAAAACAAGCCAAAGTTTAAAAAAAAAACATACAAAGCAAAAAAAAAAAATACTAATTAGATCCAGAAGCATATAATAAAATTTAGAAACGGCAAGATAAGAAAGAAGAAGAAGCCGCAGTCAGACATAAGAACAGATTAAGTTTGGCTGGCCACCATTTTAAACATAGGTCAAATCATGTTACTCGTGTAATCAACTTAGATCCAAACAATTATTTATTTTCTATGGTTAATTAATTTGATGCCTCAAGTAGCAGATTAATATATATATATTTAAGAAGAATTAAGATTTCCTAGCAGTTGTGAAATAAATAACCATGTGGATGTGTCGGTGGTGGTACACCAGTTTCTCTCTCTTAGTTATTGTTTTCTCTTAATATTATTATCTATGTGATTTCTCTACTGATAAGTACTAATAAGATATAATAAGTCAATGTTTAGGACTTGATGATTGATTATTGACGGGAACTAAGATTTTAACTTTGATGAAAAGAAAATAAAAATATTTTAAACATTTCAAATATTTTAACTTTTAGATCTCTAAGAAAAAGTTTTAAAATATTAGAGTGTGAAGTTAATGTTGTTTTTTAGAAGGGATTCAGAAGTGATTTTAAAGTAAATTAAAGAGTAATGTTTGTACAAGTTTTACCTAAATTGACTTATGTAATATATTAAAAAAAATATTTAATAAAAAAGGTAAATTATCAAAATGTTCTTATTATTATATGTAATATAAAATTACACATATAAATGATTTAAAATTATTTTTGTAAATTTTATTGAATGATTTAAAATATAAAAAGAATTATTTATAAAAAATAAATAATACGATATATTTTGTATGAAAATAAACATAATATAGAAGGTGAAAAATAATTTATTTACATTAAATTTTTTTTTCTTTTTAATAGTAATTTTAGAAGTAATAAATTTTTATTATAACCATAATAAATTATTATTTGTGTTACTAATTTATATTATTTTTGTATTTTCATAATAAAGAGAATGAATGTAAGTGAAGTAATTGCAATAGTCATAAAGACATTGTCTTTGAACAAAATACAATTAACATAGAATAAAAAAGTGAACTGAGATCTCCAGTATTAGTTTTTATCGCTACATACACCACATGCAACAAAAATTAAATAATGAAGGGGTGATTTGGTAAATTCGACAGTGTCACTCTCTAATCTCACTATGGATAGTAAGATTGAATCTTCAGTGAATCCTCCTAATCATCTCCTCCCATCACCTTGTATCACTTCCAAAAGAACGCGCTACTCACTCCCTAATCATTGCTTTTCATTCCATGTGAATATTACATCCATTCAAAAGAACACAGTGTAACAGTATAAAACAAATGCATATCTTAACCTTTTTTTAAGCTTTAGTTTTTTCTAGACAAATAACAGGTACGTGTATTTATATTTTATTTCAGGTGCATATGTTGTATTTTTATCGATTAATAGATTAATACATTCAAAAATGTAATGTATGGACCGATTGGTTGAAATTACTCCAAAGAAATTTGGATAATTAGTCTTATTTCGTACATGTGCAAACATGTGCCAATGATTGAAGAGGATCAAACTTATGTTGTCATCAAACGACCTGCAATCACTTTGGAAATTATGAAGATATGTACAACATCGAGCGACCATCCGCCAGTCGTGTGACAATCACTTCGGAAATCATGAAAATGTATGCAACATCAAGAGGCCATTTGTCGATCGTGTGGTGATCATTTAAGATATTATGGAAATATGTGTAACATCAATCAACCAGTCGTTGATGGTTCGCGTAGTAATGCTGTGTGAGACCCATGTAAAGCGACGGTTGGAGCAGACAAACATCGCAATTATTGTACAACAAGTTGATAATCAGCTTAAAATGCAATTGGTTCATGATTAGATCAAGCCTAATCACGTGCTCATATAGAAAACTATAAATAGAAACATTAGAGCCTCTTTAACAAATACACCGATGAGTAGGCAAACTGAACGACAAGAACACTAGACGTACGATTAGAATAAATATCTATAGAACATGACAAAATTGTTTGAATACACATTAGGTCCCTACATAAAAAATATGGTTAAATATGTTTTTGGTCCCTCAAGTTTTAGTGAATTTTGGAATTAGTCCCTCTTCGAAATTTTATACCAATTTAGTCTTTCATCTTTAGAAATGCGTGGATTTAGTCATTCTTACCAAATTTTGTTAAGTTTAATTGACATTTTGAATATATTTTATGATAATATTTGAGTTAACATTAAAGCTAAAATGTGTGAAATAGTGTAAACAATTCAAATACTATCATAAAATTCGCTTGAAACATCATATAAACTTAACAAAATCTGGTTAAAAAGACTAAATTCACGCATTTTTAAATATGAAAGACTAAATTAGTCAAAAATTTTGAAGATGGACTATTTTCAAATTTCAATAATACTTGATGGACAAAAAAAAATTTAACCCTAACAAATAAAAAGCATACTATTATAATAACTACACTGAAGTTCCTGCAATTCATGAGTAACAAATTATTTTTATCTTTCATCTTAAAAATTAAAATAAATTCTACAAAGTCAAAGAAAAAGTATGGAAGTTAAAATAGTTTTACCTGAGAAAATGTGTTAAAACAAGATTTATAATTAATGGAGATGTAAAGTAAAAACAAGTTATATATGCATTTTCAGTTAATGAATTTAAAGTTGTAGGGTTTATTAACTTGTAGGGTCATATTAGAATCTTCTTGCTCATTTAAATTGTTGAAGATACAGAGTATATTATATCATTATATATCTATATTTTAGGTCCATAGAATCCTTGGACAGAGAAACGTGTTCTTCATATATTTTTATCAAACAAACATTTTAAAGATAGTATGAAAGTACTGCATTCAATTCAGATTATAATGAGAGAAAGATGAAGTGCACGAGGACAAACCGTGCATCTGGATCTCGAATCATTATCAAATTTATATTCAGCTAATTTTAAAAAAAAAATCCATTCCTTTATTTATTTTCTCTTTTTGTTTTTATGAGAAGACAAAATACTTGTTTCTACACATGCATTGTCTTTACACAAATAATATAATAGATTTTTCTTTTCTTTTCTGACTATCCCCATACATATTTTTATACATTGTTGGTGAAGTGTCAAAGCATCATCTATCTTATGTAAAAGAAGAAAAATTGTAGGACATGATTCCTTTTCAAGTACACTATAATGTTCTTACAAAATTAAGGAACTACAACAATATATAAAAACATGTATGAGATAATTCACGGTAACTAGCTAAAGTTAATTCACTTAGTACCTTATCAACTATGATATAGGGTAATTTGTCTTTTGTATTATACTTTTTTATTAGACATAATTTTTTTTGGAAGCATTTATTTGGTATCCACATTGGTTGAGCCAAATTTAGTGTTGAGAACGGAAGAGAAGTTGTTGCATTTACAAAGACAACATTTTCATACCTTTTTCTCTTCACCAACTAAGGATGTCAAAAAAAATCCGTACCCGCAGGTATCCACTCATAAAACCCTCAATGGATAGAAAATGGATATTGTAAATAGATATCCACGGGTAACAAGTACGGATATTTTTAATACCTGCATGTTAACAAATATCATAGTATCTGTGTCCGTGGATACTCGTACCCGCTATACTCTAATTTAAATTATAAAAAAAACATGATTAAAATATTAATCTATTGATTTTGAATGAGTTATTTTTTTTATCAATTAGTTTTAAAAAAAATCATTTCTTTATAAACTGTCATTTAACACTATTTAAATGGATTATTTGGACTTTGTTTAAAATATATGAATGTTATGTATTATATTTTATTTGAATTTATGATTATAAAATATTGTTAAATATTTATTTTTATTTATTGTAAATACCCGCGAGTACCCATAGATATTAAAATATTATACAAGTACCTGCATAACGAATATCCGACAGATATAGATACGGGTACGGGACAAATATTTATCAAACGGATAAGGTAGCTACTACTCGTATCTTATCCACCCTATTGATCTCCCTACCACAGACCATGGGTATAAAGTAAGTACTTCACTCATATCAACAAGTTTTTAACCATATTAAACTAAAGTTAATTATAGTAGTTACTCATAAATAAAATTATGGTTTACATATGTATCTTATTTTCACCAATTATTTAAATTCAAAAAGTGCTAATTATAAATTAAAGAAACTTACTAATATAGGCAATTATTTATAAAAAATTCTTCAATTTTTACTGTGAAATATATATATATATATATATATATATATATATATATATATATATATATATATATATTATATTAGCAGAGGTAATGATATTTTAATATTATTAGATTAATATATAAAATAAATTTATATTTATTAAAAATAAAGTGAAATAAAAAAAAGAAAATAACAATAAATGAATGAAAAAAATAACTATTAAAATAGTTTTATGGAAAACATGTAAAAAATAATTATTAATATTTAAAAAATAAATAAATAATTATATCATAAAGAATAAATTAGGAATAAGTAATTATGAACATAAAAAAAAGAGTCTTCATTATAGGTTACTACTATAAACACAAGCGCTACTGCATGCAAGTGTGTATGTATTTTTTAAATATATATGATATTATATTAATAGGTGATGATATTATTATATTACTAAGTTAAAATACAAAGTAAATTTGTATTTATTAAAAATAAAGTGAAATAAATAGAGAAAAAAACTGATAATGAATAAAAAAAATGTTAAATATGTTGTTTGTCATGTAACTTTCAGTGAAAAGTGCAAATAGTCTCTTTTTCAAAAACTTTTGACTAATTTAGTCTCCAACATTAGAAATACGGGTATTTAGTTGACGCTTTTAAAACTTCGATTAAAATTAACAAAGTTGGATTAAAATGACTAAATTCACCAAATCTTTTAAAGATAGAAACTAAATTGATCCAAAGTTTCAAAAAGAGATTAATTTTAATTTTTACTAAAATTTAAAGGACATAAAATATATTTAACTCTAAAAAAATTATTATAATAGTTTTATAAAAAACATTTAAAAACAAACAATTTTTATTCTTTTAAATATAAATAAATAATTATATCATAACAAATAAATTAGATATAAGTAATTGTGAATACAAAAGATAATTTTTTTATATACAATTATAAATATATAGTTGTAGATTATTATTATTATTATTATTATTATTATTATTATTATTATTATTATTATTATTGATATGCGAGTAGGAGTAACCAACCACCGAAAAGAGCTTGTCTCCATTTTGTAAATGAACTGTCCATCTGTTATTGTTCTCGCTTCCTGTATCCCATCAATTTCTAAATGCAACCAATCATTTATTGGAGTTCCTGCTTTGTCCTTGGTATTTTAAATGCAACCAATTACTCCAAAAAATATTGGTAGGTGTATTTAGGTGATCCAAAATAAAGTGTGAGAAGCGAAAAATGTGTTTCCGGAAGAGGAATGTAGCAATCGGATCATTCCAGAATTAGTTAAGTAGAGTTTTAAATTGAAAAATCCAACACATTTTAGTAAATTTAATTCCGTAATAATAATGTTAAATTTATGTTTCAGAAAAACAATTTCGGAACCGGGTGGTGTGTGTTCCGGAAATCATAATCTGGAAATATAAACGTGTTTTGCAGAAAGATTATTTAGAAATGTCAAATTTAATTTAACAATCACACTCATTCCAGATTTTTCATTTCGGTGAAATTCTAGAATTTATCTTGATAATTGTAATTATTATGACTAATTTAAACATAGACACGATAGTATATGTGTGTACACATCTTTTAAAGGGTTAAGTATGTTATATGTTTGTACACATCTTTTAAAGGGTTAAGTATGTTTTTAGTCTTTGAACTTTGATCCAAAATTGGAATTCGTCTATGATCTATGTCTAAAACTTCAATATATTTTTGTCCCTAAACTTTAAATATGAATAAATATAGTTCTTTTAACTCAATTACATTAATTTTTTTTTAAGTGTCAAACATATTTCTCAGTAGATATTGAACCAAGAATGTGTCAAACACTGTAAAAAACTCTAATACTAATATGAGAAGCGTTAAACACGTCAAAAAAATTTAACATAATTGGGTTAAAAGAACTATGTTCATTTATTTCTAAAGTTTAGGGACTAAAATGTATCGAAGTTTTAAATAAGGACGAATTTCAATTTTGAATCAAAGTTTGAGGATTAAAAACATACTTAACCCTTTTTTAAATATGTATGATATTATATTAGTAAGTGATGATACTGTAATGCTATTAAGTTAATAAATAAAATAAAATTATACTTATCAAAAATAAAGTGAAATATATGGAGAAAAGATGAGAAAAATTACCGTTGATGAATAGGGAAAAAATAGATAAGTAATCAGTTTCATAAAAAACTTGTGAAAATAACCGTTCATTTTTTAAAATTTAACAAATAATTACATTATAGAAGGTAAAATTGAAATTATGAAATGTAAACACAAAAGAGGTAATCATAGTTATAGATATTTTTGCATGATTTAGCAAAAATTAAGAGAGGAATAGACACCTCTTTTTGGTTTTCATAAATTAAGACAATAAAGTTTTTAAGTTTTTCCAAAAAAAAAAAAAAAATTTTAAAAAAAAAAAAAAATAAAAAAAAATAAAAATAATTAAATTAAAAAAAAAAAATAAAAATTTATAAGTTTTTCAAAAAAAAAAAAAAAGATTTTAGTACAAATAAAAAATTAAAAAATGTTACAATTACTATATTCAAAGAATGAAATTATAATTTATATTTGAAATAACAAACATATCAGTATTTACATTTTAAATCTAAAAAAAGTACATGGATAGCTATTATATGGAGTGTGTACTTGATCGATACTATTTCGGTGCGGAATCAGACGATCTCAAGAACCCTTTGTGTCGAACCTCCTCCTGTTCCTCCCTGGACTCCTCCTGGATCTCCCTGCCGTCCTCACTCCGGGGGTGGGGGTACCTGCAGGCACTCCAACGCTCAAGTCAGAAAGTGATTGATATGAGGTGTAATTGGTTAGTGAGAAAAGCGTACTTTTACCTGTTCACTAGGCCTTAATTTATACTAATTTCTTAATGAACCTGTTATTATTATTTGTGGGCCATTTGTATCCGAGGATCGATTCTTTACCTTTCCGACTGAGGTTACATGCATCGGTTCTTTCCTTATTGGCTGAGATTGTTCTTATGTGTCTTTGTTAAAGATCAGCTCTTTCCATTCTGAGATTTGTCCGTTTGTACTTTTGTCAAAGATCAACCCCTTCCTTTTTGGGGTTTGGCCGTCTGTACTTCTCAAATATCAACTCCTTCCTTTTTTGCCTAAGATTGCACGCTGCTGCTCCTTTGTACCTCTGCGTCATAATCACATGTTCCATCTGCCACTCCCTTGGGCCGGGATGTACTCGGCCAAGAGGGACCGAGATATATCCGACCATTACACTTATTGGGCCCTCTGTGTTGTGTTGGAGAAAAGGTGAAAAGTAGGTACCCTAGTGACTGGGCCACAACGAATGTGCCTCATCGGTGATCCCGGCTATTTCTGTCTTATTAGGCCGGGATGTACCCGGCCATACACCAACAAAGTGTATGAAATCAAAGAAACAACATTTTGTTTCGAAAAACAAAGCAAGATGAAGAAGAAATCATATATATGACCCAAATGATAGTCTTGGATGAGGAGTAAATAAAAACAATATCTTTCTCATATTTTGACTGGTATTTATATCCTCTGCATTACATTAAAACATTGTTATAAGATGTCTACACAAGCTACTTTGCACAAACTATAAGTAGGCATTTGGATAATAAAACAATAAAGTAGAGGACTGCATAAAAGGCATAATTAACCAGGACTAACAAATCTCAGACGATCTAGTCTTGAGGATTTTTTTGCAGGAAAATGAATAGAGAATGAAGGCTTACCTGGGAGGAAATTCTGGTCAAAACCTTTGAGATCTAAAACCAATCAAATATATAGTGAGAGAAGAACATCACTCAAAGGAGATTTGAAGTGCAAAAGTTTCGTATGAGAAACTCAAATTTCCAAGGCCATGTTTGATTAGATGGTATTGATAAAACCTTGTTGGATATAAGTACTGCATGGACATAACACAAGACAATGGTCATCGAAGTAAACACATTATGTAGGAAGATTGTTTGTGTAATTAATATGTTATGAGTTATGAATATCATTATCAAGATTGGAATATATAGTAAAGAAGTATTTGGATTGCAAATGTAAATATTGTACATCATTTTGTATATAAATTGGAACACTCCAAATATTCTGATATAAATATATATATATATATATATATATATATATATATATATATATATATATATATATATATATATATATATATATATTTTAGAGAGT
>Ga0214545_1010019_pt1 | contig 14038 bp, 14 predicted proteins | sample CNSS4metaG_FD_160064 | JGI IMG/M metagenome (GOLD analysis project Ga0214545, IMG submission 160064) | Root nodule microbial communities from cowpea collected in UCLA plant growth center, Los Angeles, California, USA - CNSS4 | ecosystem: Host-associated > Plants > Roots > Nodule | place: USA... | reverse complement strand
CAGTTGAAAATTTCGGGTATTACCCATACCCATACCCATACCCAGTCAAAGCGGGGATTCCCCGTCAAAACGGGGACGGGTTCGGGTGATACCCACGGGCACGGGTTTATTTGCCATCTCTAGTTCCTGGAAGGGGAACCACCTGGCGGCACATTCCCGGCCGTCAGGCGACGCAAAGCGTCTTAGCTATTTTCTGGGTTGCTGATGAGGCGCCTGGCGCAACTGGTTGAACCGCCAGGCGGTGCGAGGTATTTTGACTCATTTTTGGGTTTTCTGGAATTCTGGGTGAAATCTGATCGGGGCAAAAGGCAGCAGTTAGGGTTGAATGTATGTTATCAGAAACCACAAATTGGAATGTGTTACTGTAAATTGAACATAGGAATTGGTGATCGATGAAAGTATAAAATGAATTGTTATGATTGTGCTGGGATTAGATTTGTGTGTATTCAAGAAGATGGAAAAATGGTCGGGCATTGGGTGCAGGAAAAATCTGGAAAATACCTAGATGGTAAGCACCGCCTGGCGGCTCGTGGGCTGGCCGCCAAGCGCCAGCGCAGTGGCAGAGACACTGCAGGCTGAGGTGTTGTGCACTGAGGATGGATTCTGTTCGATAGGGTTGGAATCAATAAGTGTAAATTTTCGTGATGTTTGGGAAGGTTGATGAGGGAGTCGTGCATGAGTCTAAAGGGTGGGTGAATTGCCTTAAGAGGTAGTGATATTAAATAGTAGGGGGTCTTCTTTTATTGGGGAGTATTAGTGATTCTGAATATTGAAATAGTTGGGTGCAAGGGGGGGTTTTAAGAATTGACCAGTTATTGGGAATGAGAGCTGACCAGTTATTGGGAATGAGAGCAAACAGCGTAGTGGACTTGGCAACAACTTAAGTGTAACGAACCTAAGGGTATTAACAAGTTAAGAAGGAGAGGAGTTTAATGTTATAATTGAATGGGTGATGCTACCAAGTTAGGAGGTTGAGGATTGGACCTCACCAATGATAGTAATTTTATGATTATATGATACTGGTGTTTGAGCGAGTGGAAATAAGGTAAGAAACTGCATAGACACGAGCATCAACACCTTAAACCAGGCGGTAGCGAGACAACAGTGAGGTCTCGAGGTGGTGAGCGCCTGGCGGCAAAGTAGTTCCGCCCGGCGGTCGCTGTTGCGAGAGAACTTTAAAGGCACTGTGCGCCTAGCGGTACGCGACACCCGCAAGGCGGTCTGGAAGCTGGCAGCGCCTGGCGGCACGTGTCCCCCGCCAGGCGATTTATACTACTGCAGCTTTGAGTTTTGATTAGGAATTTGTGATCTACAGGGCGTCTAGTGATGCTTTAAGGGTGAGGTTGCTGGTGTTCCTTGAGTTGTGGCTCGGAACGTATCCCAGGAGTTGTGGCTCGGGATAGGGGTTAAGCACGTGGTATTCCTTGAGTTGTGGCTCAGAATAGCATCTCTTGAGTTATGGCTCGGGATGGCGGATGAACACGAGGAACCCTTGAGTTGTGGCTCGGGTTGGCGAGTGTTGCCGGTGTGAGTGTGCTGGTTGTGGCCAGTACGGATGGGTCCAGAGAGATTGCCCTCCTTAGTTGTTGGCTGACGAGTTTGGTAGTCTTGGGACGATACGGACTATGTTCGTATATGGGAACTCTACCTGGCATTGCGGTGTTTGATCCGTAGCATGTTTTCCCGCACGTGCTCTATCGGTTGTGGCCGATAGGTATGGCAGTAAGTCACCTTGAAGTACTCCTTAAACGTTGTAGAACACGAATGATCTGATTCGGGATGGTAGGAATTAAAGAATGGGGTAATGTGAGATGTTTATGTCGTGTACAATCTCATGTGTTTATATGCTTATATTTCTACAACTTTATATATGTGATTTAATTGTTAAGCTCACCCTATCTACGTGTGTGTGGCGATGATCGTGTACGCGGTACACGGGAGCAGATGTTGTTGATGTAGGTGGAGCCGGTGAGGCTTAGTATCGGAGCGAGGGGAAAGCTTGGGAGTTTTATATATTTTGTATTATGTCGAGCTGAACTATTTTGTAAACTCCCTTGAGAGATTTTATTGTGTGGTTTCAGTTTTATTAACTATGGATTTTGCCTTTATCCTTGGAGGTTAATAAACATTAAATTTTCCCGCATTTTGGGAAAATGAGGTATTATTAAATGCGCGTTGTTTTAATTTATTTCTTTTATTTAATTATAAATCCGTAATATCCTGACGGGATGTTACAGTATGAGAAGCTGTCAAAGTGTGAGTTTTGGCTGGATGAGGTACAGTTTTTGGCCCATGTAATATCAATCCAAAGTATAGAAGAGGATCCAGCAAAGATTGAAACAATGGTGAAGTGGGAGATACCGCAGATAGTTATAGAGGTGCAAAGTTTCTTGGGCTTGACAAGTTATTATAGGAGGTTTGTGGAGGGTTTCTCCAAGATCGTGAGTCCATTGACATAGTTCACCAGAAAGGACCAACCTTTCTCTTGGACAGACGAGTGTGAAGCTTGCTTTGAAGATATGAAGAGGAGGTTGACAACCGTACCAGTACTTGCTATTACTAACACAACCAAGATGTTTGAGGTGTATTGTAATGCCTCGTATCAGGGGTTGGGCTGTGTGCTTATGCAAGATAAACGACTAATGGCCTATGCGTCGAGTCAGTTGAAAGTGCATGAGAAGAATTATCCGACGCATGACTTGAAATTAGCTACATTGGTATTTGCCCTCAAGACTTGGAGGCATTACTTGTATGGTTCATAGTTCCAGGTATTCAGCGATCACAAGAGTTTGAAATACTTGTTTGATAAGAAGGAGCTGAATATGAGACAGAGGCGCTGGAAGGAATATTTGAAGGATTACGACTTTGAGCTGTTATACCATCCTAGTAAAGAAAATGTCATTGCGGACGTCCTGAGAAGGAAGAGAGTTCACATGTCTGCAATGATGATGAAGGAACTGGAGCTTATTGAGAAGCTACGGGAAATGAACTTGGGTTTGGTGTAGGTCATATGCGATGTAGCTTGCTGAGAATCACTAATGAGTTCCTAGACGAGGTTCGGGTGGAGCAAGGTAATGATCAGGAGCTACAACAAATCATTGGCGAGTTGGGCACTAAGAAGAGAAAAGACTATAGGATGGGTAAAAATGGCATCCTACGTTTCAAGGAGAGGGTTTATGTATCTAGGAGCCTTGTACTGAGAAAGATACTCTTTGAGGAAGGGCATAAGAGTCGTCTTAGCATACACCCAGGTATGACTAAGATGTATAAAGATCTGAAAGCGACCTTCTGGTGGAAAGGTATGAAGACAGATGTAGCGGATTATGTGGCATCGTGTTTAGTATGTCAGAAGGGGAAGATTGAGCATCAAAGGCCGGGTGGGATGCTGGAGCCTCTGGATATTCTTCAATGGAAGTGGGACATCATTTCCATGGATTTTGTTACTCACATGCCACGTTCAATGAGAGGGCATGACTTAATATGAGTCATTGTAGAAAGATTGACGAAATGTGCTCACTTCCTACCTATTATCAGAAGATGTCTCTAGACAAACTAATAGAGTTATATGTCAGAAAGATCGTCAAACTACATGGTGTGCTAGTGAGTATTGTGTCGGATCAGGATCCGAGATTCACATCGAGATTCTGGCAGTAGCTGCAGAAAGCCTTAGGCACTCAGTTGAGAATGAGCTCGGCCTATCATCCTTTGACAGATGGTAAGTCTGAGAGAACCATTCAGTCACTAGAAGACCTACTAAGAACATGTGTACTGGATCACCTGGGGACGTGGAATGATATGCTGCTATTGGTGGAGTTCACATATAATAATAGCTATCATTCCAACATTGGAATGGCACCGTACGAGGCGTTGTATAACAGAAGATGCCAGACACCGTTATACTGGCAGCAGGATGGAGAGTCAGTAGTACTTGGTCCAAAATTTTTGCAGCAGACGACTCAGAAGGTAAAGATAATTCAGGATCGGATGTGTGCAACTCAAAGTCGGCAGAAGTTCTATGCAGATAAGAGAAGGCTGCTTGAGTTTGAGGCAGGTGACCATGTATTTCTCAAGGTTACGCCTACAGCAGGAATTGGGAGAGCTCTCAAGTAGAGGAAGCTGACTCCTAGATTCATCGGACCGTACCAGATCACAAGGAGGATTGGACTGGCGGCATACGAGATTGCTTTGCCACCTCACTTGGCAAATCTGTACAATGTCTTCCACGTTTCACAACTCAGGAAGTACATTGCATATCCTACTCATGTGTTGGAGGAGGACAATGTTCAGGTGCGCGAGGACTTGACGATCGGAGTTAAGTAACTCAAAGGGAAGGAGATTCGAACTGTGAAGGTTCTCTGGGACGAGGCAACTCAGGAGATGATGTGGGAGATGGAGGATCTCATGAGCAAGTCTTATCCCCACTTGTTTCCTGGTAAGTTCTATTTTCAAGGACGAAAATTTTTAAGGTGGGGGAAATGTAAGACCCGTGAAAATTAATTAATTAAATAAATAATTAATTAATAAATGCAGGTAGTGGGAGCCTTTATGGCATTTAATTCTGACATGTAGGATGTGGAAAAGTACTAGCTCAAATGATTGAGAGTACTTGATTGTGTCAGAGAACTTGAGTTCAAGTTCTATGTATGCCATTTGTGTGTTATTTAATTTATTATTATTTTTGACAATATGCTTGACCATGTTGAGTGATAATATAATCATAGAATTATATTAAACATCACGAAACATGATTTGGTTAAATAGTTGTGCATGAATTTAACATTGGCATGTTTATCGCTTCGAACCTTGGTAGGTGCAAATTAACTTTCTTTTTACTAAAATTAGTTTTGGCGTGAAGGTGAGAGGGCAAAGAAACCCTAGCTGACAAAAGAGCATCCAAGAGGGGCTGAAAAACAACTCAATAATGGCCCTTGAATAGCAATTAACCTCACCATTAAACTTATTTTTTGTTTTGGCTAATTAACCATCATTAAGACCTAATTAAAAGGCCAATTGGAGGTGAGAAATAGGGTTTGCTTAGTCTATCATTGTATTGCACAATAGGGAGAGAAAATCCAGAGTGAAACGTGAGTTTTGAGTGAAGCATAAGAGCTGATTTGGGAAGGAATCAAAGGGAGGACATTGGTGCTCAAGGGAATACTAATAATTCAAACTCTAAGCAAAGCAATTCCAGGCTAGGGGAGCTATAACTCCTTAGTCTTGCGTTTTAAGTTTAATTGCTTTATGAATGGAATGTATAGTATGAATAATGTTTGTTCTGTTTGAAATTCTGGGTTTCTCGAAATTTTCCAAAAGCCCGCCAGGTGACTCATACTATTTCTGTTCATTTTCTGGGTTCCTGCAAGGAACCGCCTAGCGGTGAGTTGGGTTTCCTTGATGAAGGGCTTGACGGTGGTGATTGACCCGCCAGGTGATGCGAGCATCGTTGCTCGACTTTGATAAAATTGAGGTTTCTAGGTTGAGTCGATTGGGGAAAAACATCCTCTTTAAACGTTAATCGATCAGTGGATGTTTGTGGAATTTGAATTATATGTGATTGGAGAAGAAAATTTATAAAATTGTTATGAATGCGAGTTTAAGGTTGAAATCCTTGGATTTGAGTGTTACAAGAATAATTGGTGTTTAAATTATTTTGAAAAAATTGATAATGGATGTGCTAAGGATACAAATTATTATAATTAGAAGTTGGATTGTGTGAGAATTGATGGGAATCCATATGCAAGAGGAACACTGGGAAAAGTTGAGGTTCGCATGTGCAAAAAGGGGGCTTCTGGGTTCCTAGTACAATAGGAACTGCTTGGCGGCACTTGAATTGCCGCCAGGCACTATACCAAATTAGTGGCAAAAGAGTGTTTGATGCACATGGGAGTTTGGAAAGTGTATGAGTATTAAATGAGAAATTTGAATATGCAGGATGAAGACTACGAGTATAGGAAATGAGTCAGAGGAGGTTATGTATGAGCAATAAGCTATAAATTGTTTTGGTTAGGTTTGGACACTATGATACTAGAATTCTGGTTAATAAAACCATAGGTTGGTTTGGTGGAATGGAAAACTGAAATGCTAGAGTGGTAAAATTATGTGGAATTGCTCTAGTTGGAATTGTAGTGTAAATATTATTAAGATATGATGGTTATGCTATCCAAAAGTGGTAGAGACTTAGGTACCATTTGGAATAAATAATATGGTATATGAGATATGAATTTAACAGTGGTATCTAGTGAACTGGCGATGTTGAACTTGAACAAGTTCCATTATTGGAAATCTTGGGTTATGAATCTAATGATATTGGAAGTTGTTTAAATTAACTTGGTAAAGTTCACAGCGGGTGTTTGGTGCCTATTGAGAGTGTACCATCAAATTTGTAGGGCCTAAACTAGTACCTATTGTTGTACTAGTGCAGCGCCTGACGACAGAACGAGACCCGCCAGGCGATAGTTACAGTGGCAGAAAGCAACAGAGGGCGTGGCGCGTAGCAACGATGATCGATCCGCCAGGCGGTAACTGAAGGACAATGGCATCAGAGGTGCGAGGCACCTGGCGGTACGCGTCCCCCGCCAGGCGATCTGGAAGTCTGATGCGCTTCGCGCCCAAGACGTTGTGCCAGGGGATACCGTGAAGCAAATGTGTTTGCTTGCTTTGAGGTGCGTCATCTACAAGGCTTCTAAGATATCTTAAAGGTCGGCTTGCTAGTGTTCCTTGAGTTGTGGCTCAGAACGTATCCCTTGAGTTGTGGCTCGAGATAGGGGTTGAGCACGTGGTATTCCTTGAATTGTGGCTCAAAATAGCATCTCTTGAGTTGTGGCTTGAGATGGCATATGAACATGAGGAACTCTTGAGTTGTGGCTCGGGTTGGCTAGTGTTGTCGGTGTGAGGGTGCACATAAATCAATCTCACTCTTATTACCAAATTAGCATACATTCTGAATTATAGCTTATCACATACAACCAAACATTTAAAAACAACCACTACACTATATCACACTTCACAACTTTCACTTATTTTGACCTCCTTTAGTCCATATTATGCCACATTCATCTACATGCTTAATTTTAATCATATACGTATTAATTTACCAATTAAATACCCAATAACACGAAACCCAGACAAAATCAAAATAGCAAGTTGTTCTGACGTGTCGCCTGGTGGCAGTTCATGCGCCACCAGGCAATGCATGCATTTTCGGGTTTTGTCCAGATTTTCCTTCACTGAAACGAACCCTAAAACCCCAGTCCTCAATTATGTTATGCATTTTGGCACCCCCTTCCATGTTCAATTAAACTTATAAATTCGTGCTTATTTAAAATTATTATTATTCTCATGAAACCACACTCTGATCATACACATCAAACCATACCTCATCATTTCCATTTCCATCATGAACCCTAATTCCAACTCATACAAAAATACATATCATATCACTGAGAATCTTATTTCTAGATAGTTATCCATAAACAAATTCACACACACATACGTAATGAATCAATCGAGCTTCTCAAATATAGCAGAACTCATCACAAATCGATTATAACAAGAGTATATTCTCAAATTTCCAACCCTCCCATATGAACCCTAATTTTCCAAATCATACTCTGATTCACACCATTATCATCAAAGTAACATGAAAATAGGTGTACAATTGGATGCAAAACTCCACCCAAGCATCACAAACATCATAATGTTCAAGAAAATAGAGCAACTGCACAAGCCAATTTTCGCCGCCTGACGGACAATACCTAACTGCCAAGCAGTTCATGGAAGAAATCCAGAAACTGGGTCCTGGAACGTGTGTCGCCTGGCGGGTCATCCGACACCGCCAAGCGGTTTTTGGAAAATTCCATAAACATGAACAGTGCATCACATTTTTGACAGAAATTGGGTTTCAAATGCATTCCAATCATTTCATAAACATTACGATATATATAAAGCACGTAGTATAGCTCCCCTAACCTGGATTCCTAGCTCAATTTGCAAAAACTTGAGTTCTCCCTTAATCCACACTAGCCCTCTTTGTTCTTCCAGCCCTTCTCTCTCACTCTCTACAACCCGTGAATCTTCTAGTATGTGAGCATCCTTACAAGTTATTGTTCATAGGAGCAACAACTATAAAAGAACATCCAATTTCAAATATTCCATTAAACGTTTACAATTTCAAAAGTATCGAGGATATTGTTGATGGAAATTTCTATGTTGATTTGGTGTTTGGTAGGTACATATAATGTTGTTTTTATATTTAATGATTTGTGGTGATGTTATTATTCGTTTAAAATATTATTAAGGTGGTGGACAACGTCAGGTGTAAGACTCAGACCGACAATGTTGTATTTCATATAAGGGATTTGAGGTTATTAAGGATTGAGTATAATGTTTTTTTTTGTTATTATGGTTTCATTTTATTAATTGATATTGATAAATTATTGTGATTCCTTTTATAGTTGTGTCCTGGTTGGGTGTACGTTGTGGGATTTCTATCACGTTAAAGTTATGAGTAATTGAGGGGAAAACCAAATTCAAATAGTTGTCATTATGTTGACTCAAGCTAAGCTCAAATTGTGTTTAGGTTTGTAAATTTAATTTCAATGTGGTTTTGTGGTTTTGTAATAATGATTTGACTGTTGCCTTTAGAACGGTTGCCAGTGTCAATATCACACTCCTCAAATGATTCAAAGTTGTTAATGGGTGATGAATGTGCTGAATTGGTCTGATTCAAAGAGTAATGGATATGATGTGTTAGTTGATTAGTTTATTTAGTACGTATAATATTGTTTACCATTTATTGTATCTATTAACTTACATATTAGAATTATAGGCGTTTTGACAATGAAGTTAGCCACAATCAAGAATGTAGCCAATAAAGTTCACAGTCCTAGTGTAACATCCTGTCCAGATATTACGGTTTTAAATAAAATAAACTAGAAATAATATGTCAGTATCATTTATTAAATCTCATTTCCCAAAATGCGGGAAATTTAAAACTTCATTACATAGTAAAAAATAAACCAAAATCCATAAGTATAAATAAGATTGTAATTATCCAAAAGTTCAGAATATCCATAATTATAATTTATTTGAAATAAAAAAAACTTCATAAAAGTTCTGATAAAAATCTCCCAAGTCTAGCCCTGTTCCAGCTCTACGCCTCACCAGATCCACCTGCACATCATCTGCTCCTGTGTACCGTGTACACGATCATCGCCAAACACAAGCAGATATGGTGAGCTAACAAATTACACATATATATAAATATGACACAGTTATATATATTAAACAATCACACCAAAGGAATTCCTCCTTTGATTCCATCCCATATGGCCATAACCATGATAATCGTGTTCTACGTCTTCTAACGATTACCTCAAGATATCTTGCTGCCATACCTATCGGCCACAACCGATAGAGCACATGCGGGAAACCAAGCTACGGATCACACACCGTAACTGTAACATCCCTAAGGAATATTACTTAAAAATAAATAAATAAATTAAATAAATTAAATCAAAGGTCGCATTAATAATACTCCCAACGTGGGAAAATTTAAATTCATGAAAAGCACGCGCCAAAACTCATATCATACACATTAAAGTGTTACAAGTTTCCAAAATTCGTGTTTATAATATAAAACGTCGTAAATACATCAGAGAAAAACCCTAGCTCTAATCCCCAAGCTAGCCCTCACTCTGTCGACTGGACATCCTCAGCTCCACTTGTTTCAACATCTTCTCCCGTGTAACGAATCACACGATCATCGCCATACACAAATAGAAAGGGTGAGCTGAGAAAAATAAAATAACAGATATACAATATGCAAAGTAAATCATACACCCATCTTATTCATTCTACATAGTTCTTGGCCAAGACCTTAACCCCAAGGCTTTGTAGCCTTCAAATCACACAACAGGTTAGCCTTGGACTCGGGAATATGATGCTCACAAGAACCTGCCCGCTCGTGGTCCTACCTCTACGAACCACCTCGCTCGTAATCCTGCTCTACGAACCTTCTCGCTTGTAGTCCTGCTCTACGGACCTACCCGCCCGTAGTCCAACACATGTGATCCACCAACCTCGTACCTCCCCGCACGTGGCATCTCTCAACGTGAGCACGAAACATACGAACCTACCTCGCTCGTATCCCCACGTGAGAGTAACTGGATATGAACCTCCCCGCTCATATCATCACATGTCAACCACTATCCCTGAACCTACCCGCTCATGGCACAACATCTCCCGATCCAAGCAAAGCATCATTGTCAGTTAAAAACAACACACACAACTCGTAACCCGCTGCACAGCCGCCTGGTGCATCAGCCAGCACCACCTGGCGAAACAGGCTCAGACCGCCTGGCGGTACCTGCCCGCCGCCAGGCGCCAGTGCTCTTCCAGCGCCATTGTTTTTCCAACACCGCCTGGCGGAGCACTCCCTTGTCGCCAGGCGCCACACGGTGCAGAGGTTCCCCCTATTATGTCTATCGCCTGGCGCGCTTTACTCGAACCGCCAGGCGCCATGACAATAGTGAAACCTGATATTACATGCACTCCATACTATCCATCTTAAACCCTAAAGTGTTCTAGATCATTGTAGCACCTCCACTTAACGAACCTCAAGCCTAATCATCCCATCACACAAATCTATTTCTTATCACATATACTCACATTTCTACCCATTCAAACTAGATGAGTTACCCACCATCAAGAAGAACAATGTAACTTATTAAGTTATAGCAGAACCCGCTCTAGTATTATTCTCGCATCAGATTTCCACTGTATGACAATATCCCATAGTCCAGTTATCTCTAAGAATGTGACTGTTATTTTCTTTTATTATAACTTTACCATAATTTCAATTCAAATCCTTTCCAATTGAGTCTACGCCTAAGTTTTCACTTAACAAGACCCTTACTTAGCCAACATCGCATCTACATTATACCTCATCGAAAATACTCCATCCTAACACATCTCTTCCTACAACTATCCCACACAACGATAAGTTATTTATATATGTCCATCATCCCTCCATCGTCCACACTTCATCTAGAATCATACTTTAACACACATGCACCCCTGTCTTCCTCTTTTAAATCACCAATCGCACCGTCCCCTTTGAATTTACCAAAACTCTCTTTCTCCCTTCCACAAAACCAACTGCAACACAGCCCTAATTGGGTCTACCCGCGCCATCGCCTGGCGACTATCAAGGAACCGCTAGGCGACATACCAGAACCTGCCAAACTGCCCTCGTTCCTGTATTCTCCATGAACCTCATCCTACCCTTCTTCTTTTCCAATCACTCATCACACAGTCATATTACAGAATCGACATAATTTCGCAATACAAACCACACCAGAACATGATAGCAATTTAGGTAAAACATCACTAACGTCAAATTTCAGGAATTTGAATCCCTAGCATCACGAATTGAACCCTCATAGGTTGAAATCCCAACCCGAAATATAATCATCTCAAGTGAAGCAATCATGCATAATTAACATTCCCATTTAATAATTTTCCCTGATGGAACCCCCAACACACGAGGAAATCCAAGAAAAGCACGTAAAACAGTAACAGCCATAAGAACCACCTGGCGGAATACCACCCACCGCCAAGCAACTCAACCAAAAATGCCCAGAACTGGGCCAATACTGATGTGCCGCCTGGCGGCATCTGCATGCCCACCAGGCGGTTTCTGGGCAGATTCCCAGAATTTCGCAGAAATATCATGATTCAGCAGAGAACAATCATACAATTCGGTTTATAGTATTACAGTACATTATGTACGAATTATAAACATAAAAACAACTCCCCTTACCTCTGATCCTCGCTCCAAACTCGGATTGAATGTGACTTTTAATTCAAAAACCACCCTTGTCCTTTGCTTGCACTCTCACAATGGCCTGCACTCCACTCCTTGTTCTACACTGTGTCAAATGCCTCAGAAACCTTCTCCCAAACCTTCACACTCAACCCTCAGCCTCTTTCCTCTAATCTCTTTTCCTCTCTCACGATTATTCTCTCCTAATTACCCTTTTAGTGCCTTAACCAAATTTTAATAATAAAAATTAGACTAAGACTAATCAATGTTTAATTGTCCCACTGTTTTCCAGCCCTTAGGTTACCTCTCCATTGGCTACTAGGTTTCTAACCCTTTCACATTCATACCAAAGGAAAAATTGGCAAAAAGAAATTATTTAGTTCTCAACAAGGTTTGAACCCACAACCTTCTAATTACAATGCAATGTATAACCAAATCAATCAATCATGTTTCGTGATAATTCCTACAATTTTAGGAATTTATCAACCCACCACGCATTCAATATTTCATTAAACAAAAATGCATAAATTAAATAACATGCAAGTGGCACACATAGGACTCGAACCCAAGTCCTCACACACAATAAAATACTATTCCACGTCATAGATCCACACATTAATTGCTTTAAATGTTTCTATTACCCGCCATAATTAAATAATTATTTAAATAACTATTTAATTTTCTCGGGTCTTACAGTAACGCCAAGTGGAATTCCTAAATACGAACATAGATCGTAATGTCCCAAAACTACCAAACTTGTCAGCTAATTACTGAGGAGGGCAATCCATCTGGACCCATCCGTACTGGCCACAACCAGCACACTCACACCGGCAACACTCGACAACCCGAGCCACAACTCAAGAGTTTCTCGTGTTCATCTGCCATCCTGAGCCACAACTCAAGAGGTGTTATTCTGAGCCACAACTCAAGGAATACAAAGTGCTTAACCCCTATCCCAAGCCACAACTCAAGGGATACGTTCTGAGCCACAACTCAAGGAACACCAGCAAGTCAACCTTTGAGATATCCTAGAAGCATTATAAACTACGCACATCAACATAAGCACAACCCAAATATGTTGCAGCAAAAATCGCTTGGCGCTGCTTACAAGGCGCCAGGTGCGGCTTGCTTGCAGATCGCCTGGTAGGGGACGCGTACCGCCATGCACAAAGCGCCTCAAAAAAATGACAATGTTGCAGACACTGCCTGGCAGACACCTCATGCCGCTAGGCGTCATACGCTTTCCAGAGCCTCTACCATATCTTTTTTGCCTGGCGGGATCACATTTTTCGCTTGGCGCCATGCGTTCCAAGCTTCTCTAGTTTTCCTTTATCACCTGGCAGCATACCCCAAGCCGCTAGGCGCCACACCAGTAGCGTCACTACTACTGGTTTTTGGCACTTTGAAGCTAGTTCTAGAAAACCCCAAACACTATACAAACAATCAATAACATGAAATTTGCTTATCCAGTCATAATCACATGACTGGATAATAGTCTAACACAATGTTGAACAACCAAACAATATACAAAAGCAAGAAGAATACATACATAATAATAATGATAATAATAAAACTAACAACAACAACAATAATAATAATAATAAAAATAAAACAAAACAATAATAATAATAATAATAATGAAAACAACAATAAAATAAAATGAAACAATAATAATAAAATAATAATACTAATAAGTTAAAACAATAATAACAAAGTAATAACAATAATAACAAAATAACACAATAATAATAAAACAAAAATAATGATAATAAAATCATAAAAAAAAATTAAAAAAAATGGTATTAATAAAATAATAATAAAATAATAGTAAAATAATAATAATAATAATAATAATAATAATACGAATAACAATAACAATAAAAATAATAATAATAATAATAATATTAATAATAATTGTAAAGTAATAATAATAATAGTAATAATAATAAAAATAATAATAATAACTAATAATAATAATATATAAATAATAATAAAATAAATAATAATAATTATTATTATTATTATGATAATAATAATAATAGTAAAAATAATAATAAAATAAATAATAATAATAAAAATAATAAAAAAATAAAAAATAATAATAAAATAATAAAAATAATAATAATAATAAAATATTAATAATAATAGTAAATAAAATAATAATAATAATAAAATATTAATAATAATAGTAAATGAAATAATAATAATAATACT
>Ga0214545_1010017_pt1 | contig 14042 bp, 19 predicted proteins | sample CNSS4metaG_FD_160064 | JGI IMG/M metagenome (GOLD analysis project Ga0214545, IMG submission 160064) | Root nodule microbial communities from cowpea collected in UCLA plant growth center, Los Angeles, California, USA - CNSS4 | ecosystem: Host-associated > Plants > Roots > Nodule | place: USA... | reverse complement strand
GTCCACCATAGACACCATCTTTCCATTGATCTATGCAATCTTCTCTCTCTTATTATTTTTTTAATCTATTTTATTTTTTCTTAAATAATAAAAAGTAAAAAAGGAATATAAAGAAAATTGTAAATAAAATAAAAATAAAATAAAATAAGATTAAATCGAAGAAAATAATAATAATAATAATAATAATATAAAATAAAATAAAACAAAATAAAATAAAATAAAAATAGAGTAGAATAGAATAATAATAATAAAATAAAATAAAATAAAATAAAATAAAAAATAAAATAAAAAATAGAATAGAATAATAATAATAAAATAAAAGTAAAGTAAAATAAGATGAAAAGCAAAAAAACAAAATAAAAGTAAAATAAGATTATGAGGAAAAAAAGTAAAATACATTATAACCCGGACAAAAATGGGTGTTGACATGTATGATCACTAAGCGATAAATAGTCTTGACCAGGTTTGGGTGCTATAATAGTAGAATTCAGGTGATAAAGTCACAAGATTGGGTTGGTGAGGAAGCAAACTAAAATGTAGAGTGGTAAGATTTGGGAAATGGCTATAGTTGGAATTGTAGTGGGAATGTTGTTGAAGCATGATGGACATGATGTATGGAAGTTGGCAGAGACTTATGCAATAATTGGAGTATATCATATAGTGTATGAGATATAAACTTACTAGTGGTATATTGTGACATGACCATATTAGAATTGTGCTAGTTTCCTTAATTGTAATTGTAGATTATGAATATAAATGGTAGAAAAAGAAAGAGATTGGGTAATAAGGTTAAATCACTTGGGAGTTGATTAGTTAAATTGGTAAAGTTATAGTGGGTTTTAGTATCTATTGTAAGTGTGCCATCAGAGTTGGAGAACCTAAATCAGAAAGCTTTGTTGTATTGATACAGCGCTTGGCGACAGAGTGGATCCGCCAGGCGATAGATATGAAAATAGAGAGCACCTGGATTGCGTGCGCCTGGCGGCATGAGTGGTTTCACCCAGCGATAGCTGCAACGTAGGTGTTTCTGAGGCGCTACGCGCTTAGCGGTACGTGTCCCCTGCCAGGCGGCTAGGAGGCCTGATGCGTCTGGCACCTAGAGTGCTGCGCCAAGAAATACCGTGATACAATTGGGGTTGCTTACTTTGGAGTGCGTGATCTACAAAGTTTAGTGGTGTTTCAAAGGATAGCTTACTGGTGTTCCTTGAGTTGAGCTCGAAATCTATTCCTTGAGTTAAGCTCGTGATAGGGGTTAAACACGTGGCATTCCTCAGTTGAGCTCAGGAGGGCGGATGAACACGAGGAACCTTTGAGTTGACCTCAAGTTTACGAGTGTTGCCGATGTGAGTGTGCTGGTTGTAGCCAGTACAGATGGGTCCAGATAGATTGTCCTCCTCAGTAGTTAGTTGACGAGTTTGGTAGTCTTGGGACGTTATGAACTATGTTCGTATTTGGAAACTCCACCTGGCGTTACGGTGTATGATCCGTAACAATGGTTTCCCGCACGTGCTCTATCGGTTGTGGCTAATAGGTATGGCAGCAAGTCATCTTGAGGTAATCACTAGAAGATGTAGAACACAAATAACATGGTTGTGGCCATGTGATATGAAATCAAATGAGGGAAATTCTTCCGGCGTGATTGTATGATATATAAAAATAAGTGTTTTATATATGTATATTTTTTATATGTTTATTCTGTTAAGCTCACACTATCTGTTTGTAATTAGCAATGATCATGTACACGGTATACGTGACCAAATGATGTTGTTGCAGGTGGTTCTAGTGAGACTTAGCTACGGAGCGGGGATAGCTTGGGAGTTTTATATTACACAACTTTTGGATATTATAATAGAGTTTATAATTATGGTTGTTGGATTATTATTGATATAATAAAAGTTTTAAATTTTTCCGCGTTTTGGGGAATGATGTGATATTAATTGAGACGTATTTATAGTTTTTCTTATTTTATTATTTAAATCCGTAATATCTTGACGGGATGTTACAGAGTGGTCTATGTGTTGTACAAATTTTTATATAGTATTATTATCTAGTTTTCTTTAGACAACGGTTGTGGGTTTTCTCCGATTTTGGAGTTTCCACGTTATATTTGTGTATATCCTTGTGTTTATCTTATTTCTCTATTAATAGGGTGATTCTTGGGGATAAAGACAATATGTTTTTCCTAACATATATTAACCAAACATATGATCAAATCTCAATAGTTTACTTACATGCAATATATCCTTTGATATCATATATCAACATAATATCTGTTACTTGATTAATTTATAATATCTTTTATTACCATATTAATTGTAAGATATCTGGTAAGTTTTATAACTAATTTTTTAAAGGCCTAGAAACTCTATAAATACATCATGCCATTCTTCCAAGGAATGACACACTCTCTTATACTAACTTCTACACTCATATAAATCCAAACTCTTTTACTGACTTGAACGTTAGAGAGTCTGTTGGAAGTGAACCTTCCCATGTGTTCCAACATTCAAGAGCATTCATCGAGAGTCTTCATGCCACTCAAATCCTGACATTTGTCAGAAGGTGGACGTCTTTAGTTCTGGAGAGAACATGTGGTGCCCACCGTGGGGCAGAATAAAGCTTCATCCCGACCTCACTCTTTCATGGTTACCACTAGTAGCTAAGTGTAGCTATCCACCGAGATTTAGTCCAATCCGATAACAACCATCGAACACCAAATCTCTGCATTTATCCAACATAATGAGCAGGTTCGCAAAAAAACATGACAAAAAATTACAAGCCAAGAACATCCAGTACCAAGCGAAACTACAGGTTCTCAACCAGAAGTTGGACAGTTTGGAAAATTGGAAGTATCCTGTTGAGCCTACCCATCCTTACAAGAGAACCCTTTGCATGTGGTCCAAACTTGACACTTATTGGTAAGTGGGGAGTCATGATTGTGCAAGCATCAGAGCATGAACCACTCACTATAACACTAGGGAAGTTGTCGGAATGAAGCTCGACACAATCCTCAAGGACATCGTAGCCTGTCCCCACACCGTGATGATATAGTCAATCACCTCGGCGCGTTTGAAAAAGAGGCCACAACCAATCACCCTAACGTGACTTTAGAAGAGGTCATAATGTGGCACGCTAACCAGTCCCTTCTAGAATAGAAGGTTGGAAAAATACTAGAACTTCAGCGGAGTACCCCAAGTATACACACAACACCTTAACTTTTAGGACATGGCCAGCTACCCATGTCGCCCTAGCGTGAAAGATTTCCATCCATTCACACCAAAGGTAGCGCGATTCATCATTCCAAAGGGGATCACCATCAGCATCCACAAGTATGAGGGCATGACCGACCTAACGACTCATTTAAAAGCCTATCTAACCCAGGTTATTATTCATACTTAAGATAAAATAGTGTTTTGTAGGATGTTCCCTACCACCTTGGATGTTTCGACTTTGGATTGGTACTATGCGTTGTCTCCCTACTTAGTGGACTCCTTCAACACACTAAGCATCATGTTTAAGGCTCGGTTCGTTGACCGAAGGATAGTGACTACCACCTCAACCATTTTGAAGTACGTGGAACAAAGACAAAACAAGACCCTTAAGCACTTTATGGAAAGGTTCATCGCAACAACAACAACTGTGATCCCAGATCTCACACAGTCTATATCATGCATTCTCTGATTTGCAGCCTTATGCTCAGATCTTTCTTGGATTTACTGCTCAAGAAAAAAAAACTTTACCAACATAGACAAATTAAGAGAGCAGGTGACCAAGTATATGGCCATCGAAGATAACAAATTGAAAAGAGTAAAGAAGCCTAACATCCCGATGATGGAAAAAACAAGAAGCCCCAACACTAGTGAGCAAAATACCTCTTGGTATGCCCAATGCACTTCTTTAGACACAAGTAGGGACACCGAACTTGCGAAGCGTGCAACCTAGAACTTATCCAACTTTTGGAACCCCGAACACCTCACCCTAAGGTCGATCCAACAAAAACGTGCTCCTATCACCAAAGCATACGCCACAGTATGGAAGAATATCACTACTTAAAGAACCTCATTGAAGATTTGAAATGTTCCGATGCTCTAGGTTAGAGCACGACAATGGTGGCTGAGGTTGAGGGTGACGAGGCTTTGCTGATCCTCAACAACCTACTTAGCCTTAACAACCTACTCAAGCTCCAATACAACCTCAACAAGTGGTTCAAAGCCAACAACCAATCCAACCATAACACAACCCCACGCAAGCTTGAGGAAGAGTTAAAACCATTATAAAAGGCTTCGTTAGAGGGGGGAAGCTCCCAAGTGTAACACCCCAAATTTTGGGATGTCAAGAAACATTAAAAAATTTTTACGTTTAACGGAAAAGGAATTATCATTGTGATGTACTAATAAAATCTTTTAATTTAATTTAAATTATATAGCTCAACTCGTCACTTTATCAAAATCTTCCAATAATATTTGTGAACAAAAGAAAATTACATATATTTTAATATCTGATTTAAAATAACTAAATAAATTATAAAATCTCCCGAGTTCACCCCAGCCTCTCGTCGATCTACTCCAAGCCAAAAGTATCTGCATTATAATTTGCTCTCGTATAACACACACTTTATATGATCATCGCACATAAAACAAACACACAAACAAATAAATAAGGGTAAGCTAACCATAAACAATGATATTCATAAAAGAAATTCAAATAAAACATGTCCAATAATACTCAACTTTGCATTCAAGTAACACTTAATCAAAATGCAATCAATCATGTGAAACCAATCATAACATCACATTCATCTCAATTCTTCAAATATAATGATTATAATCAAACTTTGGTTTTCCGCAACCTCTCACCCCACAACAACATCTAGTTTCCTATAACAGATGGTTCGATGTGTCCCACTTAATGCAGCCAGACTGTCTCCCTTATTCCTCAAGGAATTATGAGTAAAAATGTCAATGCACCGCACATCGGGCATTATACTCGCAACGAGTCGAAATAAGGTGAAACATCTATCCCCTCCCCACTGCTTCACACAGGCGAGAGGGTACAACACTCGAACCAATCCTCTACCACTGCTTCACACACGTGAAGAGGACTCATTTCCAGTGCTTTACACTGGGGAAAAAGTCTTCACTGGGTTCCTAGGTACGGAGAACCTCACACAACATTTAATTCCATCAAGAGGTTTCAAGCCAAACATAACACTCTCATGCAACACATCTGAGTTACAAATTTCCCACAAAGTACATACTAACACATCATGCATAACAATAATTCCATAACAAAACACACCACCACGCCGGTGCACGAAAGGCAGTCAAGGAACCATGCACACCCTGAAATTACATAACCCACCGTGAACTCACGAATCCTCACCCGCTGCATGTGAATAAATGTCCCGAAATTGCAACAGCCCCTTGGAGAAAAACTTGTTGCAGCGTGAAAGAAAATAAATGAATCTGAGACTTGTTAAAAGAAAAGCAACTCACGGAAACAAAGAATTATAAGCTTTTGAGTGAGTGGGCCCTTTCACGCATCTATCCAAAGATATTCTATAATATTAACACAAGAACTGTATGATAATAGGCTTTTGTGAAAAAAAGTGTGATCCAAATCTTTAAACATTGGCCAACGTAGAAGCAAGGGTCTCATCAAGAAAAATATCATAAACTCTAACCATTTTTTTTAAACCTTTACATATGGGTCTGCGTCCCAAAACCAAACAACAAGCCTAAAGGAAATAAAGAAAAAGAGAGATTATGCCCCTGGTGAAGGAAAGAGAACGAGAATATACTGCATGGCTTTGGAGAACGAGAAAAAAAAAGTAAGCTTATATGAAAAAAAAACAAAAGTTGCATCGTTGATCAAAACCATAAAACACCCTAGCACTTCTATTAGCATGCAAAACTACTTTGCACTTTTAACAAGTAGGGTCCCACATCAATGCCACACATCCCATCAATGAATAAGGGTTTTGACTCATTAAATGTAAGGCCAATTAATTTGTGAAGGAAAAGAGCAGGAATACCATACGAAAATGATATTCGAACATAAAATTCGAACTCAATTTTGACATGGGTGGGTGGCACCCTTTTTTTCTTTTATTTTTACTTTTTTTAAATCAAACAGAACCCATGGTCACGTGCGCGGAAGTTATGTGCTGTAAACAGATGTGGAGAGAGAAAGTAATACAAAATGCAAAATTTGGTAGTTTTGGTGAGAGAGGGAGAGAGAAAGGCGATCAGAAGTGGATGCAAGGTGGAGTTCGCGTGAGATAGAAAGTCGGAGTAGAGGCAGAGGAAGGCGTTGCCGGAGAATAGGTGTCTAAGCACAACTCATCCACGACGTAGTATTCAGGGTTAGTGCTATTTTCAGAAGATGGCCACTAGGGCTTCCACAAATCGAAGACTTCCGGCACACAACAACGAGCATGGTGGGTAGAAACCCTTTTCTGGCCTTAATGTATTTGTTAATCGTTGATTTTTTTAATAACCGCTTATATGGCAGAAACTGTGCGATTTGAATTCGGTTTTACTTATCTGTAGGGTTTCCCAATCATGGAATCATGTATTGAGGTTTTGGTTGAGTAAAGTGAAATTTCCATTTGGGTGTATTGCTGCTTTTGTTTTTATCAGTGTACAAAACAGGGCAGGTTGGGTGTTGAAATAATTGATTGAGGTGGTCAAATAATTGTTCGTTTAATGTATATAATATTTGTGAAATTCGTAACATTATGATTTTTTACAGATATGTATTTTCGTCATTGCTGTAAAGCGAAGTTCATTGGTGCTTTGAACGAAAAGTTAACTGTGGCACAAAAGGAGTATATTGCAAGCACCCCGTTTTGGTGGTTTCCCATGTTAAAGCAATCATTGAAGATAAGTAGAAACGTTTTATCTCAGTTATGTATTAAATGGGTTGAAAGAAGGGGTGGTTTTGATGTTGGTGGTGAAGTGGTGGACTTTAGTTTATTAGACGTTTGTTTAGGGTTAGGATTGAGGGTGGTCGGTGAAAAAATTGATTTAGATGAGGAAGTTGTGGAGAGTGAGACGTGGAATACTTTTGGGCGTCAAAGAGTTGATGTTAAGTTGATATATGATTTTTTGATGAAATTTGATGATGATGTTGGTGATGTTGAATTATTTTGCAAGCTATATGTTGTGTTAGGAATATCAGAGTTCTTGCTTGCAAGTAAAAAGGGTTGTGTTTTCCCCGTTATTTTTAAACTTGTTGATGACATGGAAAATATTGGGAAATATAATTGGGGTACATTAGTGTATGAGTATTTGGTGTTTAGCTTGTGTAGTGCTTCGTTGGCGTTGCAGAACGAACCAAGTCGATTTGAGTTTTATGTGGTTGGATGTGCGTATTTGCTTGAGGTAAATTCATTTATTTTTTGTAATGTTGTTTACATATGGTTTTTATTTTCCATAAATTGATTTTATTAATGATTTTTGTTTTCAGTTATGGTCATTTGATCATTTGGTTGTTTGCCAATCAACGTTCAAGTGTAAGATGAACTTGTTCCCACGATTGTTGTATTGGATGAATGTGAGCGTGGGTGACAAGGTCATGAAGATTGCGTTTCATCACGACATGGTTTGGACGTGTTTAACTGCATTAGTTATGTTTCAAATCTGTAAGGTTTTATTGAACTCAGACATGTGTTTTGCTGTGTAGGCTATTCTTGATGTGGCGGTGTCAAAGGAAGAACTTGATCATGCTATTGTAAGAGAAGCATTTGAACATTTCGGCACTGAATTCAAAACCCAAGATTTGAAGGACAAGGAAGAGCTAGAGCGTTTGGTAGAACATCATGAAGCAGAGATAGCTGATTTGGAACAATCTATGTCCGCATTGGATGAGTTGGTTGCAAATTGGAAGGGTCAACAACCGAAGGATGAGGTTCGAGATGAAGTTGGTGATGATGTCTTCATTGATCCACGTGCATCTGTAATGAGTGTTGAAAAAGATGATGGTGCACAACAAAGCAATATGTATGACCGTATGAAGGCCCGACCTAGGATGCGGTTCAAGAGTGTTGCCACAAAAACACCATATTCTGTTTATGGAAAGAAGAAGTTGAAATCACTACAAATTGGTTGATTTTGTTAATTTGAAAACACCATTGCTATTTCATTTTGAGTTATTTAAGAATGTTTGTTATGGATTGATTTTGCAGGACAAAGTATGTCCATGATTCTGTTATGTGTTTTTGTGTTTGAAAATGTATGTTGCAGGTTTTTAGATGTTTTGCATTTATTTTGCGCAACAGTAATATTTTTTTGTTTTTTGTGGGTGGTAGAACCAAATTATATAACACAACACCCCACTTCATTTCCCTTCACTCCCCATTTTGCTGTGAGATAAAAAATATGTAATAGAAGTCCTTAGTGAATGTACTAGGGAATTATATTTTGGAGGCCAGGAATTATGAACCATATGAAGTTGACTTTCAACAATTTGTTGTTGGCACGTATTTGTCATTGCTTAAGCAAATTGGGGCTGTTCACCAAAATGTTGAAATTTAAGATGGTTATAAAAAGTGGTACCGTGAACCAGAATATATAACGGCACTCCCCAATTTGAGTACTTGTACTCCCCACTTGATAACGTAATTGATACTTTAAAGAACATTTTATTTCCTACATAAAATAAAAGTTGTTATTAAAATTGTTTTTCGCATTTTGGATTGGTCATAATTTAAAATAAAAAATTTAATTGCTTAACAAAATTCAGAAATTTTAGATGGTTATTAAACCTGGTACGGTGAACCAGAATATATACCACCACTCCCCATTTAGGATACTTTTACTCCCCACTCTGTAACGTAATTAAAAGTTTAAAGAACATTTAATTTCCTTCCAAAATTAAAGTGATATTAAAACTGTTATTCTAAATTTAAAATAAAAAATTTAATTGCTAAAGAAAATTTAGAAATTTTACATGGTTATTAAACCTGTTACTGTGAACCAGAATATATAACACCGCTCCCCATTTTGGAAACTTTTACTCCCCACTTTGTAACGTAATTGAAAGTTTAAAGAACATTTAATTTCCTTCCAAAATTAAAGTGATATTAAAATTGTTATTCTAAATTTAAATTGGTCATAATATAAAATAAAAAATTTAATTGCTAAAGAAAATTTAGAAATTTTACATGGTTATTAAACTTGGTACTGTGAACCAGAATATATAACACTGCTCCCCATTTTGGAAACTTTTACTTCCCACTTTGTAACGTAATTTAAAGTTTAAAGAACATTTAATTTCCTTCCAAAATTAAAATGATATTAAAACTTTTATTCTAAATTTAAATTGGTCATAATTTAAAATAAAAAAATTTAATTGCTAAAGAAAATTTAGAAATTTTACATGGTTATTAAACCTGGTACTGTGAACCAGAATATATAACACCGCTCCCCATTTTGGAAACTTTTACTCCCCACTTTGTAACGTAATTGAAAGTTTAAAGAACATTTAATTTCCTTCCAAAATTAAAATGTTATTAAAACTGTTATTCTAAATTTAAATTGGTCATAATTTAAAATAAATAAATTTAATTGCTAAAGAAAATTTAGAAATTTTACATGGTTATTAAACCTGGTACTGTGAACCAGAATATATAACACCACTCCCCATTTTGGAAACCTTTACTCCCCACTTTGTAATGTAATTGAAAGTTTAAAGAACATTTAATTTCCTTCCAAAATTAAAGTGATATTAAAACTGTTATTCTAAATTTAAATTGGTCATAATTTAAAATAAAAAATTTAATTGCTAAAGAAAATTTAGAAATTTTACATGGTTATTAAACCTGGTACTGTGAACCAGAATATATAACACCACTCCCCATTTTGGAAACTTTGACTCCCCACTTTGTAACGTAATTGAAAGTTTAAAGAACATTTAATTTCCTTCCAAAATTAAAATGTTATTAAAACTGTTATTCTAAATTTAAATTGGTCATAATTTAAAATAAAAAATTTAACTGCTTAACAAAATTCAGAAATTTTAGATGGTTATTAAACCTGGTACTGTTAACCAGAATATATAACACCACTCCTCATTTTGGAAACTTTTACTCCCTACTTTGTAACGTAATTGAAAGTTTAAAGAACATTTAATTTCCTTCCAAAATTAAAATGTTATTAAAACTGTTATTCTAAATTTAAATTGGTCATAATTTAAAATAAAAAATTTAACTGCTTAACAAAATTCAGAAATTTTAGATGGTTATTAAACCTGGTACTGTTAACCAGAATATATAACACCACTCCTCATTTTGGAAACTTTTACTCCCCACTTTGTAACGTAATTGAAAGTTTAAAGAACTTTTAATTTCCTTCCAAAATTAAAGTGATATTAAAACTGTTATTCTAAATTTAAATTGGTCATAATTTAAAATAAAATATTTAATTGCTTAACAAAATTCAGAAATTTTAAATGGTTATTAAACCTGGTACGGTGAACTAGAATATATACCACCACTCCCCATTTGGGATACTTTTACTCCCTACTCTGTAACGTAATTGAAAGTTTAAAGAACATTTAATTTCCTTGCAAAATTAAAATGATATTAAAACTTTTATTCTAAATTTAAATTGGTCATAATTTAAAATAAAAAATTTAATTGCTAAAGAAAATTTAGAAATTTTACATGGTTATTAAACCTGGTACTGTGAACAAAAATATATAACACCACTCCCCATTTTGGAAACTTTGACTCCCCACTTTGTAACGTAATTGAAAGTTTAAAGAACATTTGATTTCCTTCTAAAATTAAAATGATATTAAAACTGTTATTCTAAATTTAAATTGGTCATAATTTAAAATAAAATATTTAATTGCTTAACAAAATTCAGAAATTTTAGATGGTTATGAAACCTGGTACAGTGAACCAGAATATATACCACCACTCCCCATTTGGGATACTTTTACTCCCCACTTTGTAACGTAATTGATGGTTCTACTACCCCTTTGACGATCAACTTTCTGACCAGCAATAATAACAAACAATAACAACAATATCAAACACCAAAGCCCATCCCCTGAAACATAAAAAATTCCTATTTTCCATATCCAACCATAACTCAGTAACATTCGACCACCAAAATTAAAAAACCCCCAAATGTGCTGCTTTGAAAATTTTGGTGTTGTCCAAAGGAACAACATTGTCAAACACCACAACATGCCATTACAAAATCAAGACTACAAAATCAAGACTACAAAACCACACCACAATGCAAACCAGAATATACCAACGAATCTGTCAAACAATGTTGCACCAAACTCGAAAATAAATGAAACGTTTTTCCCCCAAAGATTAAACCTTTTCGATTGGTGAACAAAAAAACACGAACCTTACACTAAAACGGTGTTGCGGAACGACTTCCGGTAGGTTGGTTGTCGTTGTTGTCGACTCACTTCCACTGGATTCGATCCCCTCCACTATCGTCGCTGTCGCAGGTGTGTCCTCTCACAGTGACCGCCTCCCGCCTCCCGCCTCGCTTCTGTAACACCACAACTTCTCTGTCTCGACTTCCTCCGACTATCTCAGTCTCTCTCGACCGTTCCGCCGACTTCCTCACGCTGGCTTCACCTTTCCACACACTTGATCACCCTGTCTCCGCCTTTCCTTCGAGTTGCTCACGCTGTCGCCGCCATTCCGCCGACTTTCTCACGCTGTTTCCGCCTCTCCTCCGACTTGCAGAAACTGTCTCCACTTCCTCCGACTTTCTCCCTCCCTGTCTCACGAACACTCTACAAATTTTGCATTTTGTCTTACTTTCTCTCTCGACGTTTGCTTTAGTTTTGCCAAAAAGAATTTCCTGCACATAACTTCCGCGCACGTGACCATGGGTTCTGTTTGATTTAAAAAAAAAGTAAAAATAAAAGAAAAAAAAGGGTGCCACGTCACCCATGTCAAAATTGAGTTCGAATTTTATGTTCGAATGTCATTTTCGAATGCCATATTTGATGAGTGAAACAAAGGGTTGTAAGTTCCATGTCTCTCACCTAGCACATAAATGGGAAAGAGAAGAAATTTAAAAACTGCCATAGGATATCATGTCATCACCTAGAGTCTGCACGCCTAAACCGAATCACCCACCAAAATATTTGAGACATTGGCAAGCAAGGCTGGAAGGAAAATAAAAATGAAGAAAGAGAAGATTTGATCCTAGAAGGAAACATATGCCTGCACCTGAACCAAAATAAAATAAAAAAACCCTACTATGCATTTAAACACAAACTAGAATGATATTCATAGCAAAAATGCATGCAGTTTGCCTATTTGCAGAACGTGAGTTCCTTGCCTCAAAATACACGAAGGGTTTCACATAGCCAGTGAAACCAACGCCCATGCACCCAGAAACCGAAAATAATCCTGCCACACAGAACCACGCAGAAACGCATGCCCTCACACTTACTATGACTAACTCAACCACACACGTATCATGCCAGCATTAGTGAAAACTTGATTCAAATTAGAACAACACACATAGCATATCAGCATCAATATTGAATCAAAACTATGACAGCACAGCCACGGAACCCACACGAACCTTTCAAGTTTCCAGTATCAACCGGCAAAAACGTAAAGAAAGAAAAGAGACAATGTCAAACTTTCCCTACACTACACATCCATGCTTTTCAAGTTTCATTCATCAAGCAAACAAGAAACAAGAGAAGAAAACAAGGTTGGCTTCCCCTACCTCATTTACCCGTTCTTCTTTAGGTTGCAGCTTCCATGTTCTTGGCTTGCCACTTCTTTTCCTCTCTTTCTACCCCAAACCCTAAATAACTTAGGTTATATTTTACACTCTCCATCAATAAACCCTAATGTAATCTTTCCATTAACATCTTAGAAATAAAACCAAAGCTTTAGCCGTTTTTATTTTTGTAACAGTGGCAGCAACGAATGTTTAAAAAAAACCAAAACTGATTTTGGAGTTGCAGGTGCAACAACGAAAAAAAAGGAAAATGATATGCTAACCCCTTATTTTGACTCCATAAGTGACTCCATGACGTGGCATGCACAGGTGGATTTAATTTTTTAAATTAAAATTAATTTTTTTGAAACATTTTACTTGAGACGTGGCTTGTAGCGGAGAGTGGGGTTGGGTGTGAATAATCGGGTCAGGGCCGTTTTTGGATAGTGGGTTAGGGCGCGTCTTAATTGAAAGGGTAGGAAATTAGGGTTTCGTGTGGAGAGTGGGAGCAAAAACGAGAGAAGGGAAAAGAAAGAAAGAAAGGGAAACATTCGTTGGATTCGTGTGTTGTAGTGAGTCGAAAAAGACGAAGGGAGAAGACGAAGAGAGAAGACGAAGGGAGAAGACGTTCCTGCCAGAGTTAGGGTTTTTCTTAGTCTCCATTGTTGGATTCAGCTTCGTAGTTCGTAGGTATGTTTTTATTTTATCTGCGTTTCTCCACTACGGCAACAGGTTTGTGGTATTTTTTTCCAAAGTAATCGTTGTGGGTTTTTTGGTTAAGGAACTGAGATTTTTTTTTGGTTTTCGCCGGCATAGTCAAGTGACTTATTGTTTAAAGACAAATTTAACATCTATGTTGTACAGGTGAATGACCACAACACTGTAATCCTCCACGAAGCTTGCGAAGTTAGGGTTTGTGGTGCTTTCAGTTGTTCGATTCAAGCGGTGGTTGGTATGTTTGTGTTATTTTTCCTTTTCTGTGATTTTGGTGCTTTGATAGATGCATGGATACTAGTTTTCTAACTAGGTTGATGAAATCTGTCTTATTTTATTGTGATGATCTGTTTGCTGACAAGTGATGACCTGTGCTGCATTTTGTGCAATAATGTGGTTTCACTAAATTTTTTGAATTAATAGCAGTCAATAGTTGATTATGGGGTGATTATGTATGGGTAATATGCAGGTGGATTAAACTTGTATGATTTATTGATGTGGTTTCAAACCCAAGTGGATTAAACTTGTATGATTTATTGATGATGACTTGTGTGCATCCAAGTGATGAGTTGTGCTGCATTTTTTGCAATCATGTGTGTTGACTCAATC
>Ga0214545_1010014_pt1 | contig 14045 bp, 10 predicted proteins | sample CNSS4metaG_FD_160064 | JGI IMG/M metagenome (GOLD analysis project Ga0214545, IMG submission 160064) | Root nodule microbial communities from cowpea collected in UCLA plant growth center, Los Angeles, California, USA - CNSS4 | ecosystem: Host-associated > Plants > Roots > Nodule | place: USA... | reverse complement strand
TATATGTTATAAGCGGGCGAGCCGGTCCACTCTGTCCCGCTTTTAGCTCGCGCGGATTGTGGGACAGGCTTGTGTGGGCTAGCAGGTTCTACATCCCAACCCGTCCCGTGTTTTTTATACGGACCTGTAGGCTAGCCTGCTTGGCTCGCCCCAAATTGCCATCCCTAATATCAATTGATAATTGAAGTTGAGAGTGAGTTTCTATATTAATTGTAGAACATAATTTGCTACAATGTGTCGTTTTTTATACTTTTAAATTTTCACTAAAGAGATAATCATGTTACGATGATTGCAACATCCTAAAAATAGCAGTCCAAAACTTATTATCTAGTAGAACTAACATGATTTTATCAAAGTAAAATTCACAAGATATAGTTCATAATATTAGATATATACAATCCTCTTTTGATAACCAAAAATTTAAACATTCGAAGAATATTCAAAAGAAAACTAGGAGTGCATATACATAATATCATAATTATAGGTATAGAACTCTAAAGTTGTTCCCATCATTTAGCATCCGATAACAACCCAACGCTCCTCCTCCTCACATCTTGTGTTATCTTCTGCTCTCGTCGAGTTAGTCAGTCTCGGTCGTCGGCCTGGTCCGGCCCATCTCAATCGTAGGCACAACTCGTCATGGTCGTGGGTTTGGGCTGACTCCTCTCAGACGTGGGCCTAGGATAACTGTTTCAGTGGTGTACCAGGTCGGCGTGTCTCAGTCGTTGGCTTGGGCTAGCTAGTCTCGAACATCACCCAGGGTTGACCCGTCCCGATCGTTGGTCTGGTCGACTCATCTTGACATGTCTCGGTCATGGGCTCAGGTCGGATTGCCTTGGTCATCAACATGTGCCAACCCGTCTCTACTGTGGGCTTGGGCTAACCCGTCTCGACTGTTTGTTTGGGTTGACCTGTTTCGGTCATGGGCCTGGACTGACTTGTCTAGACCGTGGGCCCGAGTTGGACTGTCTCGATTGTCGGCAAGGTTTGCGCATCTCAGTTGTCAGCCTAGGTCGTCGTCCTAGACCGTCTCAATCGTCAGCACGGGCTAACCCGTCGCGATCGTTAGTCAATGTTGGCTTGTCTTGACCTTTGGCTCAGGCCAACCTGTCTCAACTGTGGACTTAGGTTGGCTTGTCTTGTCTATCGGCCCAGACTCACTCGTCTCTTTCATCACCCCGACTGGTTTTCTCGATTTTTGTCCAAACCTTTCCTACTCGTCTCAGCCATTTCCTTGGAATGGCCAATTTCAGCCTTGGGCTCGTCCCGGTCTTTGGTCTGGCCTGGCTTGGTCATCCAGTCTCGAACTTCGGTCCAGATCAGCCCGAGACAGCTTAAGTTCATCTTTGACTCAAGCTCAAAATATTTTTTTAAGAATTTGTTAAAGTATTTTTGTACCCACCTTGACCTTGGTCCTTGAGAGGAGCTTTTAGAGATTCGAGTTTTATTTTGACTCTCTCATTTGTGCCCCCCTCAAAGGGAGCTTAGGAAGGAATGGGCTGGGACTTCCTCACGAGACATTGTCAAAATTGACGACTCTAACTATGGTAAAAAATTCGTTTTTATAAAATATAAAATTACAACTATTAAAAAATAAGTAAAGAGAAAATATTAAATAATTATTATAAATATAGGAAATACAATTGTTATTAAATACACTAACCACATTGAATAATTATTAAACCAAAATTAAAGATACATCAATCATTCAAAAAACTATTTAATTAAAAAAAAAACTGTACAGTTTATTTAAAAAGTGTAAATGTTACCATACTCACGATTGACGTTAAAATCATGATTATGGATGTTGAAAATCGTGTGTTGAATTTATTTTCCAAACATGCACTAGATCAATCTACTACTTCTTCTTTTCTTGTTTTGATTCATTCTTGAGGAAGAAATTTTCTTCACCAAGCATGCACATAAATTATATATTTTTATCAACTGTAGTCAAAACTCATTTGTAGTTGAATGGTCAAAACTGCACCGCAAACTTCACGTATAAGAAATGTTCATGCTGTTCTACCAAAGGAGCTAGGCTCATAGATTGGCTTCTTCTCACTTTCCAACAGCATAATAATTCTTCATGTCTCTGCCTTTAAGCAACTCTCATGCACACCTACTTCACACACTGTAAGGGACAAAAAGTTGCTCGCATTTATCATTACTTTTTCTTAACATTACTCGTCTTCCACTGTTGTTTTTTTTTCTGTCACTGCTATTTTCCAATGCAGTATATCATAAAGTGTTGATTCTGTGAGATTGATATGGATAATTCTCAATGGACACTTCAAAATTTGAACGTTTGTGCAAGACACTCAAGACCTTCCATCATGAATAGTCTCAGATACAGTTTACTGAAGAGATATAACACCAATGAAACATATGAAACATAAGTTCAATCCACATATAAGAAATTAACACCATTTTCATCCCAAAACATTAAGATAATAAATTTATAAATCTTTACCCTTATAAGATGCTCGACTTCTTTTACTTTTACTTGACATGAAACTTATACTCGTTGAAATTTATAACCGAAGACATATACTAAAATTTGTCAGAAGAATGAAGGAACAAAAAGTTCTCTGTTTACAAACTCGAAATCATAAACTAAAGGGAGGGAGCTGATATGGTTGACAAGTGCATGTAAATTTGATGTGAATCTTCTGATATCTCTGCTAAAATCCTATGAATTGAAAATACAGATATCAGAATGATTGTTGGGGGAACTAGAGAGAGATATTCAGTTGGGGATTGTCTGGCTAATGATAAATTGCACTAGATGGATTTTGATGTTACCAAAGGGATTGATGAGCAACAGAATGAAATTGATTTAATGTTACAAAATTGATTTGATGAGAGGAACAGAACGAAAGCATTCAACGAGGATGAGGTCTGTAGTGATGCTCAATGATGGGAGTGGTTCGAGTGCCATGTGCAGTAGGAGCTCTCACATGTCCAACCATCGAAACCTGAAGTGCTTCTTCTTCATAGGCCCTTCTCTCCATCTCCACCATTCTCGATCTCTTCTTCACCCTAACAAGCATTGCCACAAGAAGCAAACCTAAGAGAAAAGCACCCAAAGCAGCACCAATGGTGCTTCCAACAGCCACTTTCCACCTACTTATGGGCTTGTTCCTGAACTCATCTGGTGCTGAGGACTCCACAACCAAACCAAAATGGCCATGCCTCTTTGCAACACAAACAAGAGGTGCTGAAGGGTCACCTTTTGCAAGTGTCATTCTTCCATCACCTTCAAAGCTAGCACACAAGGGTTTGATCCTGATCCCATCTTCCTTGTTCAACTTTGTGGCATTGGTGAAGTCAATTGTCATTGGTCTTTCTCCAGCCACAATCCCAAGTTGGAAAGGGTTGCTTGAGTTTGCATTGTCATCAGCATCAACATCATCATCAGCATTGTAAGCTAGAAGCCCCACAATTGGAGACACAAGCTGGTACCCAGATAGATCATAGTTAGCATAATAGATAGAAGACCAATTGTGACCCATGTTTTGTCTGATCAACATGACCCTCTCAATACATGGATGCACAGTCACACCAGTACCCAGATGAAATTCCTTCAAGTGTGCACCATACCTTCTCAAACTGCCACATCTGAACCTCACAGCATCAACTCCAATGCCTGAAAGATTTGCTGGTAGCTCCACTGACTGTGGTATTGCTGTCCTCAAGTTCTTGTCCAGTGCCTTGAACGTGTGATCCCTTATGATGAGGTCAAGAACATGAGCTGATTTCACACTCTGACCATCAGATCCCGGAAATGTAAATGACACCCACGAAAATGTCATCAAAAACAGACCAAAAGCAGAGTCCATCACACGAATATATACAACCAATGCCTTTCAATTGTGACTACTTTTTGTTTCAATCCTTGCTACTGCTTGAAATTGCAGACAAAAATGTGGTAGTAGCTGCTATCAGAATTGTGACCAGATCCTAAAACCTTGACATGTCGCCAAAATCATTTGAAAAACACGCTATCAATGTGTCTAGGTGAACCCCTTTTGGGTGGCTACAACATCAAAAGTAAAAAAGCATTGATATTTGTTTTTCTTCTAAGGAAAGACCATGGCTTTTTTATTTTTCTTGTTGTATGGAATGAGTCCTAAAGAATGAAGATTGTAGAGTGGTAACAGATGACAAGGGTGATAAGTAGTACACACCAGATGAAGGAAATGGAAAAGGGTAAAGAAAGCATCAAAGAACTTGTTCTGGTTCTTGGAGATGGAGATGGAGATGTTCCCTCTTTGTAGTGATGTAAGTGAAACAATCCAATTCAGTGACCATAAGAAGAAGGGGGAAAAGAAGAACAAAAATGCACATATTTATTGAAGCAAAGCTGAAGGAGAATGAATGAGAGAAAACAGTAGCTGAGAATGTGGCATTGGCAAAAACAAAGAAAAGGGTAAGAAGAAATGATTCTTGGGCGTGGAATGATGATGACAGTTCATGGTGAAATAAGAAAAAATGGCAAAAGAATTGAAAGGGGTTGGGGGTGAGGGGTTTAAGCGTGCTGAAAAATGAAACTAAAGCATCCTTGTTGTGAATGGGGTCCAATAACACTGATTGTGTTGGGTGTAACATGCCATGTTCCCCACTTGTTGCACTCAAAGCCTCTAATGTTAGGCTTATCACACACATGAACATGACCTTTCCAAACTCAAAAAAATTCAAACCCCTTTTGCATTTTTTTTTCTGCTTAAACTTGGAAAAACCCAGATGAAAAAACCATATGGGTCAATGTTCCTCAAAAAATGTTGTATATGATTGGATGGTTAACTTAACTTAATTTAATCAAACCATGATTTGGAAGAGCAATTCAGCGATCGCAGATTCGTTAAAAGTATATTACTTTAGTGATTCCATCATTACAGACTCAGAACACTTGATTGGTATCAACAAGATCACATTTTTAAAAACGAAAGATGAGGTTTTTAAATCACTGATGAACATTTGCTTTTCGATAGAATTTTGGTTTAATATACTGATTTAAGGTGGTCTCAATTTTGTTCCATGGTTTTTAGAATTTTCAAGTAGATTTGTTTTGTACGTCAGATTGACTATGATGTCTGAGATGGATGTTTAAGAATGGCTCAAGAACCCACTTTTCAAATAAAGCTATTTTCAATTCCTGTCACTTTCGTAACCACTCCCCTGTGACCCCTTGTGTATGAACAATTTGTTGTTATATTATTTATTTAATAGAGAAAAGGAAGAAAGAAAGAAAAATAATAGAAAAAGAGACCGATTTAATTTTCAACTTTTTTAATTTTTATACTATACAATATTGCATCTTTGATGTTTATATCCTTGAAAAAAAAATGATGGAAAAGGTTATGATTTTTGGGTTATAAAATTGGAAGTTTTCTTTTCATTCTTGGATGTAAGAAAGTGTACACAAACAAAGTATAATGATCAAATCCCTAAAGGGGCAAGCAAGGCATATTTCCAATGGTCACGAGAGGAGGAATTACTAAAATAAAATAGGGTACTTTTTAACAAGAGTTCGAAGGAAATTCAAATGTAAAAATAATCAAACTTCAATCTCCCAAAAGTGATTTTGAGAATGAAAAAATAAATAAAATAAAAGGATATTTTGAATGAACACTTCAATAGATTCAATCTATTCTTGATAAAATTCTTATTAATTCTATTGAACAATTTTATTCACTGATTTATGATGCAGAATAAATTAAAGACTTGTCAATAATGTTATTTCACTACTAAAAACTTCATATTTTCTGTCAATTTTGTTTTGAATTTTTTTTTATAGGAAATACTTATAAAAAAAATTGTAGGAAATTGTTGCTAATGTTTTTATTAAATATTTTGTATAAAATATTTTTCGCAACAAATTTTGTAGGAAAAAATACTTGCAAATTTTATAATTTTGTAAGAAATAATTACCCACGAAAGAATTGCTTGTCAATTAAAATTCTTAGAAAAAATAGTAGGAAAAAGTTTTTTCTTACAAATTTTTTAACAAATTTGCAAGAAAATTCCTATGTAATATAAGAATTTTTAGTAGTGTCTAAGAATTCACTAAATCAATTACATCATAAAAGATTGTTATGTCGTGTTTGAAATCTAAATTCAATATTATCTAAAAAAACAAATCAAGAACTATTAGTGAGCATTTTGGAAATGTTATTAGATATAGTCAAGGAAGAGGAAGAAACTTACCTAGAAGAAGATGTTGAATGATGTTGAAGAAACTATTCAATATCAACACATCAAGTGGAACAATGTTGAATAATGCGTGGTTATTTTTTTGTTTAATGAATATTGAATGCTTAGTAAAGGTTTATCAAGAATATTGAATAGTATTTATGTGTTTTTATATTTATAATAGTTGAAGGATTATCATAGAGTTTCATTATATACATCTACTGCATAATGTAAACATAAGAAAAAAAAGAAAGAAATTATCATATCATGAATAATACATAAGACGAGTTTATAGTAGAAGTTTCAACATACACCCATACACCCATCATATCAAGATAAAAAGTAAATTTTAAACATAACTCAATTTTATAAGAAGATTTTTATTCATTTATATATATATATATATATATATATATATATATATATATATATTTATTTTTTTTTTTATTTATTTATTGTAAATTGATATTGTAAATTGGTATTGTGATTAATTAATGTGAGATTTCCAATATATATAATAGATGATATATTATTTTAACGGTTGTATGTTATTTTGTTTCCTTAGTTTTATATTGAGAGAACTCTAAATAATTTATTGTTTATTATTTATGTTAAGTGATGTTTTATTTATTTCTATTATTTATTTTCTTATTTTTATATACAGAGAATTCAAATATACTGGTTACATAATGAATATATTTTATGAAATCTTCCATAATAATACAATTGTTTTCTTTCATTATTGTTATTGTGTTTTTTTTTTCTTATTTAGCATATTCTACTTTTTGAAATACCACCAATACCTTGACACTTTCTTGCTCCACCATTTGGTGGGGGGCGAAGCTTTGTTGGTCTGTAAGGGGTTATAAAACTTTCACTTCTTTATAAAATATAATAATCTATACTCACTATTTTAAAATATAAGTATTCAAAAAATTAGTTTTCTTGCAGATAAAACTCAAACAATTATTAAATTTGAAACCATGAAAAAAGATGATAACATTTGTCATGGTTGTTTTACTTGCTCACTTGCTATCAATTTTTGTAACTAAGTTTCCAATATCATAATTAAAAGAAAGCTAGTTTGAAAATTTAACTTCACTATTGGATTTTAGAAGCTCTTAACTATCCAAATTTGAAAAAATTATCGATCATATTTAAATTATGTCATTGTTAAAAATAAAAAGTACATTTTGCTTATCATTTTTTTTGTAATAATTTATCAAAATAAGATTAAAAAATAAAATGGGAGATAAATTTCTTGTCCATAATATAATTATTTACACTGAAAAAAATAGTTAAGAACTTTAGATTTGATTAATTATTGAAAAGCTCAACTCAATAATTTGAAAAAATTATATGTGATTTCTTTTATAATTATAATTATATTAAATATTTATTTTTATTATATTAGTAATAATAATAAAATATGTAATATATTATTTTGATTCTCCGGTATTAGTTGTCAAAAGATTCATCATTACTACAATTGCTACCATCATAGATAGCTAAGATTTTGGTAGAAAAATTTGAACTCTCACAAAGAAAAAGAAAATGAAAAAGGTTTTAATAGAGAAGGAACACCAAATTTTACTAAATGTTGATAAATTTCACTCTAACAAATGGATAACAATTTAATTGAATGCGATAAAACAAAATGAATAGTGATCACCTTCTATTGACAATGTCTCAAACTTATAAATAACTCTTAAAAAAGTAGGAAAGAGAAGATTTTAAAGATATTTAAAAATTTGTTTTCTTTTAAATTTAATTCAATTTCATAAAGTTTATCAAGCTTTTTTATATTCATGTTTAATATATTCAATCTTCAGCATGATGAAATTTATTAAAAACTTAATATATGTCTATATTGTAATATAAGGAAATGTAAATACCACATTTCTAAATAATTTTATAAGTTAGACTTAGTCTAATTATGAACTCAAGATGCTTGTTACAAATTCCAACCTCATTTACCATATATTTTAATAATATTGATAATACAAATTATGAAAAACTTGTTTATTCTTCATTAAAAAAAGAAATTAACAATAAGTTAAAAATAAAATGTCCATTACTCCAAGTTTCAAACTTTGTTTGATTAATTAATTATTTCGCATATAAAATCATTTTAAATATATATATATATATATATATATATTAATATTTACTGATGTCAAACATTATTAAAAGAAATCAACAACTTGTTAAATATTAAAATGCTAGAGCAACTGCAATGATCAAGATCTTAAATTTTTATCTTATTTTTAATGAAATGAATTGTATTAGAACACGTTGATGTCATACAGTAAAACTTTTACATATGATTTACGTCTTGAATATCCTTAAGCTATAAGCAAAGAAAAATTAAATTAATTAATTATAATAATAATAATAATAATTTTATTATTTAAATTGTAAAAAAAGTTAAAATGTAAGCAAGATATTTAAAAGCTAAAAATTTTTGGATTACAAGGTATAAGCCCCGTTCTGTTAGTCGAGAAGACCATGTGAATGACTGTGAGAACGGCCAAATTCTTCGACGGGACAAGTAAAGGCTCCACACGTGTCTCAGCCCCTCGGCCCAAAGGACACAAGACAAGCCCAAGCTCGAAGATACCCTTCACAGGGCCTGCATTTCTGCAGAATGGGCCCGGGGACTTTCCTGAGTCCAGCTGAACGCATGGACCCATTCACATCACCCCATAATCCTGATGTTTCCATTATTCGTGTCTAGCGTTATATAAACTTGTTTCAGTTCTTCTATTCTATCGATGTGGGACATCTTAATTTTAATTATCAGGTAGAAGATTTTTTTTTTCTTTTTATAAGTTATTAACAATCGTATAATATTTTAATTAAATAATAAACGTTGTTATATAACTCACAAATGAGTTTACCGGCTACATAACTAAAAAGAATAGTAAAAAAGAAAAGAAAAACAATATAAATTATTGCAACATGTGTAGTATGCTATAGTAACATCACTGTGTCACTAATAGTTGACTCAATTTACGATAGATTATTTTTCTTACATATCTTCGTTTTTGTCTCCATCTCATATGGATTTTTTACTTATACTTACTCTTGTGTTGTTCTAAATGTTAATTAAATTTTTTTTTATGAAAATTAAAAATTACAACAAACATTTCTTAAGAGGATATATATTTCTTTCATATAAATTATTATTAAGAAAGAAATTTACATAAATATTAAAACACGGTATGAGACTAGAATTGTATAAATGTTAAAGTAATTTAAAAAAGTAAATTACACACAATAAAAATTACACAACTACAATGTCTATTATTTGTGTTAATGTTGAGAGAGAAAGTACATTGAGAATTTAGGTGAATTAGGTGGATATTGAATGAGTAGACCTATTGAAAATGAAAAATTATGTAAAAAGTTCAAATAAAATGAAAATAAGAATCAAAGAGAAAATAAAAGATATTTTCTTTAGGTTATCTAATAAATCAAAGGTTTATGCAATTTAGTAAGACTCAAATGTTTTCATGTGACAAAAAATAAACAAGAAACAAAAAATATCAGGTGTATGCTCTAGAGATGATTTAATTCAATGAAATTGAGGTTTATATATTCTAGAATGCAATAAAATCATACAAAGGAAAAAATATACTATTGAAGTTGTGAAGAGAATAAAAAATGAACAAAATAATAACATTTGTCATGACTTTTTTACTTGTTCATTTGCTATAATTATTAATTTTATTATTAAGTTTTCAATATGATATTCAAAAGAAAACTAGTTTAAAAATTCAACTTCACTATTTTATTGCAGATGCTCTCAAACATTTAAATTTATAAAATTTATTGATCATTTGAATTATATCAATCTTTGGTAATTAGAAAATAAATAATAATCTTTGGTAATTAGAAAATAAATAATAGAAAGATTTTTTTTCTGTAATAATTATCAAAATAAGATTGTAAAATAAAATAGGAAATAAATTTCTTGCATATCATATGATTATTACATTGAAAAATAAATAGTTAAAAATTTTATATTTGATTTAATTATTGATAAACTCTATAATTTGAAAAAACAAAAAAAAAATCTATAATATATGTGTCACTACCAGAAAATTCTTAAATAATCATCAATTTTAGTGAAACAAAATATGTTTAAAGACCAATTTTTTGTGTAGCCAAAATCTTGGTAGTTAATATTAGTGACCAATTTTGTAAGGTCCACTTTTTCGTGCTGCCCTTTTTCTTGAGGATGCCCCTAATCTTTGGGCCTGAGGGCTGGCCCAAGAAGGAAAACTGACCTAAAACTGCCCAAAACCCTAATTCTGGTACTTTTGCGTAAAACAGATCTCCACACACCCTTGAGTTGCGGCTGCCGTCTCTGCTAGGGTTTGGACCTCCGTTCCGTTCGAGTTAGTTCAAGACTTGTCGCTCCTACACCTCTTCAATCTGCTCGTGGAGCTGCTGCATTGTTGGGCTTAGGTGTCAATCTTTGTGCTAGCTCATTCCAGGTAAGGGAAGCTAGAACCCTCGATTGTTGTGTTTCTTCTCCGCTGTTTTGTAGTCATTTCGTATTTGTATGGCTTGGTTGTTGTTCTGTCCGTTTGGGAATGAGTTAAAGCATGGTTTTGTTCTTGGTTGTGGTTGTTGCACGAGAAAACAGTGGCGGGTGTTGGTTTTCTCGCCCAAGCGAGCTAGTCTCGCCTAGGCGAGATTATCAGAGGCTCGCCTAGGCCTTTCTCACTCGAATTGTTGCCTAGGCGACTTGTGTTCATTTTGAGCGAGGAGTGTTCTCGCTTAGGCGAGAAGGGACTCGCTTGAGCGAGACCTCGCAGAGTCTCCTGTCCCTCGTCGCGCCCTCGCCTAGGCGAGATGGGGTTCGCCTGAGCGAGAGGGTTCCCCTCGCCTGAGCGAGGCAGAGGGCAGTTTTGATGTTGCTATCGAGTGGTTTATCGATGTGTGGCTTGTTTGTCTATCCCAAATACCCTACTAGAAGAACTGCGTGATGATAGTATGATTAATGAGTTATATTTGAAATGGAAATAGCATGTCATTTGATTGGGTATGAGTTTGAAAGCATGAGAGGTATGACTTGGTGACTACACATGATATTTATGTTATGGGAAATTCTTGATTGGTTGGTGGAACATGTTTAAAGTATGGGTAGGGCATAATTTCATGACTCTTGTAGTGAGAGATCTTGGTGGCGCCTCATCGGTTGGACGTAATTCCATGGACCCTCCAAAAGGGAGTCCCTGGTGGTGCCTCGACAAAAAGGACGTAATTCCACGGAGGGTTGTGGTGGTGCCTCAGGGCAGGGCATAATTCCACGAAGGCCACATGGTGGTGCTTCCTGTAAGGGTATAATTCCGTGAAGGCCTCACGGTGACGCCTCACTACTAGGACATAATTCCACTGCCACGTGGTGGTGCCTCGATATGCGTATCCGGATAGTCAAGTCTTGAAGTCCCATACATATTTTTGATATCTCTGATGTGATGCCTGTTATTTATGTTTGACCTGAGACTGCATGTTGACTGTGATGAAATAAGATCCTTTTTCTCTAGCTTACCCTATTGTGTGTGGTCTTCTCTATTGCGATGATCATAAACCTTGTTGATGTGAGCAGATGTGAGAACCCCTGGCAGTGGTGATGGTAATAGGAATGTTGTAGCTTGATGGATAGGACAGGTGTTGGGCCTACTGAGGGGCCCATTGCTGGAATATTCTTACTATTTATGTTTCCTTGTCCGAACATGACTTAAGGTCTTTAATTGTGTTCTTTCCTGTACTTTTCGGTTTGGGGCCGTGCGAGGCTCGTTCTTTGTATTTGGGTATATCCGACGTATGGAATACTCTTAAACTCTAATCTCCGTACTCTCCGAACGATTCATGTATGTGATGCTTTATTTTAATTTGAGGTTATCCAGTTTTGGGACGTTACAAATTTAAACACGGATTTATAATAGAAACTATTGTTGTCAATTTAGAGATTAATTATAAATTTTTATTCATAATATAAATTATTTTAGTTACCAATAATTTTTAGTTTCTAAATTAGTATTAAAATTGGTCACAATAATAATTACTTATTTTTAGTCATTAAAAATTGTCATTATTTAGGAATTTGCTTGTAGTGTGTGATTTCTTTTATAATTATATATTAAACTACATATTCAAATTTTTTATATTAGTGATAATGATAAAATATATAAATTTTTTAGTATATTATTTTGGCCCTCAAGATTAATGGTCAAGATCTGTCGTTGCTTCAAAATCAAACTAAACTAAAAACCAAAGAGAATTATGAAAATAAATTGTTTAGGATACACAACAATTAAGAAATGTTTTCAAGAAATTGAAAATTAAAAGAAATACAATCTAATTCCTTGTACCCTTATTTAAAAATTGACTATTATTCATACCTATATGTGTCTAACTATAGCAAATATTTCCCATCAAATTTGAGAAAAGTTTGACTAATAATCTTAAAAATCAAACATAAGTTGTAGTCATAACTAACTAATGCAAATATTTTTCATCAAAATCACAAGAAGTTCAAATAATATTAATGTTAGATGAGGATTTATTTATCAAACCTAAACAAATACATAATGAAATAAAAAAGATCAATAATTTCACGTATTAGTCATCTATAACATATATATATATATATATATATATATATATATATATATATATATATATATATATATAAATATATAAACATGTTTAGACACTTGTTTTATACTATGAAATTTTTTCGTTCATTAAGATGTTCATTTATCCTACCATCTACACTTTATGTTTTATTTGGATTGGAATAGAAATTGAAGAAGAAAGAAAGAAAATAAAACATAATTTAAAAAATGAAGTACTTGTAATTTAAAGGAAAGAAAGTAATGAGTGGAAAAGAGTAGTTTAGATTGATGTGATTGAAATTTTTTAAAATAAAATGAATAATACTATTATGAATTATAAAAGAATACCCTTCATTTTATTTCAATAAGAATAAATGTGTTTTCAAATTGAAAACATATTAATTCTTGTGCAATCATTTTCAAAGATTACCAAAATGGTAATTTTAAAATAAAAATTATGAAAATGAACAAATCAAACAAAGGTAATAAAATTTAATTTAATTGTGAAAAAGTCATGTAACGGTGAAAAATATAAGTGTTAAGACGACTTCATTTGTTATATCATGTTCTGGTCAGCAATAAATAAAATAAAAAATTATATTTTTAATAATATATATCTATATATATATATATATATAATGTTTTGAATATTTTAGAAAATTATATTCTTAATTGTTTCTAATATAGCTACGTATCCAAATCCATCCCCGTAAAAAAAATTCATCATCATCTCCATATCCAAACCCAACGGGTATCAAACTTTTGTCCCATCCCCATCTCCACCGGATAACGGGTATAATCTCGTACCCATACCCGTACCCGTTTTCTTACTACTTTAATATTAATTTTAACTAATTTTTATAAAATAATAAAAATTACGGTAAATGAAACATAATATTATCAAATATTCAATATTAGGAGTATGATTGTTTCTTTGATATCAAATACTTTGAAATAAATTATAATTGTTTACATTTTAGATTAGAATACCAAATAAAATTTAATGAGAACCAAAACATTTATTAAATTTGCAAACATTAATGAAACCTAGTTGATAAACTTTAAAAATATTTTTTAAAAAAACTATAAAAGGAAAAAATATTTTTAAAAAAATATAAAAGGAAAAAAATATTTAAATTAAAATATATTTTAAATGTTTGTTTACTTCAATTTTTTAAATTATAATGAATCTATATTTTATACACTAATAAAAGTTATAAT
>Ga0214545_1010006_pt1 | contig 14056 bp, 11 predicted proteins | sample CNSS4metaG_FD_160064 | JGI IMG/M metagenome (GOLD analysis project Ga0214545, IMG submission 160064) | Root nodule microbial communities from cowpea collected in UCLA plant growth center, Los Angeles, California, USA - CNSS4 | ecosystem: Host-associated > Plants > Roots > Nodule | place: USA... | reverse complement strand
TTTTGGTTCACTAATTTGGTACTCAAAATGAAGCAACCTCAAGCCACTTAATATCTCAAATTTTGATGCTCAAAAGATGCAATTTCACAATCAAGGAGGCTTCAAAATGGTACCAAATAAGATGTGCCAAAAAGAAGTACAAAGTACAAAGAAATAAAGCCAAAAATAAGAAACAATGCAACTCCAAATGTGCTGCCAAAGTGCTGCCAATTTGCACAAAATCAAGAGCCAAGAGCTTGGCTTGTAGCCTCCTTTTGATTTGAACAAAGACCACCACCAAGTAAGGCACTTGTAAGCACCTTAAGCCACCAAAATGAAGTGCAAAACAACAACTATAGCCTTGGTTTTAAGGCCAAAACAGCCACCAAACCTGCACCAAAAAACAAAACAGCAAGAAAACTATACCAAGCAATGGAGTTAGCACACACACTCTCAAATGAATAGGTCCAAAACTCTCAATAGGTGAGGAAAAGGATAAGCACACAAGCTAAAATTCTACTTCAATATCCACCACCTAAGATGCTACCAAATCATAGAAACCATTCTAAACTTCATAGCATCATCAATCACAACCAATAACCAAGAGTCAAGTATATGAACCCAAACAAAGGAGAAAGCAAGAAAAGCTAATTAGAAATGTTAAACCAAAAGAGAATTGAAATGAAACATGACTAGAAGGAGATTCAAGAAGTGACAAGCAAGAAATTAAAGGCTAGAAAGAAAGGAAAGCACCACAAAAAGGAACCTAGAAATGCACTAGAATAGATGAAAAAAACTGAAAACAGAGAAGAAAAAGTGCTAAAAAACAGCCACTGTACTCATTGCAATTTTGTGCCAAATTGAGGGAATATATTCCACTTCTATTGAAGGCAAACTCAAGTCAATATAGAGAACACAATGAAGGAATCAATTAGAATAACAAAGAGTACTTAAAATCACCACAAAACGCACAAAACAACAGTAAAACATAAAATTCCCGAGACCATTGTGCCAGAAAACGTGAATGATTCTTTTGAATGATTCTTTTGTACTCAACATTTTTGAATGATTCTTTTTTTTGTCTGGATTTTAGCTAAATGAGGAAAATTTCAGATTAAAATTTGGACCAGGCAGTGAGTCATGAAAAATCTCAAACAGTAGGTATGCGTGCAGTGAAAATTGGAAAAACAAACTGAAGCAGAATTGCTCACGGAAATTGTAAGATGTTCTATGAAAATTCAAGATGAATGAACTTGATTATGATCTAAAATCAAGTATGAATCATAGAAGAACATCTTAAACACTTACAAGCACAATCCATCGGTGAAATGGACGAAAACCAGTGAGACCATTGCCTTACACATCCACAAGCATCACTTGAAGTTCATAGCTCATTTTGTGTGATGTAGGACTTGGTTCTCATCAAGCAAGTGCAGAATTTAGCCATATGAACAAAAATTAAGATGAATTAAAGTGCTAAAACATGACTTAAGACAAAACACAACATAAGGAACAACAAGGAAGAAAAGAACAAGTGGTGGAAAACGAAAATGGAACCTAAAACAAATTTGCACCAATGAAGCAAGGAGTACTACAAGATGAATCAATGGAGATTCATGTAGCCTCAATGTCAAATGGTGGAGAGCAACAAGAACATGAAAAAAACAGCAACAAAAGTGAAGAAACAGTGGAGAAGAGAGACAAAACGGAAATTGAAACAAGAGATAAGTATGGATGAGAAACCTTACCCAAACCAAGAGGATGGATGCACCAAAGGCTTGGATGGCTCTAGATACCAATTGATGGACGTCCTTGGTGTAGGAGAGGAAGGAGATCCATGGAAGACACAAAAAAGAAGATGAAATGCAGCAGAAATGAAGATAAGAGCAAGCAGAGCTCTAGGCAATGGAGGTTTTTGGTGAAGATGAAGAGTAGAAGTGGAGCTATGGTATGGAAGGTGGCTAGAGGAGATGAAGGAGAAGGTAAGCCATGTGTGCTCTCAAAATAATATAAGAGTGGAGTGATCTCAACACAAACATTCTATTAGAAATTTCAAGAGTTCCAATGTACAAATGGTCTACTTTTGGCTTTTATATATGAGCCTAAAAGCTAGACTAATTCTTGGCCCTTAGATCAAGCTTGGAGGAGAAGCTTTAATCATCACCCTTGGATGATGGGTTGGAGAAGGAGGCATCTTCCTAGCCTTTGGATGAAGACTTGGAAAAGAAGACACTCTCTTAGTCCTTGGATGAAGGAGGCACATGGGTGGAATGTGGACTTGGCTCCATGGGATGCATGATCCATGAGGTGTAGGAAGGAATGTTGACTTCCACTTAGTCCACCTTTGACCTTTGGTAGCTCATGGCCAAATCTCCTATTGGGCTTAGTCAAGCCCAATTTTATCAATTCAACTACACATTGTTTAACTTATTATTCTAGAAAAATAAGGCCTAAACAATCGCCCAATTTAAATCTATACTATTTCCTTCATGCATCATCTCATATTTTAGAGATTTCTTTAGCCCATGTGAATAATGTAAAAAGCCCATGATTGACTTGATCATCTTATGAGAGGCCCACGTGAATCTTTCTCATCATGCTTCTAGTGGGCCTTGATGTGGGATTGGGCTTGTTGATGCACTTGAGCTTGGGCTTGTTGGGGTCACATCACGCAGGTGTTGAGAAATCTTGGGATTTTCCAGAATGGCACCCTGGTGGTACTGATTCATCCGTCAGGCACCAGCGTAAAAAAAGGGAATGGCGTGGTTATGAGGTGCAACGGTAAGTCTGGAAAATTCTGAGTTAGATTTATGATGAAAATCAAAACGAGGTCAATTCAAACAAGGGACTAGGGTGATGAAATATATATAAACTATTAGGATGAATTAAATTAGGATTTAATTGTGAGTTGGAAGAATTATGATAGTGTTAGGTATTGGGCTCCCTTCCTATGTGGAGTAAATGCTCAAAACTTGAGAAGCCCATGTCTCATTTAACCTATTGGAGAGGGGGTTATAAAATAAATAGAGAGGCAGAACAATAGAGTCACAACACACTGAAAGCCCTAACACATAGAGGGAGAGGTAGAGGGAAAATTTTGTTCACGTTTTTCACAGAGCAGTCACCGTAAATTTAGCACTGCGGATTCGTTCACCGTTGGATCGGGCTAACATTTTTACAGCAGGTTCGGAACTCATTACTCTTCATTCTGACCAGTCGGATCTTTGATACGAGGTCTAAGTTGAGAGATATTAATTTCGCACTACAGCAGTGATATTATAGGTTTTCCTCTCTTGTTCTTCTCTATTTTGAAAGCTTTGGTGCTTTGTTATTTGGTTAGGTGTTGACACTAATTTGTGCTATTGATTAAGACTCTTTTGTACTCTTGTTGATCATAGTGGAGCTATTTCTTTGGTCTGGACGACTCGTGGTTTTTACACTTGATTTGAGGGGTTTTCCAGGTTAAAAATCTTAGTGCCATTATTTGTGCCTTTGGTGATTTATTATTGCTGCTCTTTGATTGTTGCTCCTCATAGATTCTTGCAAGTTAGGAGAAATTATATCCGCTGCATTTTTTGGTATATTGTTTGTGTTGTTTTTTTTCCCCATCAGAGTGGCATCAGAGCTCTTGGTTGGGCTATATTTACTTGCTTGAATGATGGAGGCAGTTGCTTTGAATGGTACAAATTATCATTTGTGGAAGGGCAAGATGAAAGATTTATTATTTGTCAAGAAATTGCATCTTTCGGTCTTTTACTACACAGAAGCCAGATTATTTGTCTGAAGAAGAATGGGACTTTGAGCACCAACAGGTTTGTGGTTTATTCGACAATATGTTGAAGATAATGTTTATAATCATATTGCTAATGAGACACATGCCAGAGTTTTGTGGGAGAAGATTGAGTCTTCATATGCTTCTAAGTTGGACAATAATAAATTGTATTTGTTAAATTGCTTGATGAATTTGAGGTACAGGGAGAATTCTTCTATTTTTTATCACTTAAATGAGTTTTAAGGGCTCCTAGATCAATTGTCAGGAATGGGCATAAAGTTTGATGACGAAGTTATGGGATTATGGTTGCTTAATACTCTACCAGAGTCTTGGAAGGTATTTCAGGTTTCAATTAGGAATTCTGCCTCGAATGGTGTTGTTTCTTTTCAGATGGCAAAGAGCGGTGCTCTTAATGAAGAGATGAGAAGGAAGGCCCATGGTTCTTCATCTCAGTCTGAGATGCTTGTTACAGAAGCTAGGGGGAGAAGTCAGAAAAAGGAACATAAAGGTGGTAGAGATAAGAGTAGGAGCAAGTCCAAGTAAGGATACAAGAATTTAGAGTGTCATTTTTGTCATAAAACTTGGCACATTGAGAAATACTGTTTTAAGTGGAAAAAAGAGAACAAAGACAAGAAGGGCAAATAGAGAGAAAATGATCATGATGATGATGATCGTGTCACTATTGCTACAGATGGTGATCTTGTTCTTCTTCGTGACTTTGAGTCCGTTAATCTTGTATTTGATGAGAGCATGTGGATTATTGATAGTTGTGCTACATTGCGTGTTACACCTAGGAAGGAGTTCTTCACATCTTACACTTCTGGTGATTTTGGAGTCTTGAAGATGGGTAATGATGGTGAGTCTAAAGTGATTGGTATTGGTGATGTTTGCCTGCAAACCAACATGGGAGTGCAGTTGTTGCTTAAAGGAGTCAAACATGCTCCGGATGTCCGTTTTAATTTAATCTTTGTGCAGTTGCTTGATGATTGTGGTTGTGACAATCAATTTGGTTCTAGTAAATGGAAGCTCACTAAAGGTAACTTGGTTATGGCCAGAGGGGAGAAACAATCTAAATTGTACTAGACTAAAGCTTTGGTTGCTAAAGACAGTGTGAATGCTATGTATATGGAGGCATCTTTGTGGCACCGGAGGCTTGGTCATATAAGTGAGAAAGGGCTTAATTGCTTAGCTAAAAAGGATGTGCTTGTGGGATTGAGGAATGTAGAATTGGAGAAATGTTCTCATTGCATGGCTGGTAAACAAACCAGAGTATCTTTTAAGAAGCATCCTCCCTCAAGGAAGTCAGAATTGCTTGAATTGGCTCGCAAAAAGGAATGCCCGGATAACATCAAATATCAAAATGAGTTATATTATGTGTCAAAAAATTTAGATGATTCAAATCAACATTCAGGGAAAAAATGATTATAAATGATGGTTACTTACTCCTAAGGTTTCCATAGACGACCTATATGCTTCAGCTAGAAAATTCTGTATTATAAAAAGATTGTGTGTGAATCAAGTACTTAAAAGCTATATTGACTAAAAGCTATAAATGCCAAAATTCTATTAAAAATTCATATCCCATAAAACTTTATTGACTCCTTACCCAAGGTGGGGCAAAAAGAAACGAGAAGTTTATAATTAGCATTTCGAGCAACATTGAGATGTCAAAAATATTCGTATCTGCGGGTATCTGTGGATAAAACCCGCAATGGGTAGGAAACGAATATTAAAAATGGATATCCGCCACCCGTGGGTACGGGTATTTGTGATACCCGCATGTTAATGGGGCGAGCATGGATATCATAGTATCCGTATCCGTGGATACCCGTACCTGCTAAACTTTAATTCACAAAAATACCCTTATATATATATATTAGTAAAAAACATGATTATTTTTACTAATATATATATATATATATATATATATATTAAAGAATTTCCATTTTGTTGAATGTCATTTTATATTTATTTTTATAATTATTTGGACTTGTATGGACTTGAGTTTTTTTGAACTTTATTTAAAATTTATGATAGTGATGTATTTTATTTTATTTTATTTGAATTTATGATTTAATATTTATTTTTTAAATAATTTTGTAAATGCCTGTGGGTACCCGTGGATATGAAAAAGATAGACGGGTACCCGCATAACGAATATCGGACGGATATAGGTACGGGTACGGGGTGGATATTTATCCAACGGGTAGGGTACGAGGGAGCTACTACCCGTACCCTACCCACCCTGTTGACATCCCTAATTGTGATACATAATCTATTTTCTTCTTTCCTTTTCTTTATTTACAGAATGGAAGAGTAAGTACAACGGACTCGATTTATAGGAGCATAATAGTTGAATTTTTTTATCTTGAACAATTCTTGTCACAGACTTATTATCAAAGCATAAAATTCTAGATCTCAAGAATAGAATTGAAGCATCAATAGTGATTGGAAGTGAAAGATGAACAAAAAAGATGGAAAATCTACCTAGAGGATTATCTTCGGATTTCATACAAGAAGAACTTGATGAACCTTTCCAATTTAAAGAACCCATGACAAGGATAAGGAGCAAGAGATTGGAAGAACAAATATATTCAAAGCTCATGATTCTACAAGCAACTAAAAATTTAAAGGATACGAAGATCATGGTTTGGAGCACATTTGAAGAGTACTTTTTGGAGAAATTAGTTTATGTTTTTGGACTTTGGACTTTTTTTTTCTTAGAAATTAGTTTATGTTTTTATGTTTTTGAGTTTTGGGTTTCTTTTAAAAATTAGTTATGTTTTTATATTTTTGGGCTTGAGATTTCTTTTAGGGTTTATGCTTTGATTTTCTATTCTATCTCTACATCGGAGCAATTAAAGGTAGCTATGAAGGAAATATTTGTGCCTCCTTATTATAAAAAGGAGATCTTTAATACATTGCACAAACTTACTCAAGGAGATAGGAATGTTGAAGACTATGTCCAAGAGATGGAGGTCACTTTGATGAAAGCTGACGTAGAAGAAACATCTATGACTGCAATGTAGATTTTTGAATGGATTAAATAATAAGGAGATTCAAGATGTGGTGGAAATGCACAATTATGAGACTTTGGAGGATCTTATTCACGAGCCACCAATGTGAAACAACAACTCAAGAGAAGAAGTTCCTACAAGAATTCATCCACCTCATGGAGGCATAAGGAGAAATCTAAGAAGGAGGGAACTACTTCTACCATTCCTAAATCAAAGGAGAATGAGTCATCAAGGGGTAAAGTAACTTCTCAATCTAATAATGATTCTTCACGTTCTAGCTGAAAAAAATGTTTTAAATGTCTGGGTAGAGGACATATAACACCTAAATGTCCCAATAGGATAACTATGATGTTGTTGGAGTATGGGAATGTAACACCCCAACTAAAACCCGATACTACTAGATGTTCTTTACTTGTCTAATGTATCATTTACTTATGTAAGGAAAATTTATTTGTATTCATTTAATAAATACCAAACAAAAAAATAATAATACATCACTCGAATGTATCATCTGTTAGAAATACATGATATTTATGCGAATAAAATGTTATCATACATATAAGTGTTTGTAATAGAAGTTTGTTTATACTTTTACAACCAACTAAAGATACTTCTTAGTTTGAAATACATCACAAACAAGTCACACTATATTAGTTGTAGCTTTAACAGAATCCAAAGTTACATTAAATCTAAAACTTCATCATAACATTTCAAACTATGGTCATTTGAATAAACTTTCAATTGAATGAAACATTTTTACAAAAGTTTAAATCTTCATAATTTCATAACTAACCATGCCAAAAATATCAAAATAAAATTAATCAATAAAATATTCATTTCCGTATGTTTTAAATTTAGGATATTAAAATCCTCATTATTAATCTTTTAATAATCATATTTGTATAATTCCGAGTTTCAACTCATCAGTATATTCATCTCATATTCTTTATTTATATACTTTGGGTTCTAAACACTGCCATTAGACTTTTCCGAATCATAATGATTTTATGCCAATATCGATAGTGCCAGCAGGCTAAACGTTCTCACAAATACAACGTGTACGTTATTCCACCTTCCTGGTCTTACAATATAGTCAAGAGGACGGTTGAGAATAAAGTGCGAGGCCTGTGAATTTTTGAATACCCGGGTAATTGTGTACGTCAATCCAGGGTATCTATATCACCACCCTCCATTCTCCTAAGTCTATCAGACCTTTCTCTGGACTCTATATCTAGTGTATCTTTGTACTATCATACAATCCTTTTTATTCTTTATTTATGTACTTTAATTTATAATCATCCTTTCACATTATCTTTATAATTCTTGAGACATTCACAAAATTTTGGCAGCATAACAACTGCGTTTCTAATTTTTCACCATTTTCAAAATAGTAAAACAACCAAGTTAAATAGAATTTAGAATCAATAACCAAGCATAAATCATTCTTTCACAATAAGTTTACAAAAAATTAATCAAAATAGTAATCATAATTAAAACATAATTTTCGTATAAAATTTTATAAGTAAAATAGCAAACTTGTTTTATTTATATGTTTTTGTGTAAAACTTTAAATAAGATGATTCTTGAACTTAACCCTAGGTTTTCATACCTAAGGAGTCCACTTTTCAACTCAAAATTTCAAGATAATGTATAAAAAATTTCATAATCAAGAAGGCAAATTGTATACTTAAAGAAAACTTGTTAAGATAAAGACTTAGAGATTTGAGATTGATCCCCAATACCTTGGAGATGCTAGTTATACTCTAAGATGGAAATGAAGACCTCAAGGTGTTGGATTCTCTCTCCTACTTCAATTTTTTCACAAGAGTTTAGACCTCTCCTTTTCTATTGTTTTGGATTTTGTGAAGAAGATGTGTGAAGTGAAGTCCTATTTATAGGAAAAAATCTTGGACAAAGGGATACGGATGTATTGATGGTAGATTTATGAGATTCCTTAGTGAGGATAAGTTTATTTGGACCATATAGAAAAGCTTGGTCGAAATTCCCATTGTAGGAAACTTCATGGTAGTTGCAAGAAGACTTGTTGACTTTCTAGAAGACTTGTTTTTACTCCAAAGTGTAAAATTCATCTCTTACCACACATCTCTATTTGTAAATCCCAACAGTGAAAATAAAGACCTATGTCTCTAGAACATCTCGATCAAATATGAGCTCAATCCAACGGTTAATAAAACTAAAATCAAAGTTTTACTAAAATAACATGAAATAGGACGTAAGTGACGTCAGTTCATCTTGTGAAAATTATTTCTTTGACCACATATCTCTAAATATAAATCCAAACGGTCAACCTTAAGTACTATGTCTTAAGAACTTTGTATAAAAATTTCATCCCAATCCAACGGTTAACGAAGCGGGAATAAAATGTTTACCAAGGTAACTCATAATTGGACAACATGTAGAGACCTAACTTTTACACTAAAGTGCGGAAGTTACTTATCCTTGTATACACCTCCAATTCAAAATCCCACCAGTCATATTGAAGACCTATGTTCTAAGAATGCTCTATAAAAATTTCAGCCTAATCCAATGGTTAATGAAGCCTTAATCACAATTTTACTTAGCCAATTCCAAAATAAGTAGTTAGCACAAAAAAAAAATCATTTACATTATATAAATCCCTTTATCAATTTACTTATGAAATCATAAAATTACTTCATAATATATATTTAAACAAGAAAGTTAAATATAATTAATATAAAATACAGAGTGTTACAAGGAGTACACTAGTGAGTATTCCGTTGGTGAATCATCTGAATCATCTAGAAGTGATGAGGAGCACAAGTAGTATGCAGTACCACCTTTAGAAGGAGATCTTTTGATGGTTAGGAGGATTTTGGGTAGTATGAATAAGGAGGAAGATTAGACCTAAGGAAGGAATATTTTCCATTTTAGATGTATAGTAATGAGAAAGGTGTGTTCGCTCATTATTAATAGAGGAAGTTGTACAAATGTAGCAAGTAAATGACTAGTGGAGAAGCTTGATTTGGTTACATCTATACATCCTAGTCCTTATGCTTTGCAATGGTTCAGTGAGGATGGAGAATTGATTGTGGATAAGCAGGTGAATATTACTTTGCAATGGTTGAGTTTGAATAGAGAATCGGTTTGGTGACATTTGAATCATCATTGTTCTTATGGGCTTGAACATTAATCTTCAATTGAAGAGAGGAGTATCATATCAGTGCCAGGTATGTGCCACATCAGCTTGTTATTCCACGCCAACTTAAGTGATGGGTGAACTTTCCATGTTTGGGCCCAGATCTAGTGGCATTTTTTTTATTTTAGGAAAATTAGAATGGGTTTTAGGAAGAGGGGATCTGATGTGACCACGTCCCTCTTCTTTATCCACTTTACATTTTACATTTTTGAACAACCCTCTCTCTCCTAGCATTAGAGTTTTACGTTTTCAGAAACAGACCACACTCTCCTCTCCTCTCTTCTCCTTTTAGCTTCGTTTTCTGCACTTGCACAACACCCACTTATGGTTTTTCACATTTTCTGTATTGAGACAGCTAGCTTCACGTTTTCAATTCATTGCCTCCTCTGGTTCACATTTCTCTTCTATTTTCTTCATTTGAATAATGCATTTTTGTTTTCATTTGCGTTCTAGTCGAAATCCATGAAGAACTAATTCTATGTATTGATTCCTAGAAGATAATTAAATGAAATCTCGAGGTTCTTGTTTTGTTTGGTTTAGTTCTATTTATTCTTCATCTTGAATCTGTCTTTGTTTTTAATCAATGAACTATTATGTTTGTGCTTAATGTACAAAGTGGGTATTTGTGTTCTAGGAAGTGTTCATGCTTAACTAATGTAGCTTGTAGTTATTAACACTGACACATATTCATGGATGTGTGCATTGCTTAATTACATATTGAAACTTGCTTTTAATCTTCACTTAATTGATTAATCTTAGGTATCATGGGATTCAACAGAACTAATTAATTTTGTGACTTGCGATTGGTCAATTTTCATTCAAATTCAAGGAGTCAATACTGCTTTATTCACTATTTTATTCAATTATATTTTGTCGTTGTTATTTTCTTGAATTGCGTTTTAAAACTACCAAACCCCTCTCTCCCCAGAACTACATTTTAATTTGTTTATTTGATTAGGTACGAAACTGATCATTGACGCAAATATTTGTAAGTGAAAATAGTAGAAAAAGTTCATTACATTCTGTGTACCCTAAGGTTAGACAAATTTTAATACATAAAACACTAATTGAGTCTCGTAACTCAGAGACTAAAAGTGTGCAATCAAAGCTCAAATAAGATAGTAAATATCATAGAGAGATTTAAGTAAACTTTATTAATATTGAACAAGTCGAATAACAATTGAGAGAAAGAATAAACATTTGCATTAAAACTAAAATAATATTTATCCAAATGAAACCAAACTATGGACATGAGATAATAGAGAATATAAGTTTGTTAGGTTACCTAATACACTATGAGTGCTTTAGTAAAATGAAAATGTGTATGAGGATGGGACAAAGATGGATGTGTACATACCACTCTTCATTCTCATACAATTATAAGGAAACTTCTAAATAGTGACCCCTTTTAGTGACTAGTAGTGATTAGTAACTATAATAACCAATTTAGATACTAATTTACAAAACTAAAAATTATTGTTTACTAAAATAGTCACTAATATGAATAAAAAATTATAATTAGTCACTAAATTGATCTTTAAAAAATCAGCACCCATGGTTTTGGCTACCAAAAGAAATTGGTCACTAAAAATTAGTTACCTAGGTTTAAGCTACCAAAATGATTAAGTTTCTAAATTGGTCTCTAATTAATTAGTGACCAATTATAATTTTTTATTTAGAATAGTGACTATTTTAGTAACCAATAATTTTTAATTTTATAAATTGGTATCTAAATTAGTCACTATAGTGACTAATTATTTTTTGTTTCTAAAATTAGTTTCTAATTGAGGATTTTCTTGTAGTGTACCCAATTTAAAATTGCGTATTACTAATATTCACACCCGGAAGATATACTTCTCAAAATTAGAACGATTTCAGACAATATATCATCCTTAGAGGAGGAGATGATTTATTTTGTTCTTACGAGCTAAGTGTTGTATAGCCATCAATCTTTAGCTTTCATTCAGGTTTATGAAAATATAAGTTTCATTCAAGTTACTAATAGTTGCAAGAAAGCATCTAGATATGGATAATAGGAATGAGTACGAGGATGGACATATCCAACCATAATACCCGTCCCCTCCATATTTCCATTATATATATATATATATATATATATATATATATATGTATATGTATGTATATGTATATGTGTATATGTATATGTGTATATGTGTATATGTGTATATATACACATATACACATATACATATATATATATATATATATAATGGAAATATATGTATATATATATATGCATATATACATATATATGTATGTATATATGTATATATATATATATATATATATATATACTTTATTTTTTTTATTTTTTTAACTATTTGATTTGTTATGAAACTCATTCACATTTTCAATATATTTTTCATTTTATTATACCCTTTATGTAATTATGTTAAAATGATGTATTTCAATTAAAAAAAATTTATGTCTCAAATTTGAATATTTCTATTATTTTTTAATATTTTTATTTATTTTATATTTTCCTTTCACATGAAAATGTTTAATACTCTCAATTTAAGTGTTCAATAGCATAAAACTTTCATTTAGCAAGTAATATAGAAAAATTTCTTTAATTATTATTAATAATTTTTGTTTCATTTGAGGAACTCTTTTGTTTTACTAAAACAATTTTCGTTATTTCTCAACCATTGAGTATATATGTTGATATTTGAAAAGTTTTCTTAATTATACATTTGTTTTCCTTTGTGCAATTTCTTTCAATAGTCTCTCAAATTGTTTCTAAGACACATATTTGTTGATTTTTTAATCTTTTTATATTTTTTGTTTATTTTCATCATGTAGAATACTATTTCGATACATTTTATCTAATTACTTTTTATTTTCTAACTCCTTGTCAATCATACTGTTATTTTTTCACTATAAGTATAAATAACTTTTATTTACTACAATATAAAAATTTAATGTAATTGCCATAAATATTTTTTATCACCATCCAACATATATTGGAGTTCAAAAGATACAACATCCATGTCAAAATTTTATTATGTTTATTATTTGTTCTTTGCGCCATTTTGATCAAGTGATGTATTATAACTTTTATTAGTTTATAAAAAAGAGATTCATTAGAATTTAAAAAATTGAAGTAAACAAACATTGAAAATATATTTTAATTTGAATATTTGTTTTCCTTTTATATTTTTAAAAAAATATTTTTATATTTTATCAACTAGTTTTGATTAATGTTTGCAAATTTAATAAATGTTTTGGTTCTCATGAAATTTTATTTGGTATTCTAATTTAAAATGTAAACAATTATAATTTATTTCAAAGTATTTGATATCGAAGAAACAACTATCCTCCTAATATTGAATATTTGGTAATATTATGTTTCCTTTACTGTAATTTTTTATTATTTTATAAAAATTAATTAAAATTAATATTGAAGTAGTAAGAAAACGGATACGGATATGGTTCAAGATTATACCCATTACCTGGTGAGGATGAAAATGAGACAACAATTTGATATCCATTAAATTTAGATATGGAAATATGGATGAATTTTTTTATAAAAATAAATATACGATAACGAAACCCGTCGTTCCATTGCCATCCTATGTATAGCTCATAAATGACATGTTTCATAAATGACACCTTTTCGTACGGTAAAAATATAAATATCTATAGTTCATAATCACATGTTTAAAAAGGAAGTTTGGTATGGGAGGGGAGATTGTTTTATTTTGTTCTTATGTCCCATAGGTGGTTTGGCCATCTATTCTAGCTGACCTTTGTCATATGAATATCTAAATAAGTTATTGTAAACCACATATCATCTATTCAGATATGGATAATATTTATTATTATGCAACTATGCGCACTATTTTATTTTAAAATTTCATTTATATTTATTGCAATTTAATTATGAAAAAAAAAAGTTCTCTACTAACTATTGAAAGCGAAAGTGGTATTGAAAATATAACTTTTCTTAAAGTTAGCAATAAAGCACCAAGATATTTATGTAGCGCACCTTTTGGTCATTATAAATACACCGAGCTAATATGAGATTTAATAGCACACAAACTACAAAAGTTTTACATGGAAACCCAGGGTGAAGTGCATGCTTCAAAA
>Ga0214545_1010005_pt1 | contig 14057 bp, 5 predicted proteins | sample CNSS4metaG_FD_160064 | JGI IMG/M metagenome (GOLD analysis project Ga0214545, IMG submission 160064) | Root nodule microbial communities from cowpea collected in UCLA plant growth center, Los Angeles, California, USA - CNSS4 | ecosystem: Host-associated > Plants > Roots > Nodule | place: USA... | reverse complement strand
TGAATCTCCTATAGTAACCTGCCAGCCCCACGAATCTCCTTATTTCAGTCACTGACTTGGGGCGTTCCCAATTTAACACAGCTTCTACTTTAGACGGATCCACTGATATGCCCTGAGCCGATATCGTGTGCCCCAAGAACTGAACCGAAGTCATCCAAAACTCACATTTGGACCGCTTTGCATACAACTGCTTCTCTCTCAGTATGCTCAGAACTATCTTCAGATGCTTTGCATGTTCTTCAGGAGTCCGCGAGTAGATCAAGATATCATCTATGAAAACCACCACAAACTTGTCCAGGAATGGCCTGAAGATTCGGTTCATGTAGTCCATGAACAAAGCGGGGGCGTTAGTCACACCAAACGGCATCACCACATACTCGTAATGTCCGTACCTGGACCTGAAAGCGGTCTTCTGCACATCATCAGACTTGACTCGAATCTGATGGTATCCTGATCTCAGATCAATCTTGGAGAACACTGCCGCACCGTGCAACTGATCCATCAAGTCGTCAATCCTTGGCAGAGGGTACTTGTTCTTGATGGTTAGCTTATTCAGCTGCCTGTAATCTACACAGAATCTGGAACTACCGTCCTTCTTTTTAACTAGCAACATTGGCGCTCCCCAAGGCGATACACTCGGCCTGATAAACTGTTTTTCTAGTAGCTCTTCAATCTGCTTCTTCAACTCCACCAGCTTAGTAGGAGTCATTCTGTAGGGTGCTATAGACACTGGTCCTGCTCTTGGCACCAGGTCAATGGAGAACTCTATCTCCCTAGTAGGGGGTAGGCCATGTACATCCTCAGGAAACACATCTGAGAAATCCCCCACTACAGGCGCCTCCAAGGGTCCAGTCTCAGTCTCAACGGACAACTGAGTCAGAATCAAGAAGCATTGAGACCTTTCCTTCATTGCCTTGTCCACCTGCTGTGAGGACACCAACAAGTCTTCATCTTCCAAGCTAGGAAATAACAATTTCCTTTCGTTGCAGTCAATGAGAATGTGATTGGCAGATAGCCAATCCATCCCTAAGATGACATTTAGCCCCACCAAGGGTAAGTAGATGAGGTTTACCTTGTACTTGCTCCTCTCAACCTCGATCTTACACCTAGCACACACGGTCGAGGTTCTGACTAACCCAGAAGCAGGTGTGGACACCACCAGGTCATACTAGAGCTCCTTCACCGGAAGACCCAACTCCACCACTCTAGATTCCGAAACAAAAGAATGTGTCGCCCCCGAATCAAACAGAACATGCAAGCTCCTACCAGCTATCACACAAGACCCGATGATAAGGTTACCTGATCTGGCTGCCTCGGCACCAGTGACAGCGTACACTCGACCCGCCGCCTGTGGTCTCGCACCTCCTCTCGACGGTTGTGACTGAGGTTGTGGTGAAGGCCTCGGTACTGTGCTCTTGCCAACCGGGCAATCCTTGATGAAGTGGCCCACCTTGCCGCATCTATGGCATGCCCTCCTGTCAGAAAGCTGGGGGCAGGGGCTCCTCAGATGGGGCCCCCTATAGTGGAAGCACTGTGGCCTAAAAGGCTGGGACTGCTGGGGTTGATGTGAGAACCTCCTGGGCCCCTGGGGTTGAGGCCTAGAGTATGGTTTCCTCTTGTCGTCGTGTCTGCTTGTGGAACCAGATGGTCCTCCGACCTTCAGCTGAGACCTCTGCTGAGCTTCAACTTTAGCCTTAAGCTTCTCCATCACTCTTGCCTTCTCTACCAAGGCAGGGAATTCCTTGATAGAGAGCGGAGCCACCATGAGCTTGAGGTCACCTCTCAACCCATTCTCAAACTTTCTACACTGCCAGTCCTCTGCCATCTTCAGGGTGTGAAATCTGCCCAAGTGTTTAAACTTTTCAGCGTACTCAGACACTGACATGTCCCCTTGCATCAGCTGCAAGAACTCAACCTCCTTCGCATACCTCACACTATCTGAGAAGAACTCAGCATAGAACTTCTTTTTAAACAGTTCCCAGGTGATGGTCTCATGGCTGTCCTCCAACATCATCTTCATGCTGGACCACCAATGCATGATCTCTCCAGCAAGAAGGTAATCAGTGTATGCCAGCCTGTTCTCTGCAGGACATCTCTTAGCATCATAGATTCGTTCCATGTCCCGCATCCACTGATAAGCTCCATCTGGGCTAACTTTGCCGTGAAAACGGGATGGATGGTGTTGTAGGAAATCCTCTAAACTCCACTCTTGCACTCGGGGCAGTGAAGCTTGGGAAGAACCAACGGCTGAACGGTTTTCCCCTATTTGATGCAGGGCTTCTAAGTGCCTCTGCTGAGTCGCCTCTGCTGCTAGTCTTGCAGACTCCATCTGTTGTAAGGCTAGATTCTGCTGATTCACCATGTTAGCATTCTGCTGCTGCATGGCTGCAATCATCGCCTCAATTGCTCCCACCAAATGAGGATTATCTGGGTTTGGAACAGGAGGTGGAGGAGGTCTAGGTGCCATAGCTCTGATCACACAAAGAAGGAATCATCAGATTAGTCGACAGGTACAACAACTTATGCCAAACACATTACGAGGAACACACAACAGAAGCCAAGCAAGCTCACACCTACAGATCCTAAAGGAATCACTGCTCTGATACCAAAATTGTAACATCCCGTTTTCATAGTTTTTAAACTATTAAACAAAACATTTAAATTTTAATAATTCAGAAGCAAATGATGACATAGGCTAGTATAATATAATATAGTCATCCTCAAAATAACCATACATACCGCCTACACTAAACAAAGAGTTATAAAACACCCTAAGCATCTACTATAGGAACATGTAACTACTACTGCTGGAAAAAGTCCTGTAATGGATCAGAATCATAGACCAGGACCTCCTGCTATAAAACACCCTATTCATCCAACCACTCTCAAGATAAATCCCATCACCTCTATGATGGATCAGAATCATAGACCAGGACCTCCTGCTATTCCCCCCGACGTAATCCATCATACTCTACTTGAGTCTTAATGGTTACTAGGACCGTCAGGATGCCACCAATCTGAGTCCTCATGCCCTTACATTCACTAAAACCACATTCCTTAGGATTACCCTTGAAACCCTAACTCCAACATGTTCTTAATCATACCAATTTCACACTCAATTCCATCACATTGACCATCATGCATAAGAATTACATACAGAACCAGCCATTATCATATTCATGCAAGTAGTACAACATCAATTAGTAAAAAACAATGAAAGGAGCAAACTTCTGCAGGGAATCTCGCTTAGGCTAGAGAGTCTCGCCTAAGCTAGATAGGTCGTCTCGCTTAGGCGGGCTACTCTCGCTTGGGCGAGACCCCTTACAGTGGCAAGAAAATAAAATTCTGGACGAACTCTCGCTCAGGCTAAACTAGCTCGCCTAGACGAGAAGGTATCTCGCTCAGACGACTCCAGCTCGCCTAGGCGAGATTTCGTGCAGTGGCAGAGGTGATGCTCTGGTATTTTTGCTCAGGCGAGAGCTGCTCGCCTAGGCGAAAATACCAGGATTCCTCATCTGTTCCACGCATGCATCCTCGCCCAGAATCATCCCATACTCAAAAATCACACACAAACAGGTCCAAGCACCAATTAAACACAGAATAGACAATTCTACCACTCAAGAACACATCTCCTACGAAAATTGAGCTAAAAGTCAGCTTCCCTTACCTAGTTAATGGAGAACGCCTTGGATGAGAGCAACATAGAGAGGAGGGGCATAATTCTTTAATTTAACCTAGCAATTCCATCATTCCAACATGGATGAGGGAGGAACACTCAATTAGACTCAGAATAGAAGCAAGATTTCTTGATGAAATCTGGAATTGGACCTCAAAACGAAATTGGAGCTTACCTGGAGGAAGAAGGCTAGAGATGGAGGTAGCTTGAGGATCTGTCGGGGTCACTTCTCTAGCATCTGATTCAGAAGCAGAAGAAATTTGGTTAAGTGTGAAGGTAGCAGTGTAGGGGATGATGGTGAAGTAGAGAGAGTGGAGAGTTCAATGTTGGAATAAGGGGAAGAAAGAGACTGAAATAAAAGGGTTATCACACTATTAAATATAATTATGATTAATATATGTCAAATTATTATGATTAATGTATATTAATAATTAATATGTATTATATTATTATAATTAGTATATTTTAGTAGTTAACGCATACAAAATTATTACAATTCTTACATATTATTATTATATATAAATTTTTGTGAGCTAATTATATTTCAAATATGAAAATTTTATTATTAAAAAGAACTTGTAGCTTTTATAATTTTGTAATTTTTTTAGTGATAATTAAAGTGACATTTTCTCCAAAAATTTATAAATTTGATTATAATTTGATATAATTCACAAAATATTTATGGTTGTATTTTATATAAGTCATTATTACTAGTGTAATTACTATATATATTAAAATATTTAAGTTAATATATATTTATTTTTTGTGATTAATATATATTATTATTATTATATGTGCAATTTTAAGTATGAAAATTTTATTATTGAAAAAAAAATTCATAATTTCATTATAAGAGAATTGAGAAGTATTATTTATTGTTAAAGAAAAATAACGATTTAACTTTAATATAAGATTTTATTTAAAATTTTAATTTTTTGATTGAAATCTATTTCTTTATGGTGATTTTTCTTATAAATATTATATTTATTATGATAAGGAATCAATATGATATGGGTACAATTTTGAATTAAGTACTAGAGTATAAATTATATATTTTAATTTTTCCAAAAATTGATAAATTAACTAATCTATTAAATAACTATGTCGATGGAAAATTATATCTGTATAGTAATATTTTTATAAATATTATATTTATAGATATATGATAAGCAATCAATACGATATGGTTAGAATTGAATTTGAGTGCCAAACTATAAATTATATCTTTTAATTTTTCTAAAAAATAATCAATTAGTTAATCTATTAAATAACTATATGTTGATTGAAAATCATATCTGTATAGTGATTTTCTTATAAATATTATATATTATTAGATAGATAGATGATAAGGAATGAATATGATTATGGTTACAATTGAATTGAATACCAAACTATAAATTATATCTTTTTATTATCTAAATCTTTATCTTTATTGTAGAGTTCAAAACCCTATAAATAGATACTAATGTTACGGATACTACTCACTCAATATTCATATACACTCATTCGCTATAGCTATTCATAGAGTTAAAGAAATTTCTGGAGATTGATCTGTTCTGAGTCTTCATCTTGGAAGATCAAACTCAACTTTCTGGAGATCTCACTCTTTCCACTTCAAGATACCAAGGTTGCTTCAGGTTAGACGAAAATCAATTTCAATAATTCTTTATCTATATACTTATAATACTTACAAAGTTTTCGAGCATTATATATGTAAGGAAACGTTAACACGTAGCATTTGTGCATTAAGCAGAAACAGTGTTCATCACTGAAGATGGCACGCAAAGGGTTTATTCTGTTGGTGTTCTTCGCTCTTACCACACTCTCGTCGATTGGTTTTGCGCAACAGCACTCATCTGTTGCGGAAGTTCTTTCTCTGAATCGAAGCAGTTTTCCGACGGGCTTCGTTTTCGGGACAGCATCCTCGGCTTATCAGGTAAATGTTTTTCTTATTATAGACCTACATGTATACTAGGGTTGACAAGCGCAACTTATTTTGTTAACATTATTACTAAGTGTTTTAATACATACCATAGGTTTCATACCGTTCAGGATTCGAGAGATTGAGATTAGTTTAAATATTTCACATCTTTTAAAGATCAAATTGTGACAAAATTACTAACTGTTGGAAGTTCCATATCGACTAGAAAGATTTGACAATTCATAATATATATGTGAGGTGCAAACCTCACCTTACAAGCCGATTTTGTAGAGTTGAGTTAGACTTAAATCTCACTTCTAATATGCTATCAAAGCCAAGTTAAAACCTATCCTAGTGAACTTTTTTGAACTGTTTCACCTTATATCGGACCACTAACGGACCACCTACTAATTTCTTGTCCCATACATGAAATGAATATATCTCGGTGTGAGGAGGTACCAGAACACAAAACATATGAAAAAAATTTCATTTTGTCCCCTTAATCTTATATATTTATCTCTTCAACATATCGTCTCTACTGACGGATTTGCAAAACCCTTCACATTATTATTTGCAAACCATGAATTGTTTTCTTATGTTTCTCCATCATGGCTACGTATAGTACGAAGGTGCAGCAAACGAAGGTGGGAGAGGACCAAGTATATGGGATGCATACACTCACAAATATCCAGGTTTTTTTTATTGTGTTTCAATCTCTAATATGATATCATTGTGTTGTACTTTTTAAACTTAAAAATAATTGATAATAATCTGATTATAAATGTGTAATACTTGCAGAGAAGATAAGGGGTGTAAGTAATGGAGATGTAGCTGTTGACCAGTATCATCGCTACAAGGTAAATTTTAAATTCTAGTGATGACAACAAGAACCAATTATCTCTCTTCCTCAAAGTAATTAATTATTTTTGGATGTTTTTCATTTATATAACAGGAAGATATTCAGATAATGAAGAATATGAATTTGGATGCATACAGATTTTCCATCTCTTGGTCTAGAATCCTACCAAGTGAGATCAAAGTTGATAAACAATTTTTGTTTTTGAAATTATTGTAGTTGGATATTTCACGTTAACGATTTCAATCTTGTTGTTCATATATAGACGGAAAGCTGAGTGGAGGTGTAAACCGGGAAGGAATCAGATATTACAACAACCTTATCGATAATTTGCTAGCCAACGGTAACATTCATGTTTTACTCTTTTGTTTTTTTCTTTTTTAATTAAATTTTACATTTTATAGTAAAATGAAAATACATAAATATTAATATTGCAGGTATAGAACCATACGTGACACTTTTTCATTGGGATCTTCCACAAGCTTTGGAAGAAGAATATGGAGGTTTCTTAAGTCGTCGCGTTGTGTAAGTTATACAAAAATTATTACTTATTTTTCTTTTTTAAATTTGGTAAATTTTATACTAATTATAATTTTAAAACAATGACTTATTATATGAATATATTTCGACGTGAGGGGTGTGTTAGAATATAAGTGAGTGCAATCCTCATTTTACAAGTTGGTTTTGTGTGATTGAGTTAGACTTAAAACTCACTTCTACCAAGTTAGAGCCTATCCTAACGAACTTTCTTAGACATTCTGTTCCATCCGATATTGGGTCGCTAATTTATCCACGAACGAGATAAATATACCTCGACGTGAGGGGGTGTGTTAGAATATTTTCACTTTACAAGTTGATTTTGTGGGAATAAGTTAGGTTTAAAATCCACTTCTAATATGATATTAAAACTAAGTTAGAGCCTATTCTAATGAACTTTCTTGGACATTGTGTTCCATTCGATATCGGGCCGCTAATGGACCACCCACTAATTTCTTGTCCCACGCACGAGATGAATATATCTCGGCGTGAGGGGTTGTGTTGAAATATAAGTGAATGCAATCCTCACCTTACAAGCCGGTTTTGTGGGATTGAGTTAGACTTAAAACTCACTTCTAACCATTGTATTGTTGATTTTTCAGAGATGATTTTCGAGACTATGCAGAGATTTGTTTCAGATACTTTGGAAACAGGGTGAAATATTGGATTACTCTGAATGAGCCATGGTCTTACAGTAACAGTGGCTACGCAGTTGGGAGCTTTCCACCAGGTCGATGTTCTAAATGGTTAGATTCAACTTGTTTTGGTGGCGACTCAGGAACAGAACCTTATATAGCTGCACATAATCAACTACTTGCTCATGCAGCCGCTGTACATGTCTACAAGAAAAAATTTCAGGTTTTTTAAGCCTCTATGAGACCTTTTAAATCTTCATATTTCATTACAATTCCACATTGTTGCAAGAGCTCAAATATTATGGTATAACACTCTTATTATTTATGCAGAACACTCAGAAAGGACTCATAGGCATAACACTTAATTCTAATTGGTATGAACCATATTCAAATAGCCAAGCTGATAAAGACGCTGCAATTCGAGCTGTTGAATTCATGTTTGGATGGTAAGTTCTTAATTCTACACGAGAATATACAGTTACCGACGAATCTAAGAGTCTAAGCAAAGACAATTAGAAATTATTTGAATTTCAATGGATGAACCTTCTAAAATAGAACTAAAGTATTAAAGAAACAAATATATAAGATTAAATGGTCAAGTAGACATATACATATACATTATACCTTAAATCACGTTAAATTGTTTGTGTTTATTTCTTTTATTTTTTTTTTTTCCTTTATTGCCTTTCCTAATAACTTTTTTTAGATAATAATTTTAACAAAATCGTTTGCACCTCCTTATATATTGCTATTTCTTTTGTTTCCGACCAGAAATTTGATATTTTGATATGTGACGATGATTATAATAGGTACATGGAACCGTTGACAACATGAAGATATCCAAAGAGCATGCGTTGTCTGGTTGGTAAACGGTTGCCAAAGTTTTCAAAACATGAAGCAAAACTTGTTGCTGGTTCAATAGATTTTGTTGGACTAAACTATTACACTACTTATTATGCTGCCAATGCATCCAAAGCCAACAAACCTAGTTATACTACAGATGCTAATGCCAATGAAATAAGTGAGCAAAACCTTTTATCTATCAATTATATTTAAATTATAAATGTTAAGAATATGAAAATCACATTTTTCTTTGATTTTCATTTGCCACAGCTATTCGCAACGGAGTTTCTATTGGTCCACAGGTATGTATTTGTTCATGTCAAATTGTAGAAATATATAATTAGGAATTCAAGTTTAAGTTTAAGTTTTACATTGTTAAAAATAAAAAAATAGAATATTATATAAGAATAAAGACTCATAAATTCATTGTCTTAAGATTTTGTTTGGGTTGAGAGTGATGTTAATTCCTTTATATGATTGAGCTCGAGTCTCATTAATATTATATCTCCCTAATTAAACTCCTCCTTAAAACTTAACACATATCATTATTATAGTTATTGGTTTTTCTATAACTTGATTTGTAATTATACTTGCAGTTTGGTCCAAGTTGGTTATATGTCTATCCCAAAGGAATTAGAGAACTGTTGCTTTATACCAATAAATTATACAACAATCCTTTGATCTACATCACAGAAAATGGTAATTATATATCAAAATTCATTTTTATTATCTTCAAAATACATAGTGAATATTTAAACAAAATTATTCAAAATATAGAATTTTACTATATATATATATATATGTGATTCTTGTTCTAACATATGAATGTGTATTACTTTTTATTTAAAGGTATGGGTGATATTTACACTGATCCAACATTATCTGTTGAAGAAATGCTTCAAGATACTTACAGAATTGATTATTTTTACCGCCATCTTTATTATCTACTCTCAGCAATCAGGTAACACATCATTTTTTTTCACACAATAATATTTATTTATGTTAAATCTAAATTAATTTTTTTTTTTGTTGAATTTATAAGGGATGGCGTAAAAATAAAAGGATACTTTGCATGGTCATTGTTGGACAACTTTGAATGGAAAGATGGGTATGTTGTGCGATTTGGTTTAAACTTTGTGGATTACAAAAGTGGTTTAAAGCGACATGCCAAACAATCTGCAAAATGGTTCAAAGCTTTTCTTCACAAAGATTAGACTTGAGGGAATTATAGTATTATATTTATAATTTCTCTTTCATGTAATGCCAATTTTATTTCATTTAATAATATTCAATAAAGTGTGTGTTATTTTTATTATTTTTCAGTTAATGTAATGAAGCTTATTTAATATTTCCTCCAATCCTTTGATATGTGTTGGAAAACACATATATTAATTACATGTTTTTATTATTTGTACTCTTATCGTAAGGTAAAATAGAAAATTTCATACATATTTCATTATTAAAATAAAAAATATATTATATTTTCTTTGTTTTTCTAAAAGAAATTCCAACAATAAAATAATCCAAAATATATAGTTTTAGTATAATAAAACACACCTACTACGTATTGTCTCAATCCATATCTAATACATGTTTTTATTATAATATATATATATATATATATATATATATATATAAAATATAATATAATATAAAATAACAGTCATAACTAAACTGCCAATACTTATTTATTTCATGTTAATACAATCATAACAAAATCTTAAAATACAAAGAGAGTAAGAGTGAATTAACTATTCAATTTAACTTATAAAATGTTAATATGGATAAACTAAATATTCAATTCAACATATAAAAAACAATATATGTATATAAGACTAGCTTGGGATTAATATTAAGATACTAATATAAATATCATCTAGAAATATCATATAATAAAGTTTCTTTTTTTTACCGAGCATTAGGACAAGCGATGGTCACAGACCTTCACTTTGGAGAATGTCAGCCGACATATGAGTAGCTTTAGAGACATCAAAACGAAATGCAAAATAATTGTTTTTTAGTTATTGGAAAAGAAAAACTATTAAGTAATGGGACAACATGTGCGATTTTTTATACTTTTATTTTATTTTGAGATATTAAACACTACAATAAAATATCGTATTAATAACAAATTTCAATAATAAAAATATATTAGTCATCAATAATAATTAATTTAAATATCACTCTATAAAATAAAACAAAAAATATATAATTAATTATAAAATTAATCAGAGATCAATTTAAAAATCAATTTTTTTAATTATAAAAACATTAATAACTAATATTTAATAATTAATTTTTTTAAATAACTAAAACATTCGTACTTAAATAAATTTAGAAACCAATTTAAAGATTAATTATAAATTTTTATTTATAAAAAAAATATTTTAATAACTAATAATTTTTTATATTATAAATTGGTTATTATAATGATTAACAATTTTTATCAATAAAATTAATTAGTTGTTAATGAAATATGTTTTTATAATGAAATGAAGTGAGTGATCGTACTAATAAAACATATCTTAAAAACAATTCAAAAACATATCTTAAAAAAAATTCAAATACAACATGTGTGTACCATACAAAAGCTTTACTTTTCATAGGGTTCCAAATTACACACGGACAGTTATACAAATACCCAAAATGAAAAGCGGGAAATATTTCTTCATTTTTAATTTCGTAAATTTTTTGTGTTTATTACTATGAAAAATATTTTTTATTATTATTTTTATAGCATATTTTTTATTTTTATTAAAAGGTGTATATACATTTGAAAATATGGGATGCTAAACAATTAAAAGAGTGAAAGTATGAATAGTGAAAATAAGTGTTGTGAAAAAAGAGCCCAAAACTTTAAAAAGTGAGAAAATTATAAAGAAGGTTGTATGAATAAAACATGGTGGGCAAACAGCAAAAACCCAAATTTAAACAAATGAGTGTAGTCCAATAGTACACAAAATGTAGTATGGGAATGACAACAATTTTTTTAAAACTCGCAAATATCTACTTTTGTGTGGATATTTAAAAAATAAAAATGAAATATATATGTATAATATAAAGACTGTGTGAAGACTTTTGTGTGTTAGATACCAAAACTGATTCTACAATTTTCCTCTTTTTCCTTTGTGTCAGGAGAAGCTGGAGCTGTAAATGGCTTCTAAATTTATATCTACCTACTTTTACATTTACTCATTCATTATTTTTATTTTATTTTCCATTTTGCTACAATTTCCGGGTTTAGTTTTGTGCAGCTCATTATTACTTAGACATTTTTATTTTAAAACAGAAAATTGTTGGTTGCATATCCGAAGTTTGGAAAGAAATTATGGTAAAAAAATTTACAACAGTCACACTAATTTGTATAGTATTTTATTCTAAATTACTATACATATTATTTTATTTTAAATTTACTATATATTTATGACTTTCTTGATGATTACCTTGTGGTAGGATAATGTAGTTTAGAAAATATGAAGCAATGGAGTCCGTTACAAAATTAACTGATGTAATTATGCTTAGCTGTAGATTTTTTTACAGTTTTAAACAGTTAATTTTGCAATCAAAGATTATTTTTTACTTTATCCTCCCTAAAGAGTTTTATTTTTTTTGTTCGGTTGAGAGGATTGAAATGATGTAAATAGCTTTAAATTTTAAATATATTATATATTCCAGGATTAATTGATATACTCTTTTATTTAGTTTAATGTTTTTCCATGTAACCAATTAATATGCTAGAATTAACGTATAGGAGTGCACTTTAATGAGATAGAAAGGTTATCACTCATTTTAGATTGTAGTACTATGACTATACTGTTTATTGTTTACTTATTTAGGAGTATATGTTGGAGGAAATCACAGAAAAAATATATTTTTGGCAAGTTATATTAAGAAAAATGAGAAAAAATTAGCTGCGGAAGACAAATATCATTTGTCGGAAGGGTCACTTAAATATGTAATATATGTTATTTCTTTATACTTCATCCCAATCTTTAAAATATTACGGAGCGTGTTGAATGTAATTATTAAAATAAAAAGAAACTTCCTATAGGGATGGGGTTTTGAGGGGAGGAAGATTGTATGGGTGAAATGGGAGACAATTTGTAAACCTAAGGAAGAGAGTTGACTAGGTTTAAAAGATATGAGATATCTTAATTTTTCTTTTCTTAACAAATGGAAATGGAGGCTTATGAATGAAGAACCAGGTCTCTCGAGAGATATTATATCAAAATACGAGTCTTGGAGAACCCTAAATGAGACAAAAGAAGAAACACATGACTCATGGTAAAAGAGAGATATAAGGAAAGAGTGCAAGAGAGGATAATGGGATAATTGGTTTGATAGTAATTTAACATGGAATATAGGATCAAGAAATAAAGTAAAGTTTTGGGATGATGTGTGGACAAAGGATTTACCTCTAAGAGATAGATTCTCTAGACTCTTTGCTAACTCAGTTTTAAAAGATGCCACATTGGGAGAGGTTGGGTTTTGGAACGAAAACCAATGGTGGAATTTGGTGTGGAGAAGAGAATGATTTGAATGAGAGAAATTACTGGTAGAAGAATTGATGAAAGAGATATACAAGAGTGTACACATCAAAGGGATGGGAATGATGAATGGTTATAGAAGAGAAATAAACAAAAAAAATATACGGTAAAGTCAACCTCTAGGAGGTTTTATAATGGAAATAAAGTGGATGACAATGACCATTTTGCAAAACTTTGGAAATGCATAGCATTACAAAGTGCTCAACATTTTGCTTGGCGAGTTTTTGTCAATAGAATTGCAACGAAAGACAACTTGAGTAAGAGAGGAATGACACTAGGAAATAGAATGTGTGAAAAATTAAAGAAGAATTAGTTGTTAGTAATTTTGGGTCATGCATATATATGATACATAATTAAATGTGTTAGGGCCATTATTTATAAAGCCAAATAATAAAGTGATCTGACTAAATTAAAGATTTGGCTAAAGACATATGTCATGAAAATAAATATTGTGTAGAGACCAGTTAGTAATTTCTAATTTGATGAGGGGCCAAATTAGAAATACTAAAACTTAAGTAATTCAGTTTATAAATTGTCGTGGTCCCCTTCTGAGAGCACACACAAAGTCATAACGTACTCTTCCTGTTCCTTTCTCCCTATCCCCATCAAGCGAGAAAACCAAAGGGAATTAAATGTGCTCTACAGGAGGAATATCACTGTATCATTAGGGCTCTCTAATATTATCGCTATGGCCAATTCAGGTACGCTTCCGTTTACTTTTTACAGCATGATTATCAGTATGTGATATTGTTTATGATTGATTGTTAGAATCAATAATAGGATCATATTCTGCGTTTATGCTTACATGTGGTATCAGAGCCACCCATACTTGATTTATGTTTGTCTTTGGTTAATTTAATTAATTTCTATTCAGAACCCTAAATTCCTAATTCTGAAACCCTTAATCCCAATTTTCTTTTTTTTTTTTGGAGAAAAACCTCAAATAGAGAATCCTAGGGTTTCTTAAAACCCTAATTGAAGTAAATTATTTTAATTAATTTTGAATTTTGGGTTCAAGACATTTGAACATAAGGATTTATAT
>Ga0214545_1009994_pt1 | contig 14071 bp, 5 predicted proteins | sample CNSS4metaG_FD_160064 | JGI IMG/M metagenome (GOLD analysis project Ga0214545, IMG submission 160064) | Root nodule microbial communities from cowpea collected in UCLA plant growth center, Los Angeles, California, USA - CNSS4 | ecosystem: Host-associated > Plants > Roots > Nodule | place: USA... | reverse complement strand
TATATATATATATAATATTTGGAGGGATAAGGGTCTGGGGCACCATCTACATCCGTCACTCTGTGCACACATATATACACGCCACAAAATTATGGTAAGTTTAAATTATTTAAATATGATCAGATTTATCTTGAGTCATAGTGCAAATATAATGAATCTTTGGTAATTTATTAAAACAGTAATTGATAATTTATCATAAATATAAGTATAATAAAATTTGATATAATGTAATATATATTGATATATTTGGATACAATAAAATGTAGTATAAACGGATGCGTTGAATTTTAATAATTTCGTTTATGAAGGTATTAGTACGAAGGATCAATGCCTTTTGTAAAGTCAAATGAAAAACGATATACTAGGTACATATATCAAGAGAGACTCGAAACAAGGAAATTAAATAATTATTTGGCTCATAATCATATTTATCTTCCTATACGAGCAGCCAAGTACCTAAAGTGAAAGATATGCCAATATTTTTTTATCTTATCAAAGTATCAATTTTTCGTTTTATTATTGCATTAAGTGTTTGTAACATTGTAAACTATTTTTTTTATAATAAAATAATAGAACCTATAAATATATGGGACGCGAGTTCTTACTCCAAAACTATAACAAATTCAGTAACGGACATTAAATCTGGTCAAATGAACAATCTTGAAGAATAAAGAACTGGAAAAAATTGATTTGAATATCTACTTGGTAAATTTTGATTTGCTTAGTGCTGTCATTGGAAATATTTCATCTATTTCTAGAATTGAAGCTTATAAATATATATGTCAAAAAAATAATAGAGAAAATAAGACTTTGAAGGGGGCATAAGGGAGTAAAAATTTTGTCAGGTGTAACCTATTCCTACTTGTTGAGACCAAATATAATCAAATAAAACTAGGGTTATTAAAACGGTAACCTGGTCCGACCCGGCTCAACTTATCACAAGTTGATGATTTAATAAGTCAATCCAACCTGGCTCACTTCTCAGCAAGTCAAAAAAATTTGAATCCGGTCCAGCTCACCACGGATTGGCGGGTTATACGAGTTGGTTTACGGGTTCACTTAAAAAAATACAATTTTTTTATTTTTTTTTCAGTCAAAACTAAATTATAATTCTAATTAAAATATAAATAAACTTTAATACAATCCAAATACAAACCAAAATAAAAAAAAATATAAATTATTTATGTGTTGGCTAAAAAAAAAACCTAACATAACCCAAATGTAAAAACCCAAATGTACTCTTTTATCTACTAGTTGGTGAGCCAAACCGACTTACCACCGGATGAACCAGGTTCTAGATGAGCCGGGTCAAAAGTAAAATTGTATTGAAATTTGTAAAAAAATTTCAATCTAACCCGACCCGAACCCATGGTGAGCCGGATTGGTTCGCGGGTTCCAACCCATTTTGAGAACTCTAAATAAAACTGCTATGTGTATATACATTTGTATTCTTCATTCTTTTATGAGTTATTATACTTTTAATGCCTATTAGGCTTTGCTTATAGGCTTAATAATGATCAATTTTTAAATTAATTATAGTGCTAGGAATAACTCTAATACTATTGTTCCTAAGGCTAGTTTTTTTATAGGTTATTACTTGTTTGTGAGGTTTAAATTTTCGTTAACAACACAATTTAATCTTCTCACTTACGTTTTTTTTTTTCTATCTTTACAAAAACATGATCGAAAAATAATATACATTAACATCAATAATAATACATCTTAATAATAGTTTTAAATATTTCGATCTGCATAAAATGTTCAGGTTATTTTTCATTATAGATACTCCATCCATTAACATAATTTGTGTCAATTATTTATAAAATTCAATACATATAGGTTCATTTTAACGTAAATATATATATATATATATATATATATATATATATATATATATATATATATATATATCTCAATGAGAAAAAATATTAAATTAATCAGCCGATACAAATGGCTTTCTAATTAATATATATTTTATTAGTATAATAGACTCAATCATAACTTTGTTAAAAAATAAAAGTGATGCAACTACAATAATTCGTTTGAGTACAAGAAAATCAATAAACAATTTGTTCTTACTGTAATTACAATTGATAAACTTAAAATATAATGGATCATTTATATGTCAACTTATTTTATAGTACAAGAACATAAAAAATTCATTACTTCTCTTGTGAATAATTTTACCAATTAAAATTATTTTTGCATGAATATCAAGGCGAATTAATGAAAAAAGACAATAATAATATACGTGTTTATTAACACATTACTTCGATTGATGAATTTTGAAATGTTAATTTGTTATAATTTTGTCGCACCGATTATAATTTTAACACATTGATTATATATTTATAAACATTAATATACGTATTTATTAACACATATTTATAAAAATAAAAAAAAAATCATAACTGTGAACTTAACATTAGTGTCTCATACAAGCTTATTATACGCCAGTTCAAAAGGATGGTTATTTTATTTACTTTGGTAAAAAAAACATGGTAAAAAAGGATCAACCTCTCAGAAAAAAACCTTTACAGCAAAAATGCAAAATTGTTTTATCTACCATTGCTATTAACATTTACTAACTTAATTTTTTATATATATTTTTTGTTATTTTTTTCTACCCTATTATCTATACAGCCTACAATGCCCACTTGTTAGTTAGAATCTTCTGAAAATAATTTTTGGTTCTGATTGACATCTTTTTGCAGTTGCTTTCAAAATGGGCAATATATGGAATCAATCTCATGAACTATTGTAATCAGATAATTGCATAGGTGGAAACCCTGGAACATAATTTCAATACCCACATTACCTTTTGTTCTCAACGATTTGTCTGAGCATCTTCAAAAATAAAATAATAATGTGTTTCATAAGAAATAAATGATGGAAAAAATATAAGGTGAGTTTTATTTTTCTTTTAATTTGAAGAAGATGAATAGTAATTATGTATTTTTTTAAACAAATATATTAAATTTTTTATATTTTTTTCTGTCACAGAAAGTTTTTTAAGCATTGAAAATCTTAGGGTTGAAAAGGAAACCAGAGAAGCCTACTTAGGGCCTAGAATAGAAACCTGGACACTGAAGCCCAAAAGTCTCCATAATAATTTGTTGCCCTACATTGATTAATTTAAAGTTCTGTACTTTTTGTATGTTGGAGAAGCAACTTAATTAGATTAATATCAATTATTGACTTGAAGTTTTGCTAAACATAAGCCCATTCCAGAATAATCTGTGTAAAAATGGAAATGGGTGATTTTTAAATGTAAAATAAAAAAATAAATTTTGTCAAGGTATAAAAATCAAATGAATTATTAATTTTATTCTTAAAACAAATTAAAGATTTGCACGTGTTGGGCCAGGCACATTCACATGGAAGTTGTTTTAGTGAGTAAAGTTTTGTTTAATAATATAATAATTAGCAATTATTCTAAGAAGCACTTGGAGTCACAGATTAGAGAGTCACGGGCTTGGTTAACGAAAGTGGGGCCCACCACAGGCTTGGACTCATCTGGACGAAGATCTCAATGTCAATGGCATGCCTTTGCCAATAAAAGTTGAATAAAAGATCTTTTGAGATCATTTCCTTCAACGTCCATATAATAACCGTAAATAACAATATTATATTCAATTTACTATTTAATTTAAATATAAATTACATCATTCAATGTAAAAATATTTCCATAAATTTTTCTCCGAAACAACTCCTATATTAATTATTATTGTTTTATTTTAGTTTATGGTCCACTACGTTATACTATTTTTAAAATTTCTTTTACTTTTGTTTTACTATAAAATCTAATTTCAATTATTGATATTTAAATTATGATGTTTTAAATTTAAAAGAAAATATTTTTATGAACGCAAGATTTTATTTGAAACTTAAGCTTTTGGATTTTATTTCACATCGATATATTTTGAAAAACTAACTTTTTATATTCTGTAAGACCAATAATCTTAAATTTTATTACGTTCTTCTAATATGGATATTTTATAAGATTTATTTATTTATTTATGACGCTCCTTAATGATGTCCTGAAATCAATCATAAACACTAAATTAAATGTTTTTAATTTATATCTAGTTGAAATAAAATTTTATTTTACGTAAATTAATCATGTTTATAAAAATTGGATTAAACTAAATAATTTGATGTATAATTCATTCCTGTCAATCAAATTAACATATATATATATATATATATATATATATATATATATATATATAATATTTATATAAAAAAAAAAAATATATATATATATATATATATATATATATATATATATATATATATATATATATATATATATATATATATATATATATATATAAGACACAGAAAAGAAACATTTGATCATATATCATTTTTATTTTTATTTTGTACAACATTTGATGCAAATCATATAGGTAATTTATAATTACAAATTGACGTATATACTAAAAAGACTATATTATATAATAATAATAATCTTATCTTCCAAATGTATACTTATAGATTTGACTCGGGACAAAATATACCGGGAAATGCGTTATAATTTCAAATGTATCTGAACACTTACATTGGTCAGTAATTTTATTTTTTTCTATGATTTGCAACTTAAAAAATAAAATAAATTTATATTTGACATAAATTTGTTGAAAATACAAAAAAGAGAAAAATTGTCTGATAATTTGATTTGAATGACTAACTGCATATATACTTAGATAATGAATTGCATGATTGTTATTGGATCTGTATGTTTTCCACCGAATGTGTCTACTATTTTCAAAGAAGGCACATCTCTCTGTTCGTAGTTTTCCAGCGATGGTGACGGTGAAAGATAGGTTAAAAAACAAGGAACGTTAGAATTATGGATAACTCTAACAATGGAAGTATCTAAGATGAATATTGATGAGTTAAAAATGAACACTGCATATGCATGGTTATCCATTTTGAAGCAGATACGTACAGTGTGGACCACTTCTTCTTTCCCGATCTATATCAAAACCATATCATTAAAATGTTGAAGCATAAAAAAAGTTGTTGAGAAGAATGATTGCAAATGGAACCCTACTCATTAACTTCAAGATGAAGCACCACTTCACATCACAGATGGAAAATCTCTCTCTCTCTTTTTTCTTTTTCTTTCTTAAATAGTTTTCTTTCAGACCCATAGAGTCTAAGTCCAGCTGCTAAATTCAATTCATTTGTTATTTTGGAATCATTTTCTTAAAATAATCCGAATAACTGTTTATCACAACAAAATGAAAAAAAAATAAGTTTAGTAGAAAATAATGTTAAAAAACTATAAAGTAAAGATGAAAAGAAATTTATGTTCACAGTCTATTCTTTGAATACATAAAAATAGATGTCTCATTTGACTGTATTTTAACTCTGTTTCGTCCATTTTCTGAAATCAAAGAAAAGAAAATGGATGTATGCCCATTTCTTTGAAACAGAAAGGAACCAAACAAAAGTTACTTCAAACTTGTTGTAAATACATCGTTTAAAATACATAGGCAGCATAATATTTAAGATAAGTGTTCTTAATTTAGTTAATAAAATAAGGTCTGTTATAAAAACCTCGTGTTTTTAGGTAATGTAAGATAAATGGATGAAGTAATTAAAATGTGATAAATGAATTTAAAATTTGGTTGAGACCTTATTTTAATTAATATGAATCTGTATATGTTGTTTTTGTTTTAGATTTATGTGGGGTGGGATAAGTGAGTTTAAGTTAAGAACTGAAAATATCATTTATGAGGGGTGTAGAAAGTGTATACAGTATGGACTTTTTAGTCGTTATCATTGGATTGAAATATAAACGGGAAGAATAGAGGGAGGTGATAATAGTGAGAAAGTGAATGCTAATAGTATTTGGAAAGTTTCTTGTCTTCCTTTCTCAACAACATACCACTTCTTTCATTCTCTCATATTTTATTTTCACCATTATTACTTCTCAACTAGAAAGCCCTTAAGCTTCTTTCATCATTATAAATTTCTCAATTATATTGTTAAGAAAAAGGATTAGATCATCACCTTGAGCTTTGCAACAGTTCTTCAACTTTTTACCTCCTGACAATAGAAGAACATGCATGACTCAAGTTTGAAGGTTTGTAGAAAAAAAAAACAAAAAACTAAAGGTGTTTACTGACAATGATGTATGTTTTGTGGTGATCAAGAAGTTTTTCAGACATTTTAGTTTCCTCTTCTTTTTCAAACCCTAGGATTTGGTACATTTGAGAGATTAGTTTGTTATTAATCTGGCTAAATAATCATAAATTAATGAAAAATATTTTTTTTCGTTAATTTTTGTTGCAAATTAACAAATTTGTTGTAGTGTCAAGAAGATTGGTGAAGCAGGCTAGCTTTGATTTCAAGTATAACTTATAGTTAAGTGTAATAACGTGACTTTGGATTGTTGAAAATGTGCACGTGAAAAAGTTTTGTCGTAAATAGATAAATTTGTTAAATTCTTTTAAACTTTGAGAAATTTACTAGTTATTGAATTTACTATGTTTTTTTTTGTTTTATCTTATTTGAGTAAAGTTTAATATTGAGAATTTTTAGAATTTAATGTGTTGGCTTGTGTTCCTAGTTTCTGATGCAAGGATAAGTTAATTTATGTTATTCCTCTTTATATATTTGATTCTATATGATATGTTATAGAATCAATAGGTGCACAGATACCGTGCATAAGGGTATGGAACGAATATTTATTTAATGGATGGGATACGGGAGATCTACTACCCGTAGCATATCCATCTCGTTGACATCCTAATACCATCATCAGTCTATTTCAGTGCTCAACACACAAAAAAAAAAAACTCAATAAAAAATCTTAACTTGTGTGTGAGTACTTACATGTGTTTTAAAATTTATATTTTACATATTATATATATATATATATAATTTTATGTTATGATTAACGTTCTAGTATACAAGAGATATTTTTTAATTAAATAATAAGTTAAATTATGTTTCTGGTTCCTATTCTCCAACAAAAATCTCAAATTGGTTATTATATTTTTATTTATTTCAGGTTCATATCTTTGAAAATATGATCAAATTTGGTTTTTTTCATTAGTATTATACAAACAACGTTAAATATCTATCACATGTTGATTCGTAATTTTGTTTGATTTTTTTTAATTAAACAAATGTCATGTGTCAAGTGTCACTTTACAGTTTTATTAAATATTTTTAATAATATTAAGTTTGTTTAAATTTATATTTTACATTAAACATTATTTAATTTTTTTTTAAAATTTAAAATTTAAAATTTTGTTTGTTTTAAATTGTTAAAATTATTTTTAAATTTGATATATGTATTTACAAAATTCTTATTTTTTTAGCCAATTTTAACATTTGTATAAAAATTTTTGAATTTTAAATATTTTAAAAATATACAATCATTTGAAATATAATTTTAAAGAAAAAAATAATATTAAAGTATGATATAATAAAACATCAATATAAAATAATGTTTAATGTAAAATAGAAATTTAAATAAATTTAATTTTGTTAAAAATATTTGATACAAAATTAATTTTAATAAAAATAGTATAATATTTATATAAAATAAATTATGGCTGAATTAAATCAAAATAACAAATTAAGAGAACAAATAGAGATTAAGATAGTGATATTTGATGTATAGTAACATGTGACAATGTGAATGTGATGGTCACCTTGTGACATGGTGCTCTCTTACACTCTTGCACGTGACAATTTTTAAAAAAAATATTCTAATATAAATATAAATTCTTACGATATCAAATATTAAGCAATATTCAAAAAAGAAGATAGAACCAAACTTTAGTCTATGTATCCTTTTAAGTACCGTGTTTTGTCCATCCAGCACAGCATACATATTTAGATCTATAAACCTACCAAATTTGCTAAACTTTATGCATGAGGTTAGGCAACGGGACGATCTCATAAGTCACATGAACCCTTTAAACTCTATAGTTCATAATGATATATAATTTGTACTTAGAAGAATGAGGTTCCCTGAGGTTTCAAAAACAAACTAACCGTCCAATGGAATCCATTAGATAGATTTTGAAAGATAAAATCATGATTGAGTAAATTAAACAATTCAAAGCAGTTCTTCAGAACTGTAGACGACCATAATGCGTAGAGTAGCTAATTGTAACTAGTAAGACCTCTGAAGCAAATGGTAGAGGGCTTAACTTTGCAGTGGGATCAGTGGTCAAACACCCCAATTAGGGATAAATTCAAATGGATAATCTCCATTTAGGAAAGACAAGTCCAGATTAATCTTCAACTCTCCATAGTATTCTTAAAAGACAAAACCTAATTTGTCCTTATATATAGTACTATACATTTAAAAGTAAGCATATATTCGAAGCAAGCCCCACCAGTGGGAATCATTCACAGGCCATTTTCCTGGGCATGATCGATGAAGTTCACGGGAGTGTTTCACTGATCACATGCCAAGTGGGCGATATCCTTCTGTAAAGCAAAACTGGAAAACCACCATGGTTTCAAATAAACTAACAACGAAAATTTCCTATTGGGAATCCAAAAGCCTATCACATTTCACGTCGATTCACTTTGCACTGCCACCTACTAAAGACAACTTACTCGGTTCACATGTCTGCTGCTTTCAAAACATTAAAACTATGGACAAAACATTCTTGAATCTCGGGCTTAAAGTACACCTAACTTTTAACCTCTATATGTAACACCATCACAAATTACTCCCTCTTCACACACACTTATTACAGTTGTTATCGAACAAAATAGTATTGGAAGATGGAGTCTTTGAGATCTTCAACTCTGGCTCTTTTTTTTACCATCAACTTGCTTTTCTTTGCCATGGCAAGTGGCTGCTTCACTTGCACACAGCCAAAGCCTAACCCATTCCCTTACCCTAACCCTAACCCCACTCCTGCTGCAAAGAGCTGTCCCAGAGATGCACTTAAGCTTGGTGTGTGCGCTAACGTGCTTAATGGACCAATTGGTGCGGTGGTGGGATCACCACCGGACCACCCATGTTGCTCGGTGCTAGAAGGGCTTCTTGATCTTGAAGTTGCGGTTTGCCTCTGCACTGCCATCAAAGCTAACATACTTGGCATTAACCTTAACATCCCCATTTCGCTAAGCTTGATCCTTAACGCCTGCGAGAAGTCGCCACCCTCTGACTTCCAGTGCAGTTAAGCACGTCATTCTCAGTTCATGCACTGCTATCATCCATGTGTTTCTCTGTTTTGTTTATTTGTGATTTTGTGATTGTTGTGTTGTTCCCTCCTTGCTAACTCATTTACTGAGAATGCAGTTGTACCCGTAAGTTGTGACTGTAATTTGACTTCGACTGTTGTTGTCTGGAATGGCTTTCTAATCTTTTTAATTTCATGAATTATTCTGTGTTGTGTTAGGACTAAATTGGAATATTCATATTGGTCCTCCAATGGAGAGCTATTTCGATTTTGTTATTACTTTCAAAACTACATTTTCACAGTTATACTGTGTAAAACTAAGTTTTTATAAAATCAGGTTTGCAAAACCAAAGCTACTCTAAAATTAAGTTTATCGGCTTTTTAATCTTAAGTTTTGAAGTATGAATTCTCTTTTGTAATGAGTATTGCCACTATAAACCCCTTTTTTTGGCTTTTATAAAAAACTAAAATGTGCTATTAATAGAAAAAAATAAGTAGTTTTACTTAGTAAATGTCCAGTGAAACAACAGCAAATTCTTTTTTAAAAGTGTTGACTTACATTAATAATCAAAGTGAGCCAACTCACTTTATACGGGTTCGTTTTTCCACATGTTATGATTATGATGAATCCGACTTACTTTTTTTGTTTTAACGAAATTTTGTAACCTAACTCAATTTATTATTGGTAGGTGGATTAATTTATTTAGAATATTTTATTTTTTAATTTATTTTATATATTTATTATATTACAAATATATTAAATATTTAAACTATTCAAGTATCATTAAACTATATTCTATTGTTTATAAAAAATTAAATTATCAACCTATATAATTAAAAATATTATAATAAAAAATTATGATAAAATGATAAAAGAAACTAAAAGAATTGTTGATGGTGTGATACAGCTAATTCACCTTCATTCTTACTCAAATTCGTTTAAATTCTGAATTAAGTAAATCAGACTCAATTTAACACACATTTAAAAAACCTAAACTATAACCAATTATATCCGACTTCTTTTTTTTTATCAGCAAGAACACATATATTAATAGGAGGTAATTAGGTTACCTCAACCCATAAAAAAAAAAAAAAAAAAAACTATGACTTTCCTTCATCATTCTTCACATAGAATAGTATCTCACAATCATCATAAAAGTAAAGACACAAAGATTACAAGTAAAAAGCATATCCTTCGTGACTTTGTCTTGAATACAAAGCTTAAACGTCCTCCCACAATAGCATCAATTATCCTGCAAATTCATAATGAGCGAATTCGTTAACAGTTTGGATCCATTTTAATATCTTCAGTTTTGTAATGAAATATATTGATCACAAAGCATAGAAAATGGTGTTGAAGATATTTCAGCGATAAAATTTTGACGAAAATCTATATTGTTGTACAGTTGTGATAAAAAAAATCACTTTGGCATACATTAAAACTAAAATTGCCATGAAAATCACATGGTCTTTTTTGTCATAAAAATAATACGTATTCAATAAGAATTAAAAAAATTTGTTGTAATAATTAATCACAAAATTGTTTAATTACTTAAGCGAGCACATGATCGTTCTAATCTAGTTTTGGCCAGACATATAATGTTTTAAATGGGTCAAAGTCTTCCAAAACCAAAAAAAAAAATGTTTTATTTAAGCGATATAAATTTGTTTCTCTTGATCATTTGTCCCATATACCTTTTTTAAATCCTTGTATACCATCAAGAAGCATATTTTGACTCATCTACTTTGACTAGGCTTTTTCAATTAATCATATTTAGGTTCAAGTAATGACGGATCTAGATACAACTCAACATAGACAATTGCTCCCTGATTTATGATCGGTAGTTGTTAGTTTTTATTAGTTGGGAGTTGAACCCATAACCTCTCTCACCCTCTTTTTTAAACATCTTTAAACCTACCTTACTTCTCCATATTGTTAGCAGGAGGGATCGAACCAACGACTTTTCCCTCCTTCTAACCACTAAGTCACCATATCACTCCTTACACTAACAATAAGGACTTATTGAAAACATTTTATTCCTAATTTTGCATATATTTCATCCATATTGATTTCCATTCATCCATGATACTTCATGTAACTGATGACTGTTTCACAACAACTATTTTCCAACAAGTGTACTAGTACGTAGTAGTATCAACAAGTGACGTATCCACAGGGATTTAGCAAGTATATTGGTAGTTTGCTTATTGGATTTTTGGATTTTGATAAAGAGTGCAAGTAAATATAGATAATAGTAATTAGATTGAATGGAGTAGAGGCTATGAATTGATTTCATCTCATCTTCTTCTATTACACTACTACCTTCTTGTTTACTTACTATGCAAATCATTCAATGTCTTGGAAGTACTCTTTCTATGTAGATCTAGGTTCATTCTGATGCACTAGAACCTAAGGACTTCAAACCGAGTGTGATCCCTCAACTCTTGGTAGAATGAATCCTTACTTTAATGTGCAAGACTCTCTCCTCCAGCATCCTCTCTGACTATTGAATCAGTCAGTACAAGTACGATGATTGATTGGACCTTAGTTTGATATCAGTCTTTCAACTCAATCGCAACTAATGAAATATGATGATTCGTCAATTCATCCACACAAGTTGAGACTAGTCTTCCAATTCAAATTAAACCTGTGAAATAAGATGAGTGATCAAGTCATCATTAAGCATAAATTAAACCACAAACAATTGAATGAAAGCCAAGATAATACCCAAGAAGTAGAAGTATATAGAATAAAGATTGATTACATCAAACTTGGACACAGCTACTCATAGAATATTACAATACAATTCCAACAACATCTACAAATAAGATCTACACTAAAAGCACCTCCCTCATGCCTCATAGACCCTATTATCTCCTACTGCTACATTTCTAGACCTCGACTCCATGCCTGAAATGAAGACTCAAACTTTATTTATAGGAATTTTTGGGCAGTGCTCAAACTAACTTTTGGTGCTCAACCACAGGGGTTTCTTCATAATTGAGTTTTCTTCTCAGCTCAATCCCTTGTCCTGGTGTTTAACACGCGACATTTTCTTCTTGTAAGGGTTTTCCTGACTGCTCAGCCTCATGGATTTGGACTCCAAGTTTCCTTGCAAAGAGGGTTTCCTCAAGAAGCTCAGCTCCATTTCTTGTGTTCAGTCAAAAAGTTCAAATATGTTGTCTTATATTTTCTACTTCCATGACTCAACTCTAGTACTGTGACTCAACTGCATACTTGATATTTTCTTTTATTTTTACTGCAAAATAGCAAAATATCATTATAATTCATAAAATTCTATTTCTCAATATCTCATTTTGTATCTTAAGCTAAGAAGATTTGTTTTGTACACAAATAACACCATTTGATGTAGAATAAGTGTCAATTTCAAATGAAAATTTAATTATTTTTTACACTTATCAGTAGCATAGAGCAATTAATGTTTCAAGCAATACAAAATTCAGTATTTTCTTAATATTGGTTTTTTTGTTACTCATACACAACGTCTATTGATATGGTTGAAAGCAAAACTTATAAAGGTCGTGATGTCTACTAATGTTCTCACTTAAATTGGAGGTATGATTTGCATTCGAAGTGGTAATACTCATGAAGATGAGTGACTAAGTGAAAAATTCATCAGAAGTGTTATCTCTGCTGAAACAAATGCAACTATTTTTTGTCCAAGATTATTTATAGCATTATCCAATGCAAATGTTCAAAAACATTTGAAAGAAGTAAACAATACTTCATTTCATTAATTGTTTAAAAGAAGGAAAACACTAACTTAAAAAAATAGCTTAGTGTATATAAGATATTTAGATTTAAAATCTAATAAATTTCTAATAAGCTTTAAGCACTTAAGTAATGAATTTCCTCATAACTGAAACCAATCGTGGGATCAAACATTTATCATTAATTTAAAATTTATAATTAATAATTAAAAATAATTAATTCTTTTTTATTTAAGAGTATAACAGTCCAAATATCATAATTTAATTGTGACTTGATTTACATTCCAACTATAGAATAATATTGTTGTTACCTAGAACAAAACATGTAGTTAAAACCTCAAACTCTAAAATTACTTACTTTATCTCCAACTCTACATAATGGTTTAAACGTTGTTAAAGTGAAATTCATATTAATAATGTTTGACTACATAGCTATCATGGTCTTGCTTTACGGGAGTTGACTTGTTTTTATAAAATTTTAGATTTTTCTTTGTTAATGTGAAAAGTCAATATTTTTTTTTTTTTTACATTGATATGTTCGTGATGATATAGATGCTATCACAAAATATATCAATGTTTTTTTAAAAGACTCTGAGATGACTGTTGCAATGAAAAGCTTTAGTATTTGAGTTATGTGATCACTCCCTGACACTGTTAATTTGTTCTTGTAGTTTTTTTGCGACAAACTTTACACAATCAAAAATATTTACAACCAGAGTCTTCACAAATTTAACAAATGTTACCACTGTAAGAAAGACATTTTTTTATAGTATTAATTATGAAGACTTGACACTAAATTTTCAGTAGCAGCATCGCCACAATGAGAGTTGTTTATCGTTGTTACTGAAAAATAGAAAACATAAAACATTATTGCTTTAGTTAAAAGCTTTTAACGTTTTGGAAGAACATATTTTTCCAATAATTCGAAAATCATTTCCTTAGGGCGAGAGGACGTTATTTAAACATATCACTTACAATATTTTTAGATGTTTGAACTGTTATAAAAATGTATGATTTTCTTTTAAATTACGCTTTTCCATATATGAAAGTCGCTAACATATATGATTATATATGATTATATATATATATATATATATATATATATATATATATATATATATATATATATATATATATATTTTTTTTATTTTTTTTTTTTTTTTTTATAT
>Ga0214545_1009989_pt1 | contig 14076 bp, 7 predicted proteins | sample CNSS4metaG_FD_160064 | JGI IMG/M metagenome (GOLD analysis project Ga0214545, IMG submission 160064) | Root nodule microbial communities from cowpea collected in UCLA plant growth center, Los Angeles, California, USA - CNSS4 | ecosystem: Host-associated > Plants > Roots > Nodule | place: USA... | reverse complement strand
CCAAAACTTCTAAGTAGTTCTACCTCAATGTTGGTTATCCGGATAACTGAGTCTAATGAGTCTTCTACAATGTGGCTTGTTGTTTATAATGGTGTGAATTACTCAGCTCCCTAATATGATTTGATTTATGATTAATGGAACATTTGTTTTTATATTAGCTTACCCTTTCTTGTGTGTGTTTCTTATCTTGTTCTTCTTCTTTTGCAATGATCACCAATATTTGGTGTTGTTCTTTTGCAATAATCACCAATATTCCAATATTTGGTATGAGCAGATGATGATTTAAGTGTTGACTTCCCTGACGATGACAGTGTAATGTTTAGATCTTAGTTAACATTTTGCTACTCGTTATCTTTAGAAAAACTCTATAGTTATTACTTTCTTTTAACTCGCTGAATTTGAATTTGAATTACTTTTTGAATAGTAACCGTATAAAATTCTAATTGGTAATTTTGTTCTATTATTTTGGGTGTTACAACAATAACGATTCAAAATTATCTAATGTGATATAAAATTTAGGATTTATATTATAGTTTAAATTAATTTGATGTGTGCTGAGCAACATTCACAGTTAAAAATAATCTATTTTGATAAATTGTTTAGTGCGGTTATAATTTAAATATATGACGTTGAACAATATTAACATTTAAAAATTAATTAATTTGTTTTGGTACAAATTTTTAATTAAGATTATGAACAATATTAGTGGTTAAAAAATAATGTTTTGATTTTGAATTAACTTAAATATGTATATTGATATAAAATTTTGGATTAAAAATATAATTTAATTATGTTATATATGGAACAACATTAGTCATTAAACCTCCTCCTTTGTAACTTTACAGATTCAAAATTCAGGATATTTGGAGTTGAGTATCAAGAGTTTATGAAAAAAATCTATAAATATCATAGAATTTTAAATTTATTTTAATAATATTTTCTGTCTGTATAATTATTTAAATAAGGTTTTTCTAGCTTTCCATTTTACATAACAATACGTTGGAGAGAATAAATTATAGATGGATTACTTTTAAAAAATTATAATGGATTCCATTTTAAAAATTATAATAGAATTTTTTTTCTATGTTTAAGACTGCTAGCTTGTGCACAGAGATGAAGAAGAATTTTAGGAAAAAAATTTAATTTATAAACTAAAAAAGTAAATATATATTTTAAATTTATCTAACATCAATAGAATCAATTTTACCTTTTAGAGTAAGTACTACGTTGTACAATATAAATTATAATATATTTTAATAATTTTTTAGATTAAGTGATTTAAGTATATAAATTAAGTTTAATAGTTAACTAATTTAAATAATAATAATAATGAAATAAAAACTTTTAAAATTATAAATAAACAAATAATATAAGATAATTCTGTTTTTATTTAACTTTTGCTATTTATTATTTTTATATATTATTTAATTAAATTATACTTGGTAATTGAATTTATAAATTACTTAAAAATGTATTAGTGGATTACGCTTTAAAAAGTGGAAGAAGATGTTTTCAGTGAATTTCTCAAAACTGATGAGATGTGATAAATATGAGATAGGATATAGTATCAAAGTCAATAAGAGAATATGGCTACTTTGTAATCTTAGGTTGCATTCTTGCAAGCAATTTCAGAAAATTTAATTGCACACAGAGGACACAGACTTCAACCAAATTAGGTTTGAATTCTCAAATGCTTGGGTTTACAATCTGATAACAAAAGTTAAATTCTAAATTCATGGTGTTATCACATTAACTGCTAATTGTCTTTAACTCAAAAGAGTGTCCACAATAAGATTCCAGTGACTGGTGAAAGTTTCATTTACTTGTTGCGTTTGGCAGCACGCCTTCCTTGGCCCTTCTTTGGTGGTCCTTTTCCTCGTCGCTTCAACATTTCAAGCTTGGATAGACGTCTAGAAAGAACAACATAACAAATGATGCTGAATCAGTGGAAGTCTATGTAACATGTGAAGTTACCAGAGATTCTGACTGTAACATTAACATACTTGTAAAACTTGATGCAAGACAACATAGTCATATTCACATGAAAATCAAAAACAAACATTACCTGATTTAAATATCAAGTTTTCTTATCAGAAAGAAATAGGTTCTACTAACACAAACTTAACAGACATAGTCATCAGCCATCACCATCTTCAGTATAAAGTTTATTTCTAATGTTGCTTAAACATAATATAGTTTGCATCAGACCTGCAGTTTCTACATTTCTATTTTGAAAAGCTGTAAACCAAGTTCAAAGGCATACAATGCACAGGAGTGACAAATATATATACAAAATGGACCAAATTTTAGATGGTAAAATTTCACCTTCAGAGGGGAAACAATCGCACCAACAAAACAATAGAACTAATAATATCCAGGTATTCAGAGAAGAAGAGGGGTGTTGACAAGACACTCTTTAACTCATTCCTTCTAACATATTTCTCACTGTTAATATAAAAGTTAAAAATCAAGGTGAAGACTAAGTGCGAAACCTACATAAAACTTATACTTCTTAATCAATTTCAGCTAATAATAAAAGTAGTTGCAGGCATTTGTCATGTGTCAACAAATTTTGGAATTCGTACCAAATGCAGAACATCTAAAGTTGATAACCCGTCCACTCAAACGTGCAAACATTTTCCCATCTACTCGGATTAAAGGAAACACAGAATGACAAAAACTCCATACCAAAACCCTAAACAAAAAAAAAAAAAAAAAACTTGATAATACCGTTGCATTCATTAATCAAGATAAGAAAACCCCATAAACTCTCACATGCTACAAAATCACAGGAAACTAGAGAAATAACCAAAACGGAATAACACCATCAGAGAGGCATAAACACAAACAGATGGTGGGCATTCCCATGCGGGCGCGTGCAAGCAAATTACGATGGATAACAAGGTGAGATAGAGCTGTGAGAGAATACTCTTGTTCTTGACGAGCCATGACAAGAGGGTCGTCTTTATTGATGTCATGAGGGTACCACTGAGCGACTTTTTCACCGAAGAGCTTCATGCGGAGAATCTTGTGCGGAGATTTCTTGCCGGAGGGATTCAATTGGTGGCCGAAGATCCTTGCTCGTGCTTCCGGCACTCCTTGATTGATCGCTGCAGCCAACATCTTCTTCAAAGCCATCTTTGTTTTCTAAGTCTCTATGCGTCTCAGAACTGAAAAGGAATGAGATGGAGACCACGGGGTTTAGTGGGATCATTTTGTGCCTAATCACATTTTAACCCCTTGAAAATATATATTTCTAGTAGTACCCTGTCATGAAATTTTTGTATTAATAGTGAAAAAACATGCACATGTTTACATTTTTATAATAAAACATAATGAAATTATAATTATAAAATAAATATAAATAATTTTTTCATAAAATTTTATTTATTTATTAAGTTCATAATTTTTATTTATTTAATTTAAAAAATAGTTAAATTTAAAAACATGATTAAATTTAAAAAGTCAGTTAAATTTAAATACAGTCATATATAGATGCCACCTAGTAGGTTCAAATAAAGTCATAAGTTTCTATATGAAAAATATTTTTATTACATACTTCAAAGTGTGTATCATTATAGCATTCTTTTCCTTGTGTGAACTAAAACAGTAAAAATAATAATAATTAGTAGCTTAACCTATAGAATATAATAAAAAAAGACATGAAAAAAATCTTAAAAAGTAGCATAATTATTTATATATATATATATATATATATATATATATATATATATATTAATTAGTTAATTGTGTAGTAAAAGGGAAATGAAAATAAATAAAAAACTTTTAAAAATCTAATAAAAATTATCAAAAAGGTCAAACAAATCAAAGAATTATTTTTAAAAAATAACATGTTTATTAATTAATAAGATAAAGAATATTTTGAAATATTTAAACCTAAATATATTTTCACACATCAAAAATAACATGAAGGGAGGATTTGCATAACATTTGGTGACCATAAAGTCAAATCTTTTCAGGATTCTTAGGTATGTTTAGAAGCTTTTTTTTTTTAGTTGAAACTTTCTTCATTTTTCTTTGAAGTTGGGAGGGGACAATACCTTTGGGGCGTTCCAAATTCCAACTCCATCTTTTGTTCTTCATTTCTCTCAAGTTTGGAGAAGGGACAATATCTTCATTGGTGCATTCCAACCTTCAACTCCTGTTTTTGTAAATTTTTTACTCAAGTCTCAATGAATTCAGATTTGTTTCCTTTGTCAGAATCATCTACTCTTCCTTGTTTACTTGACAGTTTAGATTCGTTACTCTTGCACCACTTTGTTCTACTTTTGGTTTAAATATAGATTTTTAGTTCCTGCTACTTAAATCCTGTTTTGGTTATAGTTTTCGTGATTGTTTCCACATTATATATTCATGCCCCTAAACTCAATTACAGATTTCTCACTTTTCCAATTCTTACATTTAGTAAGGTTTTCTAGTTGGTTAGTTTTAGGAACTTAATTATGCACTTGTTATTTTTGATAACTTTCAGTTTTAATGTTCAATTGGTACTGTATCAAACTTTTTTCCATGTTAATACCATGATTCCATCCATATCACATCATATAAACACATTCAGCATCACATCTCCCACAATATACTTTACTGCCAAGCTGATGCTGTCATGCTAGTTTAAGAACTTTAGCTGCCAGATTCAGTTTTAAGTGTGATTTAGTGAATTCTGCATTATTTTCCAGTCATGCATTCATTTCATGCATTATTTTAGTGATTTAAATTTGTTCCAACCATTCATTTTTCATAATTCACATTGTTAGTTCTTAGGAATTTTGTCAAACACCTTGTGAATACTCAGTTTTCTCTTAATCATTTTATCAAACACTTTGAGTTTTAGCATCCCTGCATTGTTTTAGGTAGTTTTAAAGTTCATAATAGGTTTATTATATTTTTCAATACATTTGATGCATTCTTACATGATTTTCATGCATTATAATTCATTCTAGAGATTGAAGTGAAACCATTGCATTCACATTCACAAACCATGCATTCTGTCGGGGTTTAATTAGAGTTTTAGATATTGGTTCATTTATCATATGCAGAGCATTTAAGGACTGTTATAGTGTTGTTTAAAGTATTATTTCACATTCTCCCATTATTCTATGTATAATTCAGATTTCACACTCTCCAATCACTCATCATTTACTTGGATTGATATCTTAATTGATCCTTACATTACATTAATTGTTAGTTTTTGTCGGGAGAAGAGTTGAATCTACAATCTCTTTCATTCTCTCTTATAAACTTACCAAACTAACTTTATTTCTCGAATGATTAGTAGGAGGATTGAAACCACGACTATTAGGAATTTATAATCCTTCTTTCCATACATTTTCCATGATCTCTTCATACTCTAGTCTTATTTACTCAGACATAATAATAAATGTTAAAACAATCTTCTTAATTCTTCATTACAAACCTTCATATTCTATTTCAATGATCGTCATCGTCCAGATTCTATTTGTAGTAAGGTGTAAGAGGAAAACGAAGAAAAATAAACATCCCATTTCTACTAAATACTCTCCAATTAAATAATTTAAAATAAAAAAAATAAGTTAATTAACGTAATTTCAGTGTCTTAATTAATCTGTTTGGTTAAGCTAACAAAATATACTATACATAGTATACCCCTTAAAATTAGTCTTCCATCCGAAAGGCAATGAGCAAAGTATAGTTGCGTCATGCAAATGGCACAGCATTCCCTGAATAAGGTGCAGTTAGTTATTACTAATTACTAATACTAAACAACAACAGCTTCTAGAATTCTAGGGCTAATATCTCTCATTTCATCACCGTGGCTATGAGTTGTTTACCACAATGACCAAATGGATTTTCGTCTCCATCATCGTCTTGGTTCTTTTTGTTGCAAGCTCTTTCATTCTCGAAATTGATCTTGTAAGTTTTTCTTCATCATCAATCTATCTTTCTTCAATATGTTTAAATTCGATCCTCTTTTTTGCGTTATTTATCTCTTTCTCTGTTTTTATGATCCACATGCAAATTGTTGTTATTCTTTGGTGCGGTGTTTCATAAGAATTCGTGTAATTTTTACCCTGAAATTCATCATTTTGCTACCCTCTTCAAATCTCAATTTATTATTAACGATTTTCGGATCATGTTTAGGACAGAAGAAAATGTATAATGAGTGATGAATATAATACAAATGGGAGGCTTGATGCATGTTAATGGTGTTTGCTTAAGAAAGAGAAACTCCTTTTGGGATTCTAATTTGCACTGAACGTATAATGATAAAATAATAATTAAATGATGTTACTTTCTTAGTAATATTTTGAAGTGAATAAAATTTAAAAAATGCTATTTCTTCTTGTTTGTTTTTAGTTATTAATGTTAATACAATCAAAATGTATTCTTTTCTACATACAAATGCTTTCATAGTTGATTACAGTAATGTATGATTAATAATTTAATTTGCAAGAAATAATTTTCTTTACGGATTTCCATATATAGATTTTAAAAATTCCATTAAATAGTTGTTGGAAATAATTTTACAAATTATAAAAAGTTCTAGAAATCGATGGTGACATGCTACATTATACTTCACTCATTTCGACTAAAAATACATTTTAAGAAAATAATACTTCAACAATAAAAATAAATACAACTATCCGACCATTAGTCTAATAATATACATGTGTAATTAATAATTTAAGTGAGGTTTTTATATATTTTTATGTTTAAATAAATTTTATATATATCATTCTTTTTCTTTACTCTCATAAAGTACACATTTTTTTTATAGAAGGGTAAAATGTGTATTAGTATAGCACAAAGATATTATATATATAATCGTTTTACCTTTTGTTTTTCAGTCCAGAATAGGAAGCACTACTCTTAGGAGAATCATCATATTCAATAACCAACAAAATCAATTCTCAATTAGTTGCTCTGATGGGAACTCAGCAAAAACATGTTCATCGTACTATCCAACAAACATTGAGTTTGAAGATGATTCACAACCAACATCATGTCCAGAATATTTTAGATGGATTCATGAAGATCTAAAACCATGGAAGAGTACAGGAATCACAAGGGAAATGGTTGAAAGAGGCAAAAACATTTCACATATTAGGCTTGTAATTGTAAATGGAAAAGCTTACGTAGAAAAGCATGGCAAAGTGTTTCAAACAAGAGATACGTTCACAATATGGGGAATTTTGCAACTCCTAAGGTTGTATCCAGGAAAAGTACCAGATTTGGAGCTAATGTTTCAATGTGGAGACAAGACTGTGGTGAACAAAAAAGATTTCCCAGAAACACAAATTTCACCTCCACCTGTCTTCCATTACTGTGGAAATGATAATTCACATGATATTGTCTTCCCTGATTGGACCTTCTGGGGTTGGTAAAGTTTCTATTGCCTATTCATATTTGTTTTTGTTAGGTCTATGTAGAGAAAAAATGTAATAATTTTATCGTTTTTTTTCTCTTACTAGGGCTGAGCTTAACATAAGACCATGGGAAGCAACATTACATAATATACAAGAAGGCAACAAAATAGTGAAATGGAAAGATAGGGTACCCTATGCTTTTTGGAAGGGCAATCCCAAAGTGTCCTATGTCAGGGGAGAACTAGGCAAGTGCAATGCCACAGAAACCCATGATTGGAATGCAAGAATATATGGCATAGTAAATAATTTATAAACCCTAACCTTTTTGTGTCAATTAGGTAAATTAATGCAGTGATTACTTCAAGATGAAACTAACCTTTTTCTTTTCTTTTCAGCAATGGAAGGCTGAGAAAGCAAGTCATTTCGAGAACGCAAAACTAGAAAATCAATGTACCTATAGGTATTAATGTTTTCAACATATAATCTTCTCGACTTTTTCTTTTCTAAATTTGAAACTTTGTTCATGTTTTGTTTTTTACTGTTTAGATACAAGATCTACGCAGAAGGGGCTACATGGTCTGTGAGTGAAAAGTACATAATAGCATGTGACTCCATGACCATGTTCATAGAGCCTAAGTATTATGATTTCTTTACAAGAAACATGTTACCTTTACAACACTATTGGCCTATCAGCATCAGAAACATGTGTGAAGAAATTAAGTATGCAGTGGATTGGGGAAATTCTCACATTCATATTGTAATCACTCTCTTCCTTAATTTCTTTTTAACTAATTTCTATGCTTTAAAGAAATTACTCTCAATTTTGTTTTTCTTGTATATAGCTTAACTTTCTCATTTATATTCAATACACTTTCAACTCATATTTTCATTCTTGAATTTTTGACAACTTTTACCATTATGTTCTAAAGAACTGTCAATTTTAATTAATTGCAGGCAGAGGCGATTGGGCAAAGAGGAACCAACTACGTTGTAGAGAATTTAAAGATGAAATTTGTGTATGATTACATGTTTCATCTGTTAAATGAGTATGCAAAGCTCATGAAATTCAAACCAACTATACCTACAGAAGCTGTTGAAACTTGCTCTGAAAGTATGGTTTGTTCTGTGCGTGGTTTGAAGAAACGTCTTTTTGTTGATTCCATGGTGACTTCACCAAGTGAGACACCTCCATGTTCAATTCCTCCTCTTTATACACCAGAAACTTTGAATGAGTTTCTGCAAAAGAAGCAAAATCTGTTGAAACAAGTGAAGACAAGGACGATAAATATAAAGGAATAAACCTCACTTCATTGTGTTGTACTCTATATGTAGATGTAGTTGTTGCAGACATGCAATATTCGTAATGCATGTCACATTATCAGTTAGGTAGTGTAAATTCAACCTATATATCAAATTTTGATTGCATATTCTTTACAAGATCATTTTTTTTAATTTTATATTAAGGGTTTAGTTCATAGGATATAATTTTCTGAAATAAATAATTTTTTATTTGTAATAATTATTTTAAAGACCAATAATTTTTAGTTTATAAATTAGTATATAAATTAAGTATTATAATAATTAATTATTTTTTATTTTTAAAATCGACTGTTATTTAAGGATTTTTTTTTAAATGATGAGGTATAGACTTGTGTATTGTTATAAGATTGTACAAAACTTAGGTATTACACCACATTTTGTAATGTTTAAGAGAGGTGATAAATTAAAGTAAAGGAAAATATCAATGCTTGATATTGTTTGCTTCTGAATTAGTTGGATATTATATTAACCCAATTAGAGGATTGGTAAAAAATCATATGATTTGATCATATATATTATAAAAAGTGATTCTTTTGTTTCTGATTTTTGATTACTCCTTAAAAAACAAAATAGTGTTTGGTTGATATAGTAATAACTTGCTCATCAAGAAAAGTTATTATTAATAAGAATACAATTAAAATTTGTTCTACTTGATAAGTTTGATAAAACTGATATTGTTGGTTTAAACCATGTAACACTTTTCAAAAAAATTCCCATCAACTTCCTTTGCAAGCAAAAAAATGTTTTAATAAGTCAACTTAACGTGGGTTCACAAATTGTGTCCATGTTTGAATTTGTCAACGTTAAAAGAGAGATTTTTTTTTTTAGTTTTTCGGTAAATCTATTAGTAAAATGGGTATTAATTTTTCTATCAAATATAATAAAATATTTGTTATAAATTAATTAGAGATGGATGAAAAAAAATCAGAAGAATAAGAAGAAAAGGAGATGCGACGAAGACAACAACAACTTCAACAAAGTCGGACGAAGAAGAGCCAAATGAGAAAGAGTCGAAGGTGACAATAACAAAAGAGGAGAGAAGGAAGAAGAATAATCAAATCACAATGTTTAACGATGATAAGTAATTACCAACATATAATTATCTAACTCTCAGTAATTAGTGACAAAATTTTACTATTCGTCGGTATCAATGAACATTTAATCAACAAAATATTGATTGTCAATAATTTTAATTTAGAAGCAAACTTTTGTGATCATTGAAGAATTTTTCCAAATAAAATCATGTTAGACATTACTATGATCATTGACATCTCAGCTATGCTGACATCTAAAAACTCATGAGTCATTTACCATCACATGAAAATTCATTGAAAAATAAAAGAGTACAAAGATAAAATTTATACTTCACTAGACATATGCAAACTATATACCTATTATAAAAAATCTAAATAAATATATGGAGATAAAATATTAAACCACCTATATTGTTTTCTATGAATAAAAATTAAATTAGTTAACTTATCAACACAATGATTTCTTTAAAAAAAACATGAGAAACTCTAAACTGCATCTAGCATCTACGTACAAAAATGCAAACACTGACGACATCTCCCTCTAAGACTCGAAAGAACCACTCGTTGATCCAAAAAAATATGACAAACTAAAGAAAAATCACTTTCCAACCAAAGCCCTAAATACCCTCTTTCGAGCATGCTCCAAAGCATAAAGAGCCAACATACACTCACCATAAATAGAAACTTGTACCCTAAAAAAGTCTTAAAAGTACTCACATATTCACCCAGACTTCCTCTAAAAATCTCATAAAGCCAAACTAGGACAACTCCTAGTTGCACTATCAATATTTAACTCAAGCCAATTAATAGATGGAACTTCCATAAATAAAACCACCATACTCTCCATAGTTTCAATATTGTAAAATTTCAACATTTTTTAGATTTATTACAAGTCATACACACTAACTCTTTAATTCAAAAAATAGTAAAAAAAACACACAATTAAATTCTGAAATCTACTATAATTTTTCATCTTAAATTTTACCCATCAATAGTTTTGTTTTTTTAATGAAATAAATACCACTAGAAATTATTTTAGTACTTTATTTAATCATTTAACTAAATTTGTTATATCTAGAAACCGCTCATTTTTTCTCAAAACAATTAAACATATAATTTCTTATCCGATTTCATTCTTTTGAAAAACACCAAAAACAAAAAGAACGATAAAATAAATTTTGGTGATTTTTTTCGTATAAGTTTTTTTTTAAATGTTACCGTGAAAAAAAAAATGACATTATTAACTACTAGAAGAAGACGAATTTTCTTTATAAAGGTTTAATAATTATTGTTTCATGTCATGTGCTAAGAGAGTTAATTGTTTCTCTTTTAAGTAACGAAATTAATTATATATTTTGTTTATGACGAAATTAAGATGTGATTAGTCAAACCACGATTAACCTAGACTCTTGGGCTAGGAATAATATTAATAAAAATAAAATAAGAAAAATGTGTTCAATGAAACCCCAGTTTCATTGCACTAAGACGGATCCCACACACAGTTTCTTCAGTTATAAGAAAATAAATAACATTAATACCACAAATATAAAGAATAGGAAGAATTGATACGTAAAAGTGCATTCACCTTCAAAATAAGAATTTATATATTTTATTTATATATATTAGACACCAACCAGATCACTTCGATGATAATTTAAAGGAGACAATGAAAATTAAAATGCAAGCAATGACAAAGTTAAAAATCTAATATTTTGATATTCAATCATGTTATTTTAATTTTTGTAAATATTATTAATTATTAATTTAATAAATATAACTTAAAATTTGTTTTATTAAAAAACATTTTTTTTAATGTTTTGACAAATATAATTTTATAGATGGTTAGATGGGGTTTAAGCAATGAATGAAATCGTGTAGCCCAAAAAACTGTCACTAATTTTCATATACTCTATAATTCGAGTAATGTTGACTTCATCATTATCTCTATACAATAAATGAACATATAAAATAGATAATAGCATTCAGTTACATAAAAATAATTTTATTCAATTAGATACAATTTTCATTCTTAATATTGACTTAACTATATGTTTAATATTTTAACTTAATATAACTAATTAAAGTACAATAATAATTCCATGTGATTTTTTTTCACGTTACGTGGTGTAGTGATTGCAATAATATCGTGTTAAGAAAGATAACCATGACGATATATTGTTCATTACAAGCTCATGTATATACAATAATTTATTTTCCATTATTGGTTAGAATTCTGCCACTTGACAATATTTTTAACATTGTTAATATTTTTAATTATGTTTAATAATATTTAAACTCTTTTATGAATAATAACATTAATCAATTTCAATATAGTGTCTAATAGAAAATTAAAAGTTATATTTATATCTAATAAATATATTATTTAAATATTTAATCATGTTACTTAATTTAACCATATATATTATAGTTAATAAGTGTAAAATACGAATTATTGTGTAAAAATGATAATAGTAAGTATTATATTAACTGAACTTAGCAAATATAAAGGAAACTTACTGAACATAAAACTTTTCAAATAAAACTATAATAAATATTGTTTCAAATCTGTTATCAAAGAAAAAATGAATATTACAAATCAATACCATTATACATCCGTTAAAATTTAATTATTTACATTATTATTTAAAAAAAAACTTATAAGAATATGTTATAGCTATTGAAATTAAATTACATCGTTGTTTAAAGTTGTTTTTGAAAAACTAAGAATACTATATATTGTGTTGTGTTTAATAAAATATTTATAATTTATTTCACTTTATTTTTATTTTATATCCTAATAAATACATGTAAATTTCCGAAAAGTTAGGTGAATGATATCTCTCTATTAGTTGAGACAACCCGAACATATGCATAACGAAGAAGATTTAAGCGACTCTCCAAAGTAAATTAACCATTAACCATAGTAATACACACATGCTCATACAAATGAGGGTGCTATTAAGTCTCTATAAATAGATTTACATCTCACATGTTTGGTTCAATTATCTAAAATGATCTTCAAAATGTGAGTCTAAAAGAAAATAGTAACTATATGTGTAAGGATACTCTTGATTATATAGTATAATAATTAGTGTTTTATAATAGTTTTTTGTCATTTATTAATTAGATTATTTATCCTTTGTCAAACAAAAATGATTTTATTATATTTAATAAAATTAAAAATGGGAAACAACATTACTTATCTATTAAAAATTCTTCGCTAAACGTTGAGGATAAATGCTAAATGTTATATGGTACAAGAGTTATCCATTAAAATTTACTTATCTTAATGAAATTTGATGTTTGTTGAGTATTGTTTTATACGTTACCAAACCGTTACTGGACCATTTATTAATATCTAGTCCTACATTTAAGAGGTGTATGCCCCGACGTGAGAAGGGAGGGGTAAGAATCCCACATCGACTATAAATAAGAACAATTTACAATATATAATTAGATACATACCTTATATTACAAATTCATTTTATAGGATTGAACTTAAAATTCATATTTCTTATCAAAAATAGACATGGTTTTTTCATTACTTTTTTTTCATATAATCACTTCAACGACATTTTAAAAGATTATCTATTTTTTAAAGTTATTTCATTTTAGTCTAATAAAAATCATATATATGTTAATGCACTTCCACTAATTAATATAATATAAATAAATTGATGAAACAATATAATACTCTCTTTAAATATTTGTTTGTGGACAAATTATAATTATATTAGGACAAGTCAGATTGGAATTTTTAACTTGTTAAACCGTTTTGTTTTGACCCACCTAATTTGTTAAACTAGTGGATCAACTCACCCTTAGTCTGCTGGCCCATTTTTTTTTTAAATTAAAAAATTAAGTCTTTATATTATATTTTTGTATAATTGTAAATATTACTATAATTTAAATTATTGGCACTTAAAAATTAAGTTTCAAATATTAGTTATAATAGAGTAATTTAATATGTAAATATAATAATTATTTTAATTTATCCAATTAAAAATATTAATTGATCAATTAAAATTTTAGAAAATATTTATATGATTAAATATACTCTAAATATTTATTTATATATATATATATATATATATATATATATACAATTTTATAATAAAAATAAAAAAATAAAAAAAAATAAAAAAGGAGTAAAAAAGTTTTAAAAAAAAATTGCAAGGCAGCTTGTAGTTTCTAGTACGTTTTTTAGTAGTAAGTCAACCTAACCTAACCTATTTTTTACTGACAAAGATGGGCTGAGCTAGCTTGCTACTCCTACATAATACTAATCATTATCATATCCTTGTCCACGTTTAAATTATTAAAATACTTATAATCTATTAAGTAACCTTTTATATATG
>Ga0214545_1009986_pt1 | contig 14078 bp, 8 predicted proteins | sample CNSS4metaG_FD_160064 | JGI IMG/M metagenome (GOLD analysis project Ga0214545, IMG submission 160064) | Root nodule microbial communities from cowpea collected in UCLA plant growth center, Los Angeles, California, USA - CNSS4 | ecosystem: Host-associated > Plants > Roots > Nodule | place: USA... | reverse complement strand
AGAAAAAAAAAAAATAAATAATATATATATATATATAGGGTTACTTAATTAATTGTGAATATTTTAATAATTTAAAAGAGGATGGAGATATGGCGGGAACGGGTATTATGGCGGGGATATATTCATCCCCATCCCCATACCCAATCAAAAAAATCGGAGATTCCCCATACCCATACCCAGTCAATGCGGGGATTCCCCGTCAAAACGGGGACGGGTTCGGACAATACCCACGGAGACGAGTTTATTTGTCATCTCAACCTGCAGATCTTAACAGAAGCTGTGTAGGTTCTCAACGTATTCAGTAGAGCCATGAGTGTAATCAGTCACTGCAACTGACTTTTTATTTCTAGGTTTGGTTAACTACTATATCTGTTTTGTGTGGGGATTTTTTGGTGTGATGTAGTGGTTACCAAGTATTTGTATTCCTTAAATGCAAATACAAAATAGCTGCTTTCTTTATATGTTTTTGTTTTGTCTGTATACAGGATGGGATACCCGAGTCTCTCTCTCACTTACATAATTCTTCTTGTTGACAAAATAAATAACTTCGTCCTTTTTGTAGTTAACCTGCATGTGACGTTGTTTTTTAATTTAATTAGAGGACAATATGCGTTAAATTCAATGGTCTCGAACTTTGCAGACAATCATTAGACAAGGGCAAGAATCCATAAACAGTCTGCACCCTTGTCCTGTGACAGATACAATATAATCCAATAAACATGGATTTATTAGATTGTGCAATAGCAAAGACAGTGTGACAAAAAGTCACTAAAGACCAGATTTCGATGTTAATTGTTCGTGTAAACTAACTAAGGCGCTTTTACTTTGATGTCAATAAACTTTTCATGTTCCCTAAATCGGAAAACAAAAGGGAAGACACTATAACTTTAGGAAAATCAAATGCCTACTTATTCCCTTTTAAGCAACACTTTCACAGTTTACTGAAACCAATTACAGGACCTAAAACTAAACAAATTTCATGGCACTACTCGGAACTGCTGAAAACAATAATCAAATACAATAGTTGTATCTTATATATTTTAAAACTACCACCGAACCTCTAATTAACCTAAACCAGAGTTAGTTCTTGACACAGGCCTCGACAGCGAATGATTAGGAGTAGGCTGCTGCACATTACTGGGGCCATTGAACATCAAATTTGAAGAAACAGCCTGTGATTGTTGTATCATAGACAGGGGCAACCTTTGCCCTAATCCAAACATTGAAGGCCGCGGGACAAAGGACATGTGTGGATGAACTGGTTGGCTGTTGCCATACCCTGAGATGCTAGGCTGAGAGGAAGAAGCAGAAATCATTTGCTGCCTACTGTTGCTATTATTGTTAATCATCGAAGGACCAACACCTGATACATTCATTGGAGGATTGGTTCCACCATTTCCAAGACGTGCTGAAACAACATGAGACCGCTCAGAAGCGAACCTCAGCCTCAGCTTCTCAACTTGTTCACATTCTTTCATCAACTGTGTTTCAATTTCTGCAAACTGCTTCAGCTTCAGTTCCAATCTTTTCAACTGTCAATACACATAACACGTTATACACACAAAAACACTACAACAGGCGGCTTTTAAATTTTCCCAAATTGTTTTCTTTAACCTATTCTGCAAGAAAGATATTTAACTAGTGCATACACATACATATATATCCACCCAGATTGAAAACGGCAGACACATGGATGAAGTATGTAGCCAGTTAGGCTGAAACAATTAAGTTAAGAAATAAAAAATGAAGCAGCTGTACCTTAGTATTAACAATATTAGCGCATAGCCTCTGAATTTCACGCTCTTCATGATCAGCAAACAATTTAGCTTTCATTGCTGCAGCAGAGAGGCCTGCTTTGGCAGCATCTTTGACTTTCTCAGCAGACAGCAGAGTCGACCCAGCCTCATCTTGAGCACATGAACCAGGTACTTTTGACTTGTCCCCTGAATTCAAATAAATTACTTCTCAAAAAGAATTACACACTGAGTATTACCACTTCACCAGACAATGGGGGTATAATTTACGCATCAGCAACTGAAAAATGAAACAACCATAAAACTAACCATTTTTCTGACTTGAGTTTGCAGCCACTCCATGATGGCCACCATCTCTATTATTCATGCTTTCTGAATTTACCCTTCATAGAAGCCAATAAAAAATCCTAATTATATGAACTATAAAATAAGGCTGGCTCTTGGTGCAGAGGAAATAAAATTATAGAGAAAGAGCAAGTGAAAAGAACAATAGCAAATGACAATATATCATTGTACAAGCTATAGATGAAAAAGGAATAACTAGGAGAAAACACTTAAAACAAGAAATGACAGTCACTGACACTCACCTGTTATCATTTTCCAAAGCTTCTATATCTGTCACACTCCCTGAATTATTCCCTGACAATGCAGCTAATGCTGCGTGAGCACAAGTTGCAGCTACTCTTGGTCCAACAGCAGAAGCTAAAAAGGCAACCTTTACAATGCACCCACCAAAATCAAATACGTAAGAATCCAATCAAAAGAACTCCAGAATATAATAGACAGACTGATTTGTTGTGAAATTCTGACACTATCATCACTAATTGCATTTTAGGAAAGCTTTTCTGGAGGATTCAAACACACACTGATTTCACCAAAATAAACTAAATCAAACACACTGAGATTTTCTCCTTCAAAGAGGAGATATGTAACTAAACAAGTTAAAAGGACAAGATATTAGATGCAGCACGATAACCACCTCATTGTCTTCTAATTAAGCATAGTTCATGTGCACCCATTAATAAATCACAAACTCAAGAATATCATTTCCAGCACCTACCAGTGCCATAACTGGATTTCCAGAATTTGCGAAAGGAAGCCTGTCATCAGAATCTTGGTTGTTATGTATGGATCCTGCAAGAACAGAGATATGAAATCAAAACCATATCACAAAAGCAGAGGTTACAGAAGTTTCTGTTTTAGTAAGACAGACCTGCAGAATCCCCATTTGAGCAACAATGCAATCTTCCATTACCCTCTTGATTATTCATATTCGATGACAAGGACAGACTTGATACATTGATGTTTTCTAACTTTCCATCTTCTACAGGTAGACGGAGAAAATGAAGAATGCATTGTGCTTTCGACTTGGTACCAACATGCTCCGCAATTTCATTCCAATTCTCATTGTAAACTTCCACTGCTTCAAGCAGCAATAAAGTCTCTTGATCAGTCCAATTATCCCCATCTAGATCCCCATAATCTGTAGTTGAATCCACTGTAATAAAATCTATACTAGAATGACCAGCAACAAATCTCCCATCATGAAAGCAATCAGTGCAGAGTAAAATATCAACCTGCAACATGGGAGGTCAACCACAAATAATGACAAACGTTTCCAAAGGGATTCTACAGCTTAATTTTAGACTTGGGTCATCATAATGTACCCATATTTGTAAACTTCAAGAAATATCAATGACAGAAATCCTTCCATGTAGCAGAATGGAAACTTTTAAAATAATATAGTAGATAATCAAGCACTGTCTATCTTACAGACTGGCAATCACTTGCCAGCTGTCAGAGTTTGTCATGGTTAAATTGAAGACTGCCCATTCAAATCTGAATTTCCAGGACATGAACCCAAGCTGCAGCACAAAGTGCCGTTTTAGCTTCAAATTAGTACCTTCAACAATAATTGACATGGAAAGATATGTTTAACATTTGTATTAGAAGAATAGGATTGAAGCCACAAAGAGTACAAACACAAAGGAAAACAAAAAATATGAAGATTATCCCAATTGGTTCACTTTTGCGGAGAAAAGCACACAGGAATTCAAGACACTAATCTATAATAAGTAGTGGACTGGTACTCTAATATGAAGAGAAGGCTAGCAAAAGGTATCTTGAGTAGATTTCTGGGAGTTGATAACAAAGCTAAAGTTGACTTTAAGTTTGTTCCACTGCCTATAGGGCTCTCGTAGACTATGATCACATGACACAAGGAAAAAAAAAAGGCTTATAGAATGCTCCATAATAAATTAATAACAAAACTCATCAAAGACACAAATCATCAGATATTTCTTCATTGAGACCTTCAAATATCTATTTCTCCCATGTATAGTATTTTCTTGAACTCTAAGACACTTGAGTAACAGAAACAATGCAATATTAATAGAATTTTAGTTCAATATACCAATATAACAAAACCTCATCAAAAGTAGAAGCCTAAGACAGACACTAACATGTGCCCATTTTGATGCCACTTCACAACCACTTCAATTTATAAAATAATGATGTTCCCATCCCATCCTATAGAAAAAACCAAAATTATTTTGTATCGGGTAGTCTGTTACCTAGCATTTTTAAATTTTATTTGTTTTTCAATCTATATTAAAACCAAGGAAATGAATCCCCAATAATATAAATGGTATGCAACAACAACATAATGTATAATCTCTTAACTAAAGGAGGTTTGTCTCCAGCAATCATATGCACAAGAAATTCAATCTCATCTCCATACGTATGCATTGCCATGTGTTAATAACTACCATTCCAGCATATTAATCAGAAAGGTAGATTGGACAAAAGTAAATTACAGATTCATTCATGATAGGGTGAGTTGAGTTTAAAACAAAGTGCCGGTGTACCTCTTTCTGTGATTGGTAGTATACAACAGGAAGAGATCGAGAACAATAGTGGCAATAGTTTTCAGATAGATACTCTCTTATTGTGTCATCCAAATCAGAAATATCTGTATTGTGCATTGTTCGACATGAATAAACTTCATCTGCTTTGAATTTACACTTGGGCTTGTCAAACTCAATCAAACTATCTATGGATCTTAAAGCCACTGATGGCACACATAGTGCACCACTAGTGTCCTCAGTCAGGCAAGTATCATTGTCCAAATACTCACGCCTTGGGTTCTCAGCACAGTAATTGATGATTCCCCATTGATCAAGGAACCTCACAATTCGAGTTAAATCTTCATTACCAACACCAACAGACAAAGCCTGGCAACTAGGAACTGTAATCCTCTTCCCTGGGTCCTCCATGTATCTTGCAACAATGTAATTCCTACATTCCATGTACTTCTCTGGCGTATGATCTGGTGACTTTCCAGAGAAGAAATGTGGAACTGCTTGTCTCTCAAGTCGATGCACTGAGGCTGGAGAAAACCAATCTGTCCATATATATCCCAAAATTTATCATCTAATTCAACATGTTCAATTGGCTAAAATTCATTCTAATCACCCACAACCAAAGCATATTTGGATCTTAAAAATTATATATAATTCCATCAAAGGAAAAAAACAACATATAAAGGATATTTAAAACTCATCAAAACAAAGATATGCCACACAGTTTTGAACTTTTGAACGAAAAGTTTAATTTTAATAAATAGGCATTGTAAAGACCTTTACTCTACCATATCCCACATATGACTTTTACAAACTATTACATAAGTCAACAATTTTTTTGATTTATATATCAATTTAGAATAAAAACAAAATAAAAAGTTCTCATTCAAATATAAGAAGTTACCACATCCTGCACAAAAACATAAGAACTTGAACATGGCAGACAAACATGGAACAATCATATCTTACATCATCATGCACATCCACAATATCCAAATAAAAACATTTCTCAGAAACCAGAAAAAAAAAATTCAAATCCAAGGAAGAACCTGAATGCATGGGGACCACTAGAACCCTAGTGCCAAACCGTTTAACAACGCCGGAGCCTTTCATAACAGGAGGCAGGGCAGCAACAAAGCTCAAACCCCCGAGACAATCAGCAGAAACAGTCGAGGAAGCCTGAAGCTGGCCGTGAGACACATTCTCGAGAACCGGTATGCCATGCTGCGAGTGTCCCCTGCCGGACTCCAGAGCCGCAATTGCCGCCGTGACCGCCGCGTGAGGACGGGTAACGGTCCGCCTGATCGCCGGCGGGAAGCGCGAAATCTGGACTCCATCACGTGAGACGACCTCGATCTCGACACGGGAGTCGGTGTTGGGAGGCGCGTTAGGGCTGCGGAACTGGTCGTCGGAGTCGTTGTCGTCACGGTCGTCATCGGAATCATTGTCTTCGTCATCTTCGTCGTGACGCTTGGACTGGCGTTTGTGGGATTCCCGCTTCCGCTTCTTCCGCCATTTGGTTCGGTTCTCTGTCAAAGATAAAATAATAGGAATAATACAACAGAAGATATTTATAAAGTGAGAAAAAAAATGAAAATTGAAATTGAAATGAGTTTGACTTGAGTTGCGAAGGAGAAAGGGAAAAAAAAAATAGTAAGGAATTAAGGAGAATTTTTAGGTTATTGTGGATACCCGAAGGGAAGGAAGGGGAAGGTGGCATGGGAAGTTAAGGAGAGAGTGAGTGGATGTGGGTGTGGGGTGAAAATTAGTGTGGGGTCGCTGATTCGCGCAAAGGGTGGTGCGGAATTTGGATTTGGAGAATGGGGTTGTGTTGTGTTGGTTTGTGTCAGGTCTGTGTGGTATGATAGAGAGAGAGTGAGTGAAGAGAGGAAGTGAGAGAGGGGCTATGCTATGATTTAGGGTGTTGCGTTTGGATGGGGCATTGAGGAAAATATTCCAAAATTGTATGTGTGTTGATGTGGTTTTGCTTCTGGCTCGGTTCATCGACACGTCATTTTAACGCCGTTTTCCGAGGAGTGGTTCACACGCGATCTTTCTGGATCAGTGTCTTCTTTAATGTTATTGGTTGTCTTCCATCTAGGTCACCCAGTTAAAATCCTTTAATTTGTAGGGTCTCTTTTCTGTGTCCTGATATTCTTTTAGTGGTTAATACATTTATTTTTGATCAACTAGAAAAGTTTTTAACATCTTTTAAAATATTAAAATTAGTGTATGTTAATGTATTTTAGAAACATAGAAGAAAAATAAGTTAATCCATATGCAATTAGTTGTTCCTTTGTGTGCAAATGCGTGTGAGTTGGATACCGGAGAGAAAATGTACAATTGAATTAAAATACTAATAAAAACTGTAATTGAAAGAATATATAGTTAACTGGAATGAGAGTTTTTTTTTTTTTAACTAAAGGATCTGATACACTTAAATGACATGGAATCAAAACATGAGCATGGCTCAAATTTAAGATATATTTGAATTTATGCTGCAACAATTATTTTTTGTCTATTTATTTTCACTTGTTTTTTTATATTTTAAAAATTTGACTCGAATAAGTTTTTATTGAAAAGATATAATGCAATTTTTCTTTGAATTTCTAATAAATACTTTTCAATCTAGTTACTAAACAAATTAACCATTTTAATTTAGTATTTTATGTTATATGTGTAGGTTTTTTCACATGTCCTGTAGGGTAACACATGTTGAAAATGTTTTAGGCCTTTCTTTCTGTTATTGTAAGAAATTACAAAGAAAATTTAGAAGTTGTATTTATATGCAAAGTTTTACAGAAAAGAAGAAAGATAATCCCTAAGAGAAATATATTTTTAATCTTAATAATTAAAACTGGAAGGTTATAATTTAAGAGAAAAATAAAAATATAGTCAAATTTATTATTTACATTAAATTTGTCATTTCATAAAAATATTAAATGGAACATTAGTTCATGGGTCTGTAATATGCAATATGCAATACCATTGTTTAATTTTACATTCTTACTTTTTCAAAGATTGATTTTCTTTATTTAATAACTTTGTAGCTTTCTTGTACTCTAGTAAAGAAATGTAAAACTAGTGACCATTTTGGTTTTCAATAGAGTAAATCATTATATTTGTCTTTGAAATTTTAGCGTCTTTGAAATTAAATAACTTTATAGGTTTAAAATGACCATTATAGCCAAAAAGGTGGATTGAATTGGTTGAGTACTTAAAATATGTTCAATTAAAATTTGTAAAAACACTTTTTTGTTTGAATTCAATTGACCAACAAATGATGATGGCGGTCTCACGATTCAACATCGGGTTGGTTCTGATCGGTGGTAAACCCTCGTGAAGCTTCCAATTAACGATCTACCGATGGCAAAAAGTAAACGCACGGTGGAAGACTTTGGATTGCAACGGAAGACGAAAAACGTTCGATGGAAGCGACACGGTTCTCTTTGGTGGAAACGTGATATGGATGGACGAAGCTCGCAGTGGAATAGCACGGAACGAGCGAATTAGGCGACGGAGTGACTCAACGAGCTTCCTCAAGGTCCTTCAATGGAGGAAGCCAGTAGCCCTCACTCACACTCACTCTCGGTCCTCCCAAAAGGGAGGAACCCTAATGCTAGGGTTAGTGAACTTTGAAAAGGGGAGGAAAACTCTCTATTCAATTCAAAGCTCAATATTTGTTGAAGTGGGTTGCAAATTAGAAAGGCCCAAACATTAGGTTGACATAAAGACAACAAAAAAGACAATAATGGCCCAAAAAAGTATAAGGCCCAGAAAAACAATTATTTATGTATTTTAAAACAAACAAATAAAAGTTGGCCTAATCCTTGGCTCTTGATGTAGACTCTTGGGATGCAAGTCATTAACAAATCATATGTTTATTGTTACATGACCATACATTTCAATCTATTGAAAAATAGAAACAACAAATTAATTTGTTCATTTAGTATGATTCAACAGACTGAAATATAAAATCAACCAACTGACATTCTAGGAAATTCTGCTGAAACACGAAAATCACCAAACTCACTCAAACAACATGCTTTATCATACAAGATTGATTCCAATTGCTATATCAAACTTAGTCATACCTCCATATTACATTAAAACACACGCAAACCTTACATAGATTGATAAAATGAGTTTTCTTGAGATTTAAATGAAGAACAAGATAAGAGAGAGGGAGAGAGAGAGAAGGAGAGAGAGAGAAAGGATAACACAATGATTTTATACTGGTTCAATATCTGAGCTACATCTAGCTTATTAGGACAACTTGAGCCTAATCATGCACTATATAAAAAATAATTACAAAATCCCTTAAAGATTACACTTTTGAATTAATCAAAAACTCCAAGATTCTTTAATCTCATAAGAATCTCAACCCTTGCACAGCAAGATCCCACTTGTAGACCTGGAATCACACAAGAAAACACCCAGAAACACAAAAACAACCAAACCTTGGTAGTGGTTCTACCTAGCCAACCAAAACACATTCTTCAATGCTTCAAAACCATCTAATATAGCCTAATTATAGGTGAATTAAATAAGTTGATTTGTCCGTACAATCTGTTGATATCACACATGACTTCAGTGGAATCAGCCGATTGAATAACAATTCAACCAATTGAATACCTTCATACCTTCATACCATAACCAATTGAATAACAATTCAACCAATTGAGATGTTCTTGAATGTTAATATGTGATATGCATATTCTAGTGGAAGAGCTCAAAGGAATGAAATCTTATGTTTTTGTTCCAAGTATAGAAATCTTTATTGGACAATAAGAGATTAATTCTATGACCACTTAATAGGTACATGATTTCTAAAAGGTTCAAGGTTCTATTCAAGGTTGTTCTTTTATATATATATATATATATATATATATATATATATATATATATATATATATATATATATATATATATATATTTAGATGTTTTCGAATGTATTTTGTGATCTTTTGTGGCATGTTGAAGAAAGGGTCTTGGTTGGCTAGGGGGAGCCAATTTTGAGGTTGGATCTTTCTTGTGTTTTGTGTGTTGTTCTTGGTGTGAGTCCAGGTCTGCAAGAGGGTTTCTTGTTGTGCATTTGGTGTTTCTTATGTGATTCAATAAATTAGGTTTTGTCATTTGTATTTACAAGAATTTAATTGTAAGGATATTGTAATTTCTTGTGTTAGTGAAAGATCAAGCTTATGTTGTCTTGATCAACTAGATATAGCTCCATTAGAGTAAACCAATATAAATTTGTGTGCATAAATTTAAGTTTTTGCAAATGAAGAAATCAAATTTAATTGATCTTCAATAATAATTATCTGCGAATATTGTGACTGATCTCGGTAATCATATCAATCAAATTTGCAATGTTTGGTGTAATTATTGAAAAATTAACTGTCAAAATTTTAACATTCAATCAGTAAAATGTATGATCTAGAATTGATACATTGTTAAATCCTATGGTCAATTTGATTTTGACAATTACAAACTTCAAAAATAACACAATTTTTGAAAAACAGCCAATTCAACACTGCCACCCCCCACCCCACCTCACCACCCTCCTTCTTGGTCTAAAAACTCCCTATTGTGATTACAAAACACACATAGGAAATTGAATTAAGAACATTGCACTTGAATTGAAAATAAAAATTGAATCTAAAACCATCCTAAACTAACTTTATTTAATCCTACAAATGAATCAAGTACAAGTTTATGGTAAATTGTCTTTCCAAGCTTCAACTAATCAAGCTTATTCTAATAGGTCAGTGTTAATCACTTCAAGAAAGCTCTTCTTATTTCTTTTTCTTCAACTAGAAGTAGCAGGTTAGGTGGCATTGGTCCAATAGGTTGCACAATGATCACTACAATAGTAATAGATTAATTACCAACCACTCAGGTTGGATGTAAACATGTGATTTGACTCTTCAAGCTCGTATTGTCTCAACTTTCTTACACATGCTAGCACAAGTTACTCAAGCTTGCTTTAGCTACCTAAATGACTTTCAAACAGGTTACCATAGGTTGCCAAACTAGTCCAACAAGTTGGCCAAGCTTCCTCCAATCATTGCCTCCAAAACTACACAACTTTAACATAAAAACTAAAATTACCACTTTCATTCTTTACTTCAAAAATTCATCCTAGCTACAATTTTACCTTTTAATTTTCTAAAAAATAAGAAAGTCAATAAAACTAAAATTCTTACTAAAAATCTAGCTAAAACTACTAAATTAACATGTTTTCAAAAAAACTACAATTTATTCAAGGAAATCCAAATCTCATACAAAACGAATAACAATTAAACAAAATAACATTAAACCACACTCATGCAAAAATTGGATTTAATGATAACTTATTATGGCAGTTATAATCCACCCATAATAATAAGTGAAATAGTGATGGAATGGTAGATATGACGAAACTTTCTATGTCGATTATCACTAGAACCGTTATAGTAAGTGAGAGTGGTGGCAATTTTGTAATAAAATACAAGTTTATTGTATTATTTTTAATTTAAAATATAGATACTATGGCAATTCATCACCATAATCGAGATAATATCTTTAATTTTCTTCTATTCTATATCGTTGCATTTCACTCGTATCGTATTATATGCTCTCGTTCTCGTTGCACTCTTATTCTCGCTCTCCTCCTTGTTTCTTCTCTCGTCTCCTCGTCTTTGCTTTTGCACTACACTTACTCTCATTCTGATGGCTCTCGCTCTCATGCTTTGTAATTCGCTCATTAGTGTATTGGTTTAGCTCAACTCACTATGGTGATTTTCTCTAATTTGGAGTTTTGGGGAAACATAGAGAAGGTAAAAAAAAAAATTAAACAAATGAATTATCAAATCTCGAATTATTTTTGGATTAATTTCGGTATTTGTACCCTTACTTTTTGTCATGTCATGCACTCTGGTCACACATGGACTTTGTCATTATGTTTCACTTTTTTTCTTGGAGCTATATGCAATTTTCTTTTTTTTTAGAATAATAAAACTTGTGGAAATAAGAAGTTTTTGTTTCCTTTATGTTTTATTGTTGGTTTAAACAAACTTTTCAATTTTTAGATTTTTGTTAAGGATGTTTGGAAGGAACAGATTGGGTGGCTGTTGAATGACATGGAGGGACAATATAAATTCATGGTTAAGGATTTGATATTATGGAATGATGGGTTTCATAGTACTTCTCCTAGATGGATTTTATTTGGCCGTCATTGCTCCATATTATGTCAGGTACATTCCTATCCCTATATGTCTCTTCTATGGTTAGCTTTGATAAGTAATTTTGACAACTAATTTTGATGGTGAAAAGGGAAGATGTGCAATAAGGGTCGTTCCCTTTTACTGATAAAAAAACTATTCATTTTTGTTGTTGTAAAAGATTTTTTTTTTATATTGGTTGTGTTCTTATTTATAATTGCTACTACACTCTCTTTTTCTCAGGGAGGTGGAGGCAAGGTTGATGGAGTACAAGTTAGATATCATCATCAGTGTTCATCCCTTGCTTTTATAGATCAGAGGATTTGAGACCCAAATGCCCAAACATATGGGAGCCTATAACTAAGTTATGATTCAGTGGCACTTTTTATGTTGCTTGTGGTCATAACTAGCATAGAAAGTGGAAATTTCTATGGCAGGTCCAAAATTGGCATAGAAAATGGAAACTTTCTATGTCATCTTGATCTATAACAGGTGGAGAACCGATACAAAAAGCCTTCTCTACACTAGTGACACTTGTATTTCTTGTAAAGTCTTATGTGTTCTTCATCCTAATCTTGATGCCTTTATATAGGTCTTTAAAGTTTATTGTTGCTTGATGAGTGCGTATTTTTGCCCTCATTTAGTGTTTAATTCTGGGTATTTAATTGAATTTATGTGCTTAAAGAGTGATTTAATTGATAATTCTGATAATTAGGTTGTTTGAGCTTGTGTGATAAAAATGTCTTAAAAAGTGATTTTTAGTTGCATAAATTATTTATTGGATATTTTAACATTTATTGATGCAGCTGAAATTAAGATTAATCTCATTCAAGGTAGGAAAATAAATTGATTGAAGTTACAAACCACCTTTAAATAATGCTGAAATTAGCAAGTTCTGGAAAAATCATTTTTGCACCCCCTAAATTACGTATACACTCCCCTTTTCCAAATGGGCTACAGAAAATCTACTTTTACACCCCTGCCTTTTTCTATTTTCACCCCTCTTTCCACTCATAAAACATGATGACACGTGTCATAATCCTCCACTTATTAAACTAACCAATTAGAGAATGACATATGGCGACATCCAAGCACTCAAAATTCAACCAACCAAATGGTGCCACGTCATCATCTTCATCTCTCCCATGAGAAACCCTAATTTCTCCTCAAACCCTAGTCATCGGAGTAATCATCATCACCATGGCAGCCGCTACTCTCGCCGTCAATCATCGGCACCGCAACTCCACCATCTTCAACCTTCTGCACCATCGCGCAAATGTAGAGGTCTAATCAAGGGGTTTCGTGCTGTCGTTTGGAGTGTTGTGACGTTTCGCATTTCGTTGCGGCGTTTGGTCTAATCATTATTTCTGGCGGGAAAAGTTGAATTGTTTGGAATGCTAGTTATAAATACAAATAGTTTCTTCTTTAATATTCTAATAAACCTTTGAAAAGATACATTTTTCTATATGAAACCTTTTTCCATTTATGTCCATTTCAACATATATGAGAATTTATCATTTCTAAAGATAATTTTGATTTAATCTTTTAAAATGATTTATGATTCCGACTTTGTTTACACTCTTTGATTTTGAACAAACATGCTCAAACAAGAATAAAACTACTGATAAATTTTCTAATGTTTCAAGTGTCCACTAAATGATTTGATAAGTTGAAACTAGCATAAAGAATATAGTAGCTCATTTGTAAAAATAGAGCATGTATATGTACGATTATATATAATTTGTCATCATCAAAACTCTCTTGGAGGTCTTTACTAAAGGTATTTCCTCTAGATGTGGATAAGATTGTCTAGGATCTCAATGTTGAATTCTTCCCATCGTGCTTAGAAATTTTAATACAAATGTTATTAGCAAGCAATAGTAGATAATGAATTCTTGGAGCACCCCAAAAAGTATGAACACTAATGAGTGCGTATTTTTGCCCTCATTCAATGTTTAATTTTGGGTATTTAATTGAATTTGTGTGTTTAAAGATTGATTTAATTGGGATTTCCTATTATTGGGTTTATTGAGCATGAGATACAAAAACATGTTAAAAATAGGTTTTTAGTTGCATAAATGTTCTTTGGATATTTTAAGGTGTGTTAGTGCAGCTGCAGCTAAGTTGAACTCATGGAGGTGTGGAAATAAATTGTTTAAAGCTTCATGACACCTTAAAGATAAATCCAAGAATAAGAAATTATCAAAAGCACAAAATCCTAGCCAAGCATTGCATGAAGACGACAATAAAAACTTGAAAAA
>Ga0214545_1009985_pt1 | contig 14079 bp, 10 predicted proteins | sample CNSS4metaG_FD_160064 | JGI IMG/M metagenome (GOLD analysis project Ga0214545, IMG submission 160064) | Root nodule microbial communities from cowpea collected in UCLA plant growth center, Los Angeles, California, USA - CNSS4 | ecosystem: Host-associated > Plants > Roots > Nodule | place: USA... | reverse complement strand
GCTATGTATGCGGGACATAATTCATGAATGGTGAATGATGGATATTGTGGGAACTTAGCATGTGAAATTAATGAATGGGTTGGAATTAAAGGGACATGGTATTGATATGAGATGAGGCCATATACTCACGAGGTGGTAATGACCGTTGGTATCAAATTGTAAGCATGATTAGTGTTCTCTTATTGTTGATTTATGATTTTTGGTCTGTGTCAGTGTGTAATTCCTTGGAGTCTCTAGGTGAGACCTCCGGGGTTGCGCTTTAGTGGTCGGGACATAATTCCATGGCCTCTGTTAGTGGGTGTCCATGGTGGTGCCCCATCTATATAACTAGGTAAGGATTCAAGGTAAGGTTGCATCCTGACGCTCTAAGGGGTCAGCTAGTTCACCTAGAGCGGACTGACTCCTGTGGTGAGAGTAGTAGGAGGCCTGAAATTCATTAAGGGCTAACCTTGTGGTGAGGGAAATTGATTCATTGTAACACTTGTAACACATAGCTCGGGGGTGAGCAGCTCAGGGGTGAACAGAGGTATCCACCACAAGTGCGGGCATCCGCTGAATCCAACCAAGTTATACGTATCCGGATGAGTCGAGTCATGTCGTAGTGTATTGTCTGAGAAGTCATAACATGCTTGACTGATATAAGTGTATGATTGGGCAAATATAATTGAATGCATGGATGAAATCTTTTGTGCTCTAGCTTACCCTATTTTCGTTGTTGTGTGCTCTGTTGTGTGGTACTCTTTTTTGCGATGATCATCAACTTGTTGGTGTGAGTAGAGGCGAGGAACCCCCGTGGACAACAGGGAGGTTGTGTAGGCTGGACCTTATTTCTTGATGAGTTTTTCCTTAGGGCTACGACCCATGTATTGCTTCATGTTTTATTACTGTACTGTCTGTTAAACTTTTATCCAGTTTTCTTTTGGGCATCGTGGTGTACCTTGAATTGTAAGGAATTGAGTTTTAAACTTCAGGACTGCACTATTATGTTATCTTTTTGTAATGCTTCGTTTAATTTCGTATATTAAATTAAATGGGGTGTTACAATTCCCAATGAGACCCTTTGATTTCAAGATTTTGATAACTAAAAATCTAGGGATAATCCTCTTCTCCGAGTTGTACCCTACAACTACAGGATATTAAGCAATAGCTTCTGGTGGACAACCCATCTCATTCACAAGGAAACTCATCTTTCTGGAAAATGTCTCCCCTGAACACTTCATAAAACTGGGAAACCTCAAACCTTGATTTCCACACCGCTTTGCTCCTAGAAAGCATTTCAATAGCCACAACTCAGAACCTCAATGTATGGAACCAAGTTTTTTTTCATGTCACTATAAAAAACTAAATGCGGTGATTTTCAAAGACCTAACAACTTCCTTATCGTCAAAAAGCACACTCCTTAACACCTCATAACGCGGAACGAGGCATTTTTTCAAGCTTCTGAACAATATATAACGGCCACTAATTAGAATCTTAGGCAAGTCAGAGTCGGAAACCCCAATAGAACGGAAGAACTTGAGTTTAGGCAAAAGGGTATTCTCAGCATTTGCAGAAAGCAATGTGGAATGAATCTCCAAAAGTTTTGCAAGTTGGGATTTGGAGCACCCATAGTTGCTGAGAAGATCAATGACAGCATTTGGGCCATCTGGGTTCTTCAAATTAACCCTGTTGGAGAGTTCCCTTGCTAATTTCGGGGACACCCCACATGTGTCAATGAGATAAGACACGGTAAAGGTTGCATCTTTGTGGTGATTTCCATCTGATTCAGGATCAAAAGAAGTACTTGAAGTGAAGTACTTGAAGTATAAAAGGAAAGCATTGGGTTTGTGTTGCAGCAGAGAACGCAATTGAATTTTGCACTTCTGTGGTTTGTGAATGATGCACTTAACGTTCGAATCAGAAAATTAGGAACCATTGAGTGAACTTGCTCTAGATTACACAGCACACGGTTGAGGATGTAATGAAATGCACGGTACGATGAGGTGGTGAGATTGGTAAAATCGTGTTTCGGTTAAGAAAATGAGATTTTGACAATTTTTTTTTTATAAAATTGATAAATTTTCTATGAATAGAATTAAAGTAGATTTTTTTTAATCAAAAGGAAGTAATAAAAATAATATTTTTTTATCTTATTTAAAATTTTGTCAAACTGTGTTAAAATAAACTTTATTAATGTATCATTTTTCTTTGGCTTAACAACAATACTGAATGGTTTGCACCGTTTGTGGTGCCCACATTTCGTATGAGCTCTATTTAGTATTTGGGGGCCTTTATAAACCCTAAAACTTAGAATTTTGATGGTAATATGAGTGCTTAAAATATTTTGGACTTAAAATTTCATTTCACACCATTACAATTTGAAATATAAATTACTATTTGAATTTGTTGTGTTGTGTACTGTACAAAATTAATGTTTATTTTAAAATTTAAAAAATATTTACTTGGTTTTCAAATTTTAATTTTAATTCTTTGTTATTAGCCACATTATACCTATTACTGATATGGCTAATGACATCCAAGCAAGCAATAATGACTCATGTCACCAAAATAATAATGAGTAACTTTAATTAATTCTCTTTTTAATTCGGAAAATGAGTGCAGAGATTGGTAGTGATGGGTTCGAAAGATTTTAAAAAAATGCAGAGAATGAAGGGAATCGGGAAAGTGCATAGTGAATGAAGGGAGAGTGAGTGACAATGGTTGGGTGAGTACAGAATGATTTGGAAGAATGAAATGAGAAAAAGAGACAAATTAGAAAAGAGGAGGGGGTCAGAAAAGAGAGGCAAGAGCAAACTAAAAAATAAAAACTTATCTTGAGAAAAATGACTTATTATAAAATGACATTTTAAAATATCATATTTTTAAATAATAACAATAATTAAAAAATTGACAATTTAAAATATATATTATATATGAAAAGTATGGTATTCTTTTAATTGATGTGTTAAAAGCGAAAAAAAATGCACCAAGGTTTTTACACCGCTTCACTCAATCCAAGAATTACACCCTAACCAAGCTCTTGAACCCTAATGTTTTGTTTGCATGAGGGGATTTATCAATTGTGCTGATTTGGAGCAACAAACGTTGAGCGAAATTCGTGTTCTAATGCGCCAATTTGGGAGCGAATGCAAAGACGAATTTGCATGTACTAACACAAAAACTTCTTATAACATTTGTTATTTTTTACTTTTGACGTCTACAAAAATACCGACGTCATATTGGGTGACGTTAAAATTAACGTCTAAAAGAAAAACTAACGTTACTTCACATCGAAATATGGGTGATCGATATCCCTTAACGTCAGTTTGATTCTCACCCGAACGTTCAACTCGTGCCATATGGATGGGAAAACTACTGAAATTGACATCTGACAGACGTCAAAAGGACGTCAGACAGTGCTATAACCGACATCTTTGGACGTCTGTCAGTGCAAGGACAGACGTCAATTTCAGCAATTTTTTTAAGTTTTGCTATTTACAAATTTTCACACCTGAAAAACAGAAAATACCCAAAACAGTTCATATTATATTCCAACAACGTGGTAATTTTAACTAATAATTGTAAAGTTGTCTAAACTTTTACAATTACCAAAAGTTTCATCCATAAATTGTTCTACCACGTTTTTAAAATAAAATTCTAATGTTGTTCTAGGGCCTAACTCCATTATTCCAATAAATATGTTGCCTACTATTGTCTTAGTGTCTGGATAGTGTCATCCTATAGAGGTGATGAATTCTTGAAACGCTGAAAAGATAATACAAATTCATTATGCATGAATATCATTGTTTAAAGTTTGATATGATTTATAATATCTTAAAGATATATTATTACTTCAATCCAATCATCTTTAACTACAATTCAAATGATTGTTCTTATCCAAGACATGACATAATACTCACATTCTCATGAATCTTCTTGCTTGTTACACTAAAGATGACAAAGAAAATAATCACATATCAAGTTCATAAGTTGACATGTGGAAATTAATAACTTGGTAAATAAATGAGTTACAACCTTTGGGTATAATACTTTAATTTGTGTGCTCTAGGCTTACCCATAACTCTAATGAAAATTTGGAAACATAAAATATAGATTAGTTTTAATATAACTAAATACATGATATGAAAAGTAACACTTATTCTTGTAACATATTTTTCAAAACATTTTCAAAGTGTCCGATCGAACAATTCAAGATTTAATACAAACGATTAAAAATGTAACTATTTGTACTAGATCTCAAACGGAAACTAAGGTTCACTCAATATTGTGAACTAAAATTATAATAAATCTTCACATATAAAATAAAAATGCAATAATAATATTAAAAAATTAAAAAAAGTTACAATAATTTTAACATGCAACAAGTCTAATAATAAATATAAATTTTATTCCAAATTTATTAACTAAATTGATCAACTATCCTAAAATTTCAAATAAAAAAAAAGCCAAAAAAATCAACAAAATACATTAAAATTATTTTAACATGCAACCCATCTAATAATAAATCTAAAATTTATTCAAAATTTATCAAAAATCATAATTTTTCTAATAAAAAAAATAAGCCAAAAAAATATAAAAAATAAACGCATACATGAGCTAGAGGAAAATGAAAAACTAACATCTTGTAGCAAAAATAATGATGCAGATGGAGGAGGGTGGGCTGCCGGCAAACAAAGCTTCACAGTGCAAAGGGGAAGAAAACCATGCATTTATGTGAAATAGAGACCAAAACGAAATCCAATCGGTTCAAAATGCTTAAATTAGTGCATAAATCAAAACCCAACAAGTTTCATGGTGGAAAACTCACCTGCGGAAGTCACGATGGCCGGCAGAATATGGAGGCGAGCTCGCGGGGAAGAGGAACAATGGCGTGAGAAGTCAGTGCTGTATATACCCGATGATAAGTGACGTCGGGTAAGTAAAATAATAGACGTCGAGTGACGTCGGGGTAGGCAGAAACTGACGTTAAGTGACATTAGTGCAGTGCTGTACAAATGTCATTTTTGACACTTTATTTACAAAAATGGCACCAGTCATTTTTTTATGTCTGTGTTCTCTCTAGCATTCGTTAACTAGGTGACGTTATAGGCACTTTTTGTGTTAGTGAGGATTTCCTCAAAATCCCATTTCTCCAAACCTGTGAAGATTTGCGAGGATAAACGGTCATTTTAGCATTATATCTTTGTACGTGCCATCCTCGATTGACATCCTCTCTTCACGTGCTCATTCTCTTTTGCCTTTGTTGCGAGATTCTTGGTCATGCTGTAAAGATTCTTGACCAAGAGTGACTATTCACACCACATAGTTGTTTGATTTTGAAATTCATTGACCAAGTATGTGAACTTATTAAATTGCCATTAAATAGAAGCATTGAATATGAACTTGTGAAGTTAGGAAGCTGGTGCTCTCTATCTATGTTGGTGGAATGCGTTCATCCTCAAGCTTTAGAGGTTAGTAATGGAAGTTTTGGTCGTGTGAGGGTGTTAGTGAAGATGAGAACTTGGAGAATTAGTTCCTTAACCAATTCTTGTGTGCTTATGAAGGTTGAAAGAACCGATTAGTCAATCGATTATAGTGTGTCTTGTGTGGAGAATCAATCAGGTAACTGATTCTCATGTATGTGTGTGTGAGTTAGAGAATCGATTAGGGAACCCATTCTTGTGGGTGTTGTGTGTGTGTGAGTGATGATGCGTGAGTTTGTGGGTGATGGTCGTTCATGATATGGGTGGGTCATGAGTGTGAATACTTTGAACCATTTCATGGATGTTTGCAGGTGGATTGCTGGAGTTGTTAGAGGTGGCTCTAGGTGTTTGTTTCAGGTTGTTTTTGCAACTTGAAGTTGGTTCATCTATGTTGGTAAGGTGTGTTTTTATGGTGCATGGTTAGTAATGTTAGGAATCCAAGTGAGTCTCAGTTCCACATTTGCTAGAAATGAGAAAGTAGAGCACTATATAAGAATAAAGACCCAAAAATTCATTGTCTTAAGGTTTTGGGTTGAAAGTAGTGTCAATGCCTTATGTGGTTGGGCTCAGGTCTCATTGGTGTTATATCTCCCCGATGATATTCTCTGTAGACCTAACAATTTTTTTCTAATTTGGCAAAAATTGTAATGTAGGTGGTAGATCTTAGTAAGGAGTTGTTATGTGGCTATGGTGTGGTGCACATAGTTGGTTGTGTGAGTGTGGTTGTTTCCGCTACAAGCGGTGTAGGTGAAGATTCTACAAGTCATTAAGAGGTAAGTTTTGTATTGTATGTTGTTAAAATTGGTTGTTTATCTAAGCTAAATGGTTATAATAATTAATCTTTGCCATTTTATTATTAGTTTTATTGCTGTTAGAATAAAAGATGATAGTAATACCTATTATAAATTTGTAGTTTTAAGAAATGTTGTCATTAGATCTTGTAAGGAATTTAACAAATTTTGTGTTCATATAAGAGCTAAATTTGTGTTTGATTTTAATGTTTTTTTGGTTAAATTGTAAAAGAATTTAGAGTCCGTGGCGGATGGTAGTAGTGTTGTAGAGGGGCTATGGTCCGCCCTAATTTAAAAATAAAATATAGTATATATTATATTAATAAAAATTAAAGTAGATAAATTTTTAATTTATTTATGAAATATAATATTTAATGTTAATAATAATGAAATATAAAATTAAATATAATAAAAAATATTATTAAGATATTATTTTGTTCTCTTTTATTGTCTTTTAGGTATCTCATTTCAGCTTTCACGGTTGTATTTTCTTTTGTTTATGAAAAAAAGTACAAAAAATTATATACAAATTCATTCTTTCTATTTTCATTTCTCCTAAGTTCTCTTCCATTTTTTAAGATAAAAAAAATAACACTTTCTTATCTATTGATAATAAAATATTAGTTCAATATTTAATATTTTTTTCCATCTCATATATTTATTTTTCATGAATATAGAAATAAAAGTTATGTACTATATGTTTTTCATAACCATTTTTTAGTTGTGATCATTTGATTATTGTAGATTTTTCTTTTAGTAATTACTCTCTCAATTTTCGATTAGATTTTGATAAATTATATTTTAGTCTTATTTTTTTTAAACATGTATATTGATGAAGAATAAAATAATACATTCATTCTTTTTAAGTGATCAAAGAAAAGATATCCGTTAAGATAAAACAATACATATATACTTCTTCACATATCTTTAGAAGTTTCATATTAATTGTTTGTTGAATTAGAGAAACCCTTCCTTAAAGATTCAAAGAGTTACAAATGAGAAATTTCGTATTACGTTTTGAAACTTATTCTAATAAAACGTTTTCAAATATGAGAATATTCAATAAGTAAAGGAGATGAAATAGAAAAACTTAATTAAAATGGATTTCATATCAAATACAACTTTAAAATTATCATTTTTTTAAAAGAGAAACATACCATATTTCAATACTAAATTATATATATTTTTATTATATTAGTAACAATGATTAAATATATAAATTTTGAATATATTATTTTGTCCATTTACCAATGTATATAGTAATTTTTATGTTTGTTTAAGGTAATTTAGATGGAAGAAGTGTCATATTTGAATGATGAAGATGTAGTAGATGATGTTACAATGGACATGGACTTTAATATATTTACACACTTACGTCGATAATTACAAATGTGCACAACATTAACTACACTAACAATATTTGTGTATCGTTGCACATGCATTGACCATCTTGAATATGTATTCGAGAACAACATATATTTAAATCACATTCCTTTAACAAGTTAAAGTTTATTATAACTCATTTTTGTTTTAGATCTACCAAAATTTTCTCGACCATTTATACTAAAACATATGAAAGGGAAATGTATGTTAACTAAAGCATTATCTAAGTTCATATATTGTATTTACTTAATCTATAATTAATATTAGATAAATAAATATATATATATATATATATATATATATATTAAAAAAATTATTTAACGTATATATCTTGTTTATTAGTATTATTATATTATATCAAGAAATAAAAATTTGGAGAAGATAAATAAGATTCACATACCAAAGTTGTTTAATATATAAATCAAATATATTTGGTGTACAAGACCTAATGATTTTTACTATAGTGTACACTTTATTTTTAGATTATTATTACATAACTATTTACTATTTAACTAGAAATTAAAAGTTAGTAGGTGAAGATTTTCTCAAAAGAGAATATTCATTACAACATAATAATTACATTTCTATGTCTATAACATTTTATCCTTTCCAAATCATAGAATCATATAAATGTATCTTATGTAATCATGTCTAATACTAAGACTTTTACATAAAAAATAATAAAATATTATATATATATATATATATATATATATATATATTTAATATTATATAAATATATTAAAACTAACTCAATTACAAGTAATATATTAGTAAATGTTTTTAATTTTTTTTGGTTTAATTATGCCTTTGGTCCCCATTTTGGAGTCAAAATCTTAAAATGGTACCCAAATTTTTAAAAATCTCAAATTGGTCTCCTTTTTTGTTAAAACGTCTCAAGTTTGCCCTTTCTGTTAAGTCTGACTAGACAGCGTTAAATGAGGTGCCACGTGTCAGTTCCTCGATTTTTTGAATTTTTTTATTATGTTTTTTGAATTTTTTTTTTATTATTATTTTTTTTTAATTTTAAAAAAAAATCAAAAAAATTGTCACGTGTCAAGCTATCATCGTGCCATGTGGCAGTGACAGATTGATGTGGCAGTGACAGTGACATGTGTCAGTATTATGTCAGGTGTCATTTATCCTTAGTCTCAATTTAGTCCATTTATTTTAATTTGTCTCAATTTAGTCCCAATTTTTGTAAAAATTAGCAATTTTGTCCCTCTCCAAATTGAAACCAAATTTAATTTCTATATAAATGTACACAAATATTTCCATCAAAATTGATATTTCAAGTAAATATTTTTAACCAAATTAAGTTCATTTAATTAATATTTTACATTCAACTTTATTTAAAATTGTTTTAAAGTTGTTAATAGAAAATAATGTTAATAGAAAAAAAATTCATAAATTAACTAGTTCATGCACCAATAAAACACATATAAATTTAAAATTTGAAAACAATTTTAAGTAAAGTTGAATGTGAAACACAATTTTAAATAAACTTAGCTATGTTAAAAATATATAATAAAAATATCAATTTGAATAAAAATATCAAATTTAATAAAAATATTAGTATAACATTTATATAAAATTAATTTTTGTTTTAATTTGGAGAGGGACAAAATTGCCAATTTTTACAAAAATTGAGACTAAATTGAGACAAATTAAAATAAAGGGACCAAATTAAGACTAAAGAAATGACACCTGGCATAATACTGACACGTGTCACTGTCACTGCCACGTGGCACGATGACAGCTTGACACGTGACGATTTTTTTATTTTAAAAAAAAAATTCAAAAAAAAAATTCAAAAAAAAAAATTCAAAAAATTGAGGAACTGACAGGTGGCACCCCCTCTAACGACGTCAACCTTGACTTAACGGAAAGGACAAACTTGAGACGTTTTAACAAAAAAGGAGACCAATTTGAAACTTTTAAAAATTTGGGTACCATTTTGAGATTTTAACTCCAAAATGTAGACCAAAGGCATAATTAAACCATTTTTTTTTCACTAAATTAACTTTCAAGTTCATTTTCTTCTTTTACCACAAACATATTGGAAAGAAAAACAAAAAAACAAGTAATATTTTTATAAATATCAAATGTCAATCTTAATAAACTTAATACACAATAATAAAATATAAAAGTTTAAAATTTAATTATATATAATATATGATAATTATAATAATGACATTAATCACTATAAAATATTTTAAATCACTTCCATTATTTTAGGTGTTTTTTTCGAAGATCCCAATTTTAATGCAAGAAAAATTTAGAAGAGGATAGATTTTGGTCCCCTCATCAAAATTGAACCAATTTTATTTTATTTTATTTTCTAAATCTCCTTTCTCTGTTCTCTGTATATCTTTTCACACTAGACCTATCTTTCAGTATTGAAAGGATTTCTCTTCAATATCTTTTACAGGGAAGTATACAATGAACACATGAAAAAATTATACACTTAACTAGCTTTGAGATTTGCATGAACAGAATTTACAAGCTGAAACACTTTGATGCTCATTGGAGCAAGTTTACTTAGTTGTAACCATTTTGGTTAAGTTTTTTGAGGGACCTATAAGTGCTCTTCCATAAGCAGCAGGCAGTGATAAGAGTTTCTTAAGTTTTCCTACATAAGCTCTTTTGGTGAAGTTATTGTAGTCATTAGCCTCAATAGAATCCAATATTTGCCTATACAACAACAAAGATGCCCACACTGGCCATCTGCTTGCAGAACTCAGCTCTGAAACTCCCTTTTCTGCCTCATCAAAAAACATCCTAGCTCTTTGTATTTGTCCCTTCATGAAACTTCTCCACTTGTCTGTTACTTTCCCTACCAAAATGTCTTCATCTGATAGTCCAGCTTGAGCTAGTTCATCTTGTGGAAGATATACTCTCCCTCTTCTTGCACTATAATCATCAACAGCAACAAATGATTATTGTTTTTTATTGTTTATGCAGGTTCTTGCAATTGAGGTTTTTATGCATATGAATGGCAGTGATAATAGATTGGAAATCCAAGATGTTGTTGTTGTGTTGAGAGATTCTTACTCTTCTCCAACGTCTCTGAGAATGTTGGTAAGTTGGTTAGCAATGCCAAGTGCCAATGCAGCATTGTAGATGCTCTCTGTTGAAGCCTTTGATTCTGGTGCAATCCCCATTACTGGAACACTCATAAGGCCTACTGTTCCTGCTACATAGTAGCAGTAAAGGTAGAGTTCATCAAAGTTATTGTATCTTGACTTTCTCAGGTCCAACCTCATCCCTTCAATCATGTCCTTAAATGGCTACACAAACAGACAAATCCATTGTAAATTGGACTGCTTTTAGTCTATGAAGGCCAGACGGACATGGATACAGATACAGACACAAGATACCGTTAAATCTTAAAATATAAGACACGGATACCATGATATATTTATGAAAATATACCAATTATACAATTCAAAACTAATCTTGTGGAACAGAGACTCCTTATTCATTACTTTCAACAAGTCAGAACAATCCAGCAACTGAATTCCATTAACTTTTTTCTTGAGTGGCCTGCATTTTAAGACAATATGCATGCTTGGTAACTCTTATTTCAGGAAAAGTAATTGTTTCTTTGTTTTAAGCTTTCTTGGAAATTTGTACATTTTCCTCACTTATTCTGTCCTTAAGAACAACCATTTTCCTTGTTCTTGAATTTGGGTTTGGCTAACTCTACCTCAAAAGGTTGACCACCACAACAACTCCTTCACATCCAAATAAGACATTTTTTTTAGAAAATTTGCAAGTCAAGGTAGATCTTTGAAAATTTAAGAGTGACCCAATGTTAGATCTGTGACAAACTTTGATACCATCTTAAATTTAAACTTGAAAAACTAGCTCCTAAGGTAAGGACTGTCAAAGGTGAGATGTAAACACTTATTTGACTAGTTTGAGTTCTGATGTAAACAAAGATTTATTTTCCCTACAAACTACGAAAGGTAAAAGCTTCAATTTCAGAGTCCAGTTTTGGGGCTTGTGCAGTGGTGTACCTGTATATCAACTGGGTACTTTGAGACTGTATCTGAGAGGGCAGCATCATACATATCATAAGGGTACCCTTCAAAAACATCATACAATCTTTTCTCCCACCTGTCCAAGGCCTTTGGTGTGATGTGTGAAGCATTAGGGCCATCCACCAGTTCATCTGTTCTTCTACACCACACTTCAATGCAAGGAAAATGGTTGTTGAGTCAATTTCATTTTCATTTTCAACAAAGAAATAATGGACCACAAGCCTCATTGGATAAAGCACACATACCATATATGGCCCAGATAGCTTTTCTGCGCTCTTGAGTCATCAATTGTGTGCCTGAGACATACCATATATGTAACTGATATAGTGATGAAATTTTAACAATGAACAGCAACTACTCGTTAGTAATGTGTGTGTGTGTGTGTATAGAGAGAGTACCTAGATAAAATGTCTTGGCATATTCAGCACAGACTTCACCACACCTGTCATAAGCAACACTCAACAGATCCCCTTGGGTGAAATCACCTTGAATGGGTTTGTTCAAATTCAAAGGTCTCTTAGTACCCTTATTCTGTTCCTTCACCAGTGCTGCTTGCTTCAACACCACTTCATAGACCCTCTCTTCTGAAGATCTTGAAGGGTCTGCCACTGCAGGTGAAAAGCTTGCAAAAGTGATTCCATTGCACAGTCCAAACCTCCTCTGCCTCCTCCCACCTCTCCCTGCAACACCAACAATAGAGATGGGGTTCTCCTTGGGTCCACAACTCACCCAAAGAAGAACACCGGACATCTCACCCACTATGCAATTTCCTCTACCTCTTCTGCTGCTCCTTTGAATGCCTCAAACTGATCAAAGAGAGGGAGAAAACGCTAGAAAATTTGAGCACTTGTGAGGGAAAAATGGTTGGTTTTGTGGTGCTGTCACAAGTTTTAGGAGCAACCCATTATTGTGAGTGTGAAGATAGGGAGAGAAATTTGATTGGAAGGCAAATGTAAAGGAAATCTCTTGTTTTGTAACCTTAGCTGACACATGTACAATGTATGGACGGTGATACAGTAATCTTCAACTTCCACAACTTGTTTGTCTTTTAATGTTAGACTATTCTTTCTCTTTCTCACTCTCATTCCCCCACACACTGTCTCTCTCTCTACCCTTTTTAACTGTTGTGAATTTGTGGTCCAGTGTTTTGTTTTTCTCTGTGGTTAAAAATGTGGTTGAGAATGACTTGTCTAGCATCAACTTCAACACCATCACTAACATGGTTATAGCAGGAACTGGTTTAAGCACCAAATCTAGTGTATTTGTTTTCCGAGATTACATAAATAGATAAACTCTTTGATCTTCCTATATTGTTATAAGTTATACTTATACATGTAATTTAATTTTGGCTAAACATGACGGAGTTCATAAGTACTTTTAACCTAAATTTGTGAACTAATTAATTGGAGAGTTTTTATCCTTCTTATATTGTTTATGTTAATTATTTTTATATAACCTGAGATTTTAATTTGCACTTAAACATTATCATTATTTCTGTTAAAAAAGTGGACTCTACATTGTAAGCTTTTCTTTAAGCAAAAGTTACGAGTATACTTCCAACAATATATGATTAATCTTGAATAAGATATATACCCTTTACATTATAAAAAAAAAGAAGAAGTTAACATAAGTTGTACTATATATGATTCTACAAATTCAGTTTTTTAAAAATAAATAAGACATAAAAGTTTTATGTAATGAAACAACTTTATAATAGAAACCAAAAGAAAAAAATGTACTTCAAGTAACGATTTTTGTGTAAAGAAAAATATAAAGTGGTAATTGTAATTGTACATTTCTTTATAATAAAGTTGTTTATTTATTTACGACTTATGTTAAAATAAGTACTTTTTTTTAAAATTTACTATTTTTTTAATTTCCTAGAAAAACAAAATACACTAAATAGAAGAAAAATAAAAACAGCGTGAACTCATGATTTACACAGTTATTTAAACATTGAATCTGATATCCAAGTATGCTGTACAAAAAATAAAAAATAAATAAAACATACGTTTCATACATAAATTTTACAATCTTAAATGATTAATATCTACGGAGTACTTTGGATTAAAAAATTTAAACGTAATCAATGTAGAGTTATAAACTTTGATTTGCGTAATTTTCATGTCCACTCATTGAAGTAATTTGTCAAATTATTAATCTCTATCTAATACTTTGGATTGTAGAAATTAAAACGTAATCAATGTGAAGTTGTAAACTTTGATTTGTGTAGTTATCATGTCCACTCATCAAACTAAATTGTCATAACTATGGAAGGATATATATATATATATATATATATATATATATATATATATATATATATATATATATATATATATATATATATATATATATATATTTTTATTTTATTTTTTTTCTTTGTTTATATATTAA
>Ga0214545_1009976_pt1 | contig 14086 bp, 9 predicted proteins | sample CNSS4metaG_FD_160064 | JGI IMG/M metagenome (GOLD analysis project Ga0214545, IMG submission 160064) | Root nodule microbial communities from cowpea collected in UCLA plant growth center, Los Angeles, California, USA - CNSS4 | ecosystem: Host-associated > Plants > Roots > Nodule | place: USA... | reverse complement strand
GACACTCTTGAAATTTTAAGCAATAGATGCAACTTGAGTTGAGAGCACTCCTCCCTCTATTGCCTTTGAGAGTCACCACTTTCTAGAGATTTCCTCTCTCTACCTCTAGCCACCTTCCTTAGGCTAGAATAGATTAGGAAATCCTATCACCTCTTTCACCTTCCATTGCTTGCAAGCGCCTTCCAACTTGCCTCCATTTCTTCATCCATTTCCACTGCCCATGGAGCTCTTCATGCACCTTTGGAGCTCCACCAGAGGCCCGATAACTAGGGGCATGCACAAAAAAATCCAATTGGACTTCATCCAAGATGGCTCAAATCTACATGGGCTTCTCACACTCTTCAATGGGCGAAAGAAGATATCAAGATTTGAAGAGGTGTATCAAAGAGCAGTAGAATAACAATAAGATTGGCCCATTGTTTAGGCCTTGTTTTCTAGAATAATAATTCAAACAATGTGTAGTTGAATTGATAAAATTAGGCTTGACTAAGCCCAAAAGGAGGTGTAGCCGTGAGCTTATCAAAAGAGCCAAGGTGGACTAAGTGGATGTCAACACTCCTTCCTACACCTCATGGATCCAAAGCATCCAAGGGTTAGGAATGCTTCCTTCTTTTCCAAGGCATCATCCAATGGCCAAGATCAAGCCGTCTTCTCAATCTAGCATCAAAGGCCAAGATGCTTTCTCCTTCTCATCCAAGGGACGAGATTCCTCATTGTAATGGCTTGAGTATAAAAACCTTAATTTTTCAGCATTGTACTCACTCTTGAATTTTATGCAATAGATGCTAATTGAGATGAGATCACTCCTCCCTCTATTGTCTTTGAGAGTCACTCTTTCTAGAGATTTCCTCTTTCTACCTCTAGCCACCTTCCTTAGGCTAGCATTGGTTAGGAAATCTTATCACCTCCTTCACCTACCATGGCTTGCAAGTGCCTTCAAAACTTGCCTTCACTCATTCATCCAACTTCCGTTGCACCATGGAGTTCTACGTGCACCTTTGGAGCTCTACCAAAAGTACAAAAATAATACACCCAAATGAAGGGTCTCCTAGACTCCTAGACTTGAACCAATATCCCCTCTCTTCAATATTGTGCATCTTGCACATTGTTTTTCTCTTCCTTTTTCCCTTTTCTATGTTTTGTACTTTCTTTCTTGCTTTTTCAATGCTTTCCTTAACACATGTGTTTATGCTAGTGCTGCCTCTTCCTCACTACATCTCCCTCTCTAATTCATCTTCATCTTCCATGGACTCTCCTTTTCGCACTTCTTCAAATGTTATCCACTTTTTCTTCCTCAATGTAACATCCTGATCGGATATTACTAATTTAAATAAAATTTAATAATAAATAGAATTAAATAGGCAATTTATAAAAAAACCTATTTCCTAAAACGCGAGAAATTATATACGCCAAAGTTCAAAATTTAAAACGACAACATTATCAATACCAAACTATAACGTCATAATAGTCAAATTACAATATTGTAAAAATGTTTTTCTATATAAATTCCCATGCTAGCCCCTCTCCGGCTCTATGCATCACCAACTTCACCTAAAACATCATCTGCTCCCGTGTAACAAGTTACACGATCATTGCTAAACACAAGCAGATAATAAGAGAAAGAGTTAAATCTGTTTTTGGTCCCTTAACTTTCAGTGAAAATTTGAATTAGTCCCTCTCTGAAACCTTGGCCTAATTTAGTCCTCCAACTTTATAAATATTTGGATTTAGTCCTTTTAACAAAATTTGGTTAAGTTTATTTGATGTTTCAAAGGTGTTTCAAGATAGTTTCTTAGTTAACATTGAAGAAGAAATGTGTCAAGCGGAATAAACATTCAAATGCTCTCATGAAACACGTTTAAAACGTTAAATAAGTTTTACAAAAATTGGTTAAAAGGACTAAATCCAAACATTTCTAAAGTTAGAGGACTATTTTAGGCCAATGTTTCGAAGATGGACTAATTCCAATTTTTACTAAAAGTTAAGGGACCAAAAACATATTTAACCCTAAGAGAAATAATAAACAATACAATACGACACAAAAATCGGTTATAAAGTTAAACAAAAGACCCTTCTAAGGACTACCATCCTTAGACACTAGCAACCACAACCACCAATGTGCGATTCTACACACTCTGATGATATCCTTAAGATGACTCTTGTTGCCACAAGCTCCAACTCGTGGTTCCACCATTTACCGACCATCATTTGTAGATCACACGCGGAAATTATCTTTTTACGGACTACAATCTGCATCACTGAGTGAAGCTCCTCAATACGAACCACAATCTGTATTTATCACAAGACTACCAACTTCACCGGCTTCGACCCGTAAAGGGCAATCAAATGAAACCAATTCGTACTAGCCATAACTAGCATGCTCACATCAGAATTCCAATTACCATTAGGCTATAACCTGGAATGGCCACATGTTTAACTCCCCATTAAAAGCTAGAACTCGTAAATGGGCCTCCAACAAGTCATCTCCTCATGGCCTTCATCCAAAGTTGTGTAAAATCTCCCAACACAACCCATCACTACACGCAGAATCGCCTGGCACAACTCTAGAGTCGCTAGGCGAAATATCATTATAGACTACCTGGCGAGCACTATACATCGTCAGGTGCCACACATGTAAGACCCGTGAAAATTAATTAATTAAATAAATAATTAATTAATAAATGTGGGTAGTAGGAGCCTTTATGGCAATAAATATTGATTGGTGTGATGTGGAAAAGTGCTAGCTCATGTGGTTGAGAGTACTTTGATTGTGTGGGAGGACTTGGGTTTGAGTCCTATGTAATCATTTTGAGTTGTTTTGATTATTTAAATTTTAATATTATGTATGATCATGTTGTGTGATAACAAGAGTATAGGATTATATGAAATGTCATGAAACATAATATGGTTGAGTGGTTGTGTAATGAATTTGGCATTGTATGGTCATGGGTTCAAACCTTGGTGGCGTAAATTTAATTCTCTTTTTGCTAAAAAAACTCGTATGGCATGAATATGAAAAGGTGGAGAGAACCCTAGTAGAAGGGGGCAGCTAGGAGGGCTGAAAAACAACTATTAAAGGCCTTGAATAACAATTAAAGTTACCATTAAAAACTTAATTTGGGGTTTTGGGAAGCTGTTTACTTGAGAGTGAGTTGAGAGGATTGTGGCAATTGAGAGCGTAGCGGAGGGAAGGTGTTAGGCTGCCTAGTGATCAAGGAGGGATTCTCAACAATCTACATTTTTCTAAGCAAAAGAAAATTCCAGGTTAGGGGAGCTAAACCCAAATTTTCTAAATCTTGTATGCATATAATTCTGATGATTTTCGTGCCATGAATTCGTGCTGTGTATGATGAGATTTTGGGGGTTTGAGGGTTTGGATGTGGTATGATTGAATTCCTTAACCAATGTAAGGTGTGTGAGGGGTTTCTGCATTGCGTATGTTATTATTGTGTAAAAGTGGGTTTTGAGGGCCTATTTTTGTGTCTAATTATGCTCATATGCCTGATGCAATTGTTCTGAATGAATGGTATGAATTGGAGTGTATTTTGGGTGCAATTGTTGTTGTGGTGTGCGTAAAACAGTGCCAAAGTCTGCAATTCTCACTCAAGTGAGCCAGACTCGTCTAGGCGAGAGTTGTAGAGACTCGATTTCAGGTTCTGCTCGAGCATATCGCTCAGGCGAGGTGATTTGGTCTTGGGCGACAGGCCATCTCGCTTAGGCGAGTGTGTCTTGCCTAAGCAAGAACTCGTGTGTGTTTTGAGTGGTTAGGTTGCACATCTCGCACAGGTGGGATTTTCTGTTTTGGGTGAAAGTGCGTCTCGCTCAGGCGAGATCCTCTCGCCTAAGCGAGAGTTCGAGGACTGATGTGGTCCATTGTGGGGTTCGTCGCCTAGGCGATGTGTCTTAGCTATGAGCGAAGGATGGTCTCGCCCAAGCGAGAAAGAGCTCGCTTAGGCGAGACTTCGTGGGGCTGCTGTTGTACTAATACTCGCTCAGGCTCGTGAGTCTAGCTTAAATGAGATAGGCTGGGATGTTGAATTAAGGCTTTTAGCCTAAGCAAAGAGAAGTGCAGGGATAAGCACGTGGAATTCTATGGGTTGTGGTCCAGAATGACTTCCCTTGAGTTGTGGCTCGGTATAGCGGATGAACACGAGGAACTCTTGAGTTGTGGCTCGGGTTGGCGAGTGTTGCCGGTGTGAGTGTGCTGGTTGTGGCCAGTACGAATGGGTCTAGATAGATTGCCCTCCTCAGTATTTAGTTGACAATTTTGGTAGTCTTGGGACGTTACAGACTATGTTCGTATTTGGGAACTCCACCTGGTGTTATGGTGTGTGATCCGTAGCATGATTCCCGCACGTGCTCTATCGGTTGTGGTCGATAGGTGTGGCAGCAAGGCGCCTTGAGATACTCACTAGAAGATGTAGAACATTACTAGCATGATTATGGCCATGTGGAAGGAATGGAACGAGTTTCCTTGATGTGCATTGGTATTACATAGTTGTGGCCATGTGGTAGGAAGGGAACAAGTTTCCTTGGTGTGCATGGATATTACATGGTTGTGGCCATGTGAAAGAGGAGGAGGAGGTTCCTTTGTGGTGAAATGACATCATACATGGTGGTGGCCATCCAGGATAAAGGAAAGGATTTTCTTTTGATGTATTTTTTTTTATATATATATATATGTGTTTTATATATATATATATATATATATATATATATATATATATATATATATATATATATATATTCATGTGTTATCTTTTTAGCTCACCCTATATGCTTGTGTTTGGCGATGATCGTGTACGCGATACACTTGAGCAGATGATATTGTAGGTGGAGCTGGTGAGGCTTAGTCGCGGAGTAAGGGAAAGCCTGGGAGTTTTGTATTATTTTGATTAGAAATATCTTGTAAACTCTTATGAGAGGCTTTATTATTATGTTCAGTTTTATAAACTATGGATTGTGGTTTTTAATTGGAAGTAATAAAATGTTTTAAATTTCCCGCATCTTTGGGAAATGAGGTTTTATTAATTACGGCTTAATTACTTTTTCCTTATTTTATTTTTTTAAATCCGTAATATCTGGTCGGGATGTTACAACACAATCCAAAAGTCCTTATTTGAAGTTATCTCCTAGCAGAACTATCCTTACCGCTAGTTTCCATGGGTTCTAATGGCCACTTTTTTGCCGCTATCGCCTAGCAGAACCCTTTTCACCACTAGGTGCTGCGCATTCTAGAGGCTTCCCTTGTTCCTCCTATTGCTTGACGACTCACCACATGCCGTTAGGCGCCACACCTGTAGCATCACTGCTACAGATTTTTGGCACTTTAGGATAGGTTCTAAAGAACCCAGTCACCCCACATGCAATCCAAAACATCACAATATGTATATAATATTATAATGACAATACTAAATCACACATAATGCCCCGTTTTGATATCCACATACATTTCTAATCAATACCACACAACTTACTTTTCTAACCAATTAATAGACATACTCTTTGGAACAAAAATCAGAAAGCCAAACTATGGATTTAGTTCCTACCACATACAAAAATGATAACATCCAGTCCCAATAGTACTCCCTTGCCCAAACCCCTATTCCAGCCCAATGTCTCTCCATGCCTAGAATTCATCACCTACCATTGATACTTTTTTTTTCAATGTTATCACATTTATAATCCACAATCGAACCCAACAGGATCCCTACGTCATGCCCATACCCAGTCAGCATCTAAAGGACTAATGATCATCGTTTGTCGTTTGGCAACAACTTGAGTACTGCTAGGTAGTGCATCCCAATATGGAAAAATACTAGATTTTCTTTGCACCAGTGCGATCCCTAGTTTCTGAAATCTTAATTCCAGTTATGCAACATTATCAAATTCGTGCTCAATCATAATTATAAAATGCATACTAAATCAATTTACATTCAATTTCATCGAATCACTTGCCAAATATAATCTAAAATCAGATTCACTCATCCCTAATCCCACGCATGAACCCCTACCCCTAATTATGCATTAGTTCATACAATTACCCTCCATTAGTACGCTTCCATACATTCGATCACAATGCATATAGATTCAATTTAGGCCTCCCAAACATCATGGAACCCACCAAAATTTAGAAAATTGGGCAATCCAGTTCGCGTCGCTTGGCGGATAGAACATAGTCGCCAGGTGGTTCATAGCAAAACACAGAAAACTGGGTTCAAGACGCATGTGTCGCCTGACAGATCTTCAAATCCGCCAAGCGATTTTTGGATACATTTCAGAAACACAAACAATCAAGAAAAATTAGGCATAATCAAAAGACCACATTCATTCCATTCATCACATAATCATGAAATTAAACTTAAAACATGCAATATAGATCCCCTAACCTGGTTTCCTTACTCTAAGAGTGCTTCTTAGCTTCGTCCTTGATAAAATGACTCCCACCTTTGCCTCTAATACCAGACCACTCACCTGTTTTGGTGCTCTAAAACCCTTTCCCAATTATTCACACAATTTTTTTGTTTCCAGTACACCACTCTCCTTCTCTCACTTCTAAGCCTAATTATTTCTCCCTTAATGGTCCAAAACGAAAATTAATTAAGGAGAAGGTTAATGCTCATTCAATTCTCCATTACTTGGTGGTTTCTCAACCTTTATTCTGTAGACAGCTAGGGTTTCCTTAGCTTGCAAAAAAATAATAAACATGGAAAGGAACTACTTTATGCTAGTCAAGGTTCGAACACAAAACCACACGTTTACCAAGCAATGCACCACCAACAAACTATCACATGTTTCTTGATATTCGATGCACACATGTGCTTAGACATCAAGTCACGTGTTCATATCTCCACACAAAACAAATGAAATAATTAAATAACACTACAATGCCATACACAGGTGATGAAGGATTATCTTGTTTCCTTTTAGATTTATGAATATGGTGAAGTTGTTTAAGAAAGCTTTTTGAAAATTCCCACTGGATATTAAGATAGCAAGCTATCTAGATGTGAAGGTTCATTTTTCAAGCTCATGAAAGGAAGAAGAAAGTTGGATTCAAGTTCAAATAGCACACGAATTTAGAAACATTTATAGAACAAAAATGAAAGAAGAAACAAGTAAAATGGAAAGCATAGAAGATGGTGCAATAGATGAAGCACGCCACTCATAGGGGAGTATCTAAGCGAACCAAAACCTAGAGATGAGTGATGGTGCCGCCACTTGCAAGCAAGATAAGGCAAATGTGAGTTCACTTCATGGAAGGAGAGCTCACGGTTTTGGATGGTTGAAACATAAGCTTATAATTTCAAATGATCAACCCTTTTACAAGACAAGGAGCTCCCTTTAAATAGAAGTTCATAGGGGTCCTTTAACAAATACATAAACATGAAAAGGATTAATTAGCAAACCCTAATATCCTAAGCTAGAGCACCTCACGGCCAAAAGGAGAGCATGTGGTTGGTGGATGCATTTCCATGAGGATTCTAGGCTAAAAGAGGAAGGAGACCAAGTAGCCTTCCAAGGAATAAACCAAAAAGGCAAAATGAGACAAGGTACATGTCTACTTTTGCTTTTAGTTTATGCTTTTTGGTTTCCTCTCTCTTCCACATCATCCATATGCTCCAATCATCATGTGCCACCTAGCATGATCTAGTTTCTCTTAATTACCTACAAAACAAGAAAAACAAAGATTAGCATCTTGGTTTAAGTTAAGCTAATCTTGGTCAAAGGTTAACTTTGGGTCAAAGTCAACAAGTCAAGAAAAATAAGTCAACTAAAAACCAACTTAGGGAATTCAAACTAAAGTAATACAAAATAAAGATAAAGGTGATGGAATAGAAGACTCCCCTCTAGACATGCTTCTAGTGATCCTTCTTGAGGGGGCTTCTATGGAGGTGTCATGATTGGTCACGCCTTCATCAACATGACTCAAACTCAAGTCCTCTCAACACACTCAAGTACTCTCAACCACTTAAGCTAATACTATTCCTTGTTTTCTCTCTCCATATTAATTAACTTAGGGATTCCCTCCCTCGTATTTATCAAATAAATGTTTATTTATTTATTTAATTTTTTTGGATCTTATATTCTCACCAACTTAAAAAAGCTTTTCATCCTAAAAAATTGTACTTACCAGGGAATAGATGCGAATAGGACTGCCTCATTAGGTTCTCCATCTCCCAAGTCATCTCTTGCGTTGCTTCATCCTAAAGGACTTTCACTATTCTGATCTCCTTTCCTTTCAATTTCTTGACCTACGTGTCCAAGATCCTCATTGGTCTGGCATCTATTTTCAAATCTTCCCGAACATGGATATCGTCCGCTTCCAACACATGTGCGGAACTTGCAATGTACTTCCGCAATTGTGATACGTGGAAGGAATTATGCAAGTTCTCCAAGTGCGTCGGCAAGGCGATCTCATATGTGGCTGGCCTGATCCTCTAGGAAATCTAATACGATCCGATGAATCTTTGAGTCAACTTCCTCAACTTGAAGACCCTTCCGACACCAGTGGTTAGAGTTACCCTAAGAAACACATGGTCTCTAGCTTCAAACTCCAACGTTTGTCTTCTCTTATTATCATAGGACTTCTGCTTGCTCTAGGTAGCTCGTATCCGATCCTGGATCATCTTCACTTTGTTAGTGGTCTGCTGTAAGAACTCAGAACCAAGGACCACAGATGCAACATCCTGATTCCAACATAATGATGTTCAACATGTTCTCCAATACAGTGCCTCAAAAGGGGCCATTCCGATGCTAGAGTGGTAAATATTTTTATAAGTAAACTCCACCAAAGGAAACATCTCACTCCAATTGCCCAAGTGATCCAGTACGCAAGCTCTTAGCAAATCCTCCAAGGACTGAATGGTCCTCTTCGACTAATCATCGTTTGAGGATGATATGCTAAACTCATCCTTAAGTGTGTGCCCAATGTTGCTTACAATGACTACTAGAACCTTGACGTAAACCTTAAATCTCGGTCTGACACTATGTTCGCTGGTACCCCATACAATCTGACCACCTCTCTAACAATAACTCTATTAATCTGTTCATTGACATTTTCTTATTGATTGGCAAAAAGTGAGCACACTTCATCAATTCGTCTACAATTGCCTAAATTGAGTCATGACCCTTCGTTGATCTTGGTAGATGAGTCACAAAGTCCATCAATATGATGTTCCACTTCCACTGAGTAACGATTGTAGTATACCTCATGGCCTCTGATGTTCAATCTTTGCCTTTTGGCTCACTAGGCAAGACGCCACATAATATGCCACGTCCCTCTTCATTCCTGTCCATCAGAAAGATTTCTTCAGATCCTTATACATCTTAGTCATACCTGTGTCTATGCTAAGATGCCTCTTACGACCCTTTTCCAGAATCTTCTTCCTCAAACTTGGTCCCCACGGAACGCACACCATGTTCTTGTATTGTAGGATGCCATCCATTCCCATATGATATTCCTTTCCCTTCTTTATGCCTAGCCATATGATAAGTTGTTGTAACTCGGCATCCTTTAGTTGTTCCACTTGAATCTCTTCCAAGAATTTATTGGTGACCTTTAGCATGCTGCATCGGATATTTTCAGAACCTAACTACATTTCCAGGTTCATATCTTGAAGCTTCTCTATCAACTCCAGTTCTTTCACCATCATGGATGACATATGTACTCATTTCCTGCTCAAGACACCCACTATAATGTTAACTTTACTAAGATGGTATAAAAGCTCAAAGTGTAGTCCTTGAGATACTATATCCACCACCTTTGCCTCATATTGAGCTCTTTCTGATCGAACAAGAACTTCATGCTCTTGTGATCACTAAAGACTTGAAATTGTGAGCCATGTAGATAATGCATCCATGTCTTGAGAGCAAATACCACTACTGCCAACTCTAGGTCGTGGGTGGGGTAATTCTTCTCATGTACCTTTAGTTGTTGGGATGTATATGCCACAATCTCTTTTCTTGCATCAACACACAACCTAGACCTTGATACAATGCATCACAACACCTCGAACGGCTTGATCGTAGCAATTATGGCCAATATTGGAGCAGTAGTCAACCTTCTCTTCATTTGTTCGAAGTAAGCTTCAAACTTGTTTGTCCAAGAGAAAGGTTGATCCTTCTAAGTGATTTATGTTATAGGACTCACCGTCTTAGAAAACCTTCCACGAATCTTCTGTAATAACCTGCCAATTCTCACCTTTGACACTGTCTATGGTCACTCCCACTTCAACACCATTTCAATCTTCGTTGGATCCACCACAATACCCTATGCTGATATCATGTGGTCAAGGAATTGCACTTCTTCTAGCTAAAACTCACACTTAGACAACTTTCCATACAACTGGTGTTCTCTGAGTACGTCCAACACAACCCTTAGATAATCGACACGTTCCTCCGGATTCTTGGAGTAAATAATGAATACCACGATAAACTTATTTAGCCACGGTCAGAAAATTATGTTCATGTAGTCTATGAGAATCGTTGGGGTAGTGGTCACTCCAAATGACATCACCACATACTCGTAGTGTCCGTATCATGACCTAAAAGTTGTCTTCTGAACATCCTCAAGTTTGACCTAGATCTGATGATACCCAAATCTCAAGTCAGTCTTGGAGAACACCCATGCTCCTCTCAACTGGTCTAGCAAGTCATCGATTATGTGTAATGGGTACTTGTTCTTGATTGTCAACTTGTTTAGTTGACGATAGTCCACGTAGAGCCTTGAGCTGTCATCCTTCTTCTTAACCAATAGTACTGAAGCTTCCCACGGTGATGCACTAGGTCGAATAAACATCTTAAGCAAATCTTCAATATGCTTCTTCAACTCTACCAATTCAATTAGTGTCATTCTGGATGGTGCCATAGATACTAGGCCGACTCTAGGGATTAGATCAATTGTGAAATCTACATCCTTGATCGACAATAGTCCTGGGACTTCATCTAGAAAAACAGTAGTGTATTCATCGACCACTAGTATATTCTAAATTTGCTCAACTAAACACCTCTATTCTGTCTGAGCCACTATCACACTACAAGAAATTTACATCTTAGTGAGGGAATAATCCCTAGTGAAGGATTAACGAGGAAATAGCAAAGACATTACGCCTTAGGTAAAATATAGATAGCTAAGTAGCTAGAGAACCACTTTGTCACTAATCCTTAGCAAACTAGTTGTAGCTAATCCCTAACTAATCCCTAGCAAACAGATTGTAGCTAATCCATAGTTAATCCTTAGCAAACAAGTTATAGTTAATCCCTAACAAAGTTGTTGTATCTAATCCTTAGCAAATTGGTTCTAGCTAATCCTTAGATAATCCCTAGCAAAGTAGGTGTAGCTAATCCCTAGAAAATAGGTTGTAGCTAATCCCTAGCAAAGTGGTTGTAGCTAATCCCTAGCTAATCCCAGCAAAGAGGTTGTAGCTAATCCCTAGCAAACTGGTTGTAGCTAATCCTTAGCAAACAGATTTTAGCTAATACCTAGCTAATCCCTAGCAAACTGGTTGTAGCTATTCCCTAGCTAATCCCTAGCAAAATTATCCCTAGCTAATCCTTTGTTAATCCCTCGCCAATTGAATAATTTATCTTTAGCTAATCCCTAGCAAAATCGTAGCAAATTGCATCAGTCCAAAATATTCCATGCTTTTTACTTGTGCCTTATGAAATGCATTTTAACATAAATATAACATTAAGTAATAAATCTTGCCAAACATTTTATATGAAACATGTCAAATGTTATGACATTCAAAATAATAAAAGTAATGAATATAGTGAAAGTAGTCTTAACAATTTTGAACATACATCATTAAGTTTAAAAACAAAACAAAACACCATCATCTTCATATTTTGTTCTCGCCATGTTTCTTGACAGACAGTGGTGATGATATCTTTAATGTAGGAAATATTTGTGTCTTGAAAAACTCCATCCGTGTTTACATTTATGAATGCATTTGTGTAGTGTCAAATTGAATTGGGTTCAATTTCCAGATTCTTCCATTGGTAAGCATTATGAATATTCTACCCCAAATCCTCACTAAGGTTGTTTCTTGGTCTTGTAAGATGAATACACTTGTTCTTTGAATTTGGATGGTTTTATGTTCCTTAATCGATTACTGATACACGATTCTTCCAACTTTGTTTTTACAAAATAAGAGAAACATGCTCTTTTTACTATATTTTCTTTTGCCTTAAGGTATGCTTTCCTTTTCTCTTTTATTAATTCTTTTACACTAATTTGACATTATTTTTTATTTTCTTTATAAATACAAAAATTATTTTTATAATCATTTTAGTCCTAAAGTGATCTATCAAATCTTCCTTCTTTCATCTTATTTAATTATGATCTTATGTATGTATTGATGGTCACAATCTTGTTTCAAACTAGTAAGTCTTATTATGATCCCATGAATTGCTCTGTATGGCAGCTAAAAAAGAATTAAAGAAAACAAGAAAGATAAAATAATTATCAAAAAAATGTTCTTGAATCAGAGTGTTTGTGTATATGTAAATCCAAATTCCTATCCGTTATATTTCGTAGTTATTGTTCAATGAATGCTTTTAGGATAAATGATACATCTTATCTTAACACTATATATTGTTATGTGATTCAACTGAAGGTGAAAATTGGCCAATAAAATTTGATAAATGGAAGAAAGATCTAGAAAAAAAATGGAGCACTGACATTTGTTGTCACTTAAAGGTCTGGTACACATTCACACTAATTCGTAAAAACAAAAAAATGTTGGAAGATTGGTGTTTTCCACTAAAAAAAGAAAAGTCAGTGTTTGACAAGTAGATTACATGTGTACATACATTAAAGAACATTGCAAGATGAGGTTTTGAAAACATGCAACTAGAAACATATTTAACAAGGTATTTAACTTGCTAATGAAATATTATAAAACATTCAAATATTAACATCAAGAGAACAAAGATATAAGAGTTTCATCCCAACCCTTAACAAGTAAATCATTATGACAATAAAGCATAAAGATAATAGTTTAACTAGATGGAATAATATAACCATGTATCCTTGTGTAGAAAAATTTGAATCCATCCCTTTTACGACAAACTCAATCCTGTTATTCAAAATGAAAGATCCACGAAAACTAAACATGCCACATTCCTTGATAACATGATAACAAAACCACGTTTCCTTCTACCATACATAAGGTATGATGGCACTTATATAACAGGGCAAACACAAAAGAAAGAGAAACAGGAAATATGCACTCGGCATCTAGAATCAATTTATTAAACAATGTTTTTATTTTCTGTTTATTAAACAAGTTTTCAAACTAAATGCAACCTCTAGAGAAATCACATCAACTAGAAAATTTCTGTAATAGTCGTCCATTGTAACTTACATAAATGCAACCTTTGACAGCAGCACGACGAAAAAAAGCTTGTGGTAGTTCTCCTTCACCATAAATAGGATAAAGCAAAGCACCAGGATCATTAAGAACTAAGTGAAAAATTATAAGTATCTCAAAAAGAAAAATTAAACAACATCCCTTAAATGAAAACAAAAAATGGAAAATGTAATACATGAAAGTACAAGAATATGAAAATACCTTCCAACAGATGAGTTGTATTAAGCTAACCAATCTATTCATTCTTTTGTTTTAAATAAATCTTTACAAACCTCGTTACTGTCTTCATCATAAACTACAAGGGCTAGAGCATATAAAAGAATCTCGTGGAAGACAACAAGCCTTTACCTTAGCGTACTTGAAGCAGGTCAACATGTTATTTATGTGTGTGATATCGCTGTCGTTAGGCGATCAAATTACCACTACTTTAGCAACTTCAGTATTGCCAGTTTGTAGTGAAGAAAATAGTTAGGGTTAAGATAACCCTGAGTCGTCTCACAACGAATACGGAATTGATCTCAAATATTTGATTCTCAAAAATGCAATTTAAAACTAGCAACTATAAAAATAGGGGGGGTTTTGTTATGCAAAGAAAATGACACGGAAGATTGTAAACACAGTAATAGTAAATAGGTCAATTCCATTGCTTTTTCTAAATAAGATTCTTCATTGGTTATCTAGAGATTATTGTTAAATTAATTATTGTTGTT
>Ga0214545_1009974_pt1 | contig 14090 bp, 8 predicted proteins | sample CNSS4metaG_FD_160064 | JGI IMG/M metagenome (GOLD analysis project Ga0214545, IMG submission 160064) | Root nodule microbial communities from cowpea collected in UCLA plant growth center, Los Angeles, California, USA - CNSS4 | ecosystem: Host-associated > Plants > Roots > Nodule | place: USA... | reverse complement strand
TATCACCAACAGTAAAATAGAAAAAAAAATCCAAATTCTCATACATGTTGGATTTTCTGATGCAACAAACATATGCAAAATAGCATTTAATTTTGAAGTTGTACCATAAAGTATAATTATTTTAAAAATTAATCATTTTAAAACTAAATTAAATCTTATATTCATAAAATAAAAATAAAAAATATATAAAATCAAATTCTAAACAATTATTTAATGATTAAAATCTATCTCACTAATAACATTATTTTAATCACTTTTGTTTTCATTTAAATAAATTTTACTAAAAATGAGTAGATGGTAAGTAAAAAGTATTCGTGATTTGAATATTAGAATACACGTACACAAAAGTGGTAGTCATTACTCACAAATATGAATTATCTCTAACAAATTTTACTACAAGATTATATTTTTTTTCATCCCTATTACGGATAGTTTTAAACAAATTACTACTTAATCATCAAAGAAGAAATAGGTCATATTTAGTCTAGAGAGGACATATTTATAAGAAAAATTATAATTTTTCTAAATTGATATTTTCTTTTGAACAAATTTTAGATAACAAGAACGAAATTGATAAAATAAAACAATATGAGATATTTACTAATCACCACTAAGATATTATATTATTTATTAAACGAATACTTAACGTTTTACATAAATAAAAGTTTCAGAGGTAGATTAATTTTTTTTTACTTATATTTCTATTTACATTTGACGTGTATTTACAAATACGTATAGAATACAATACAAGTAAGACTTGTTCATATACCTACGGTGCCTTACTAACTTTTTATTTATTTAAAAACAAATAGAAAATGTTAATGCTCTTTTATAAAATTTTAATGTTATAATAAATATTTTTCATTTTAGCTGATGTTTTAAAAACATTGTTTTACTGTATGATTTAGACCTAAAAGTGTGAAGCCTTTAACATTAAGGTGTCGTGGTGTAGTTGGTTATCACGTCAGTCTAACACACTGAAGGTCTCCGGTTCAAGTCCGGGCGACGCCATTTGTTTAATATTTTTCTGATTTTTGTTTTTTATCTCAATTAATTTAATTTTCAAATATATTGATGATGATGTTTGAAATTGAAGATGAAGAAATGAGGAGAAAATTAGCATTTAATTTTGAAGTAGGGGTTTGTCCGAACGAGCCCATTACAGCATTCCAAAAGTGGACTGGATCAGCATGTTCCACTCCCTCTGATCTGCATCACGGGCTTGTCAAATGTAGTATTGCACCAACCTAACCCCAAACCAGAAACAGTAGAAGAAGCACCCTCAACCTCAACCTTTTGCAGCTGGAACAACTACAAACCACCAACAATTGTTTCACTGATGCCAGCACAATCATTCCACACTCCCACTAATCAACCTACAAATCATGTGCACATTGATTTCAACATTTCTCTCACTGCCAATACCCACCATCTATACCTCTACCTTCTCACATGTCTCACTCACCACATTAAAACTTGGCCCTTGCACATGCCATTCTGCAGTACACTTCATTTCTTCTACAATGCCATTTCAAGATCACACTTTTGGCAAAATACTAGGATACACTCGTATTTTCCCTTACAACTCCTCATTTTAGGTTATTCGATTCAACTCACAAACCAAATATTCTACGTCCACAAGAAATAAAATAATTTTACATTGTATAAATATGGCAATTTTGTATTCCAGGGTCTTTCTGAACGGGAATTTGTAAAAATAGGTTCGTTGAATTTTTTTTTTAAAACAGGGTTAAGTCGTCAGGGTGGACGACGACATTATAGGTGAAGTCGTCCTCCACCCTACCTGTTTCTATTTTATTTTTTCAAAAAAGTGAAGTCATCACCACAAAAACCGGTTTATGTGAAGTGAAAAAAAGTGAAAAAGTGAAGTCATCATCTCAAGTAACGACTTCACTTTACAATGGTGAAAGGGATGTGTTTTAAAAAATTGTAGATTACGGAAATGATGAGAGATGATAGAAATCTTTATAATAAATTATAACTGACAGAAAAGAAAAGTGAAGTTTATAATTTAATTATAATAAATTAGAACTGAGAATCTAAAAAAGAAAAGAAAAAAGTGAAGTCGTCATTTACGAGGACGACTTCACTTTTTCATTTCATAGAAAACGGCTTCCATGGTGACAGTTTCACTTTTCTGAAAAAAAAAAATAGAATCCGACAGGGTGGAGAACGATTTCACCTGTTTTTAGAACAAAATTTCACGAACCTATTTTTACAAAATTTAATTCAAAAAGACCCTAAAATACAAATTCACCTATAAATATATATAGTACAAATAAGTTGATTTTGTAAAGTTTAATTAGATTTATTTACTTTTAAAAATTATACTTATTTATTTTTAAAGTTTGGAAATCAAAATATATCAAAATTCAAACATGTTCTGATTTTATGTCTAAGGACTAAAACGATACTTAACCTGATATCATACGCAGGATGACATCTTCAAAGAACAAAACGATCTATGAATCACACACAATATTGGCATAATGCACACTCTGTCAAAACTCTATTCTTTTCCTCTTGTTTCATCACTGTCTTTGTTTTCAAATTTTGTTAAGTGCATTAATTGACACATGCCTACATTTCACCACTAGCTTAACCTCCATAACTTTCTTTTCATCACTGAACTCTGTCATGCTTCTCTGTCTGCTGGTGTAACATACAACTCCACACTCAATTTTTGCTCCCTACACAAGGTCCATGCTTTCCTTCTACTTTTTCTTGATTTGATATATCAAACGCTACACTTGTTCTCAGAATTTATTCTTCACAAACTTTTCTTTTCTAAATGGATTTATAGTGTTATTGCAGGTGTCCTCTCAGCAGGAACCTAAACAAAACTCAATTAAAATCATAGAGTGTTGGGTAGTTAACCATTTTCCACTAACACAACAAAACCATGCTTGCTATTCATGTGTAGAGAAGATACACATTCAAGTTAGGTAGAATTTTCCATCAAAAAAGTATAAACTATTTGATTTATTTTCTCCAGCAGTTACTAAATAGATAAGAGTCAAAGGGAGAAGTTAAGAAGTTGATGAATTAGTGAGCAAACTTTGGTTCTCACATTTTCCTTCAAAAGGACAAACTTGCTTAAATTTTAGGGTTGGTACCTTTGAATTTCTTATCCATCAAGGTTGTTAGATTACATATTTAAAGTTTTGAAGGGTGCAAGAAGAAAACATATATAGCCATTTAATTACTTGGACGATGCATTATTGCAAAGTGCTTGGATTTAATTTAATGGGATTAATGAGAAATTAAGGGAAAGTGTTGTCACCATGGACAAACCGATTTGTCCGTTTTTGTGGATCTTTCTATGTTTATTTTGTCATGTATCTTTCCTTTTCCTTTCTTCTTTATACATTGAAATTTCGAGAGCATGGGGTCAGTTCATTGATTTATGAACATTATGTCATTAACTATGTGTCCACTGTGTCAATGCCACAAAACAAAGAAAGAAAAGATTGAAGGTGACATTGACAAGATCAAAATTTAAATCGTTTTTAATATGATTTTTAATATAAACACCTACAAGTTATTACATTGGCTAATAGGCATGAATTTCTTCTTTCTTACTTTCCTTTTCATCTAAAAAATGTTGGATTAACACTTTCAAGCTTCGTGACAATTACTTGTCAAAAATTAAATTCTTTTTCTATTTTTTTCGTATTAATAGTTTCTCACACGCATCTTATTTTAAAAAGTAAATTTTAAGTATAATTTAACATTACAAATTTATCTTAATGTAAAACTTCCGACAATACCCTTAAAGGAATTTTATTTAAAGTTTTTTCTTCTATTAACAAAAATAAAATAAAATTTGAGGCTTTATAGGATATAATCTAAAAAAAGAAACAAGATAACATTTTGAACATAAAATAAACTTAGTAATATAAACAAATAGATGTTGAAACAGATAAACAGTTTTGCTTTTACTTTTAGTAAGTTATCAATCTTATCTACCAAGAAAAAGAAAAAGAAAAGTTATATATTATAGGTAGAAGCTATGCTCTAGCCACTATGAAAGATCTACAAGTAACATATAACAATGCCAAAATTAAAGGATTTTTGGTATAATTCAACCATTTCAGGCTGCTGAAGCATCAATCATGTAAGAAAGAATAATGATGTGAGTTTGACATTCACTACCCTATAAGTCTTCTTAAAATTATATATATTATCCTCCATTGATCTATATTTCAAACATAGTTTAATTTGAAGCTCTTAATCCCCTCTTTATCCAAATTAATTAACCGAGAATAAGGTATCTAAGGAAGTGTATGTGTCTCAATCTAGGACCACCGACCTAAGTTCAAAAGCAGATAATGGGTCCTATAGTACACATAATTTCTTATGAGAGCCTCTAACTTAGATAGAAACTAATACCAGATTCTGATGACACTTATGGAGAGTGTCTCTCACAAGTTTCTGCTACTTCTATTCATCTAACATGAAAAAGATTGTATAACAAATAGTTCCATGTGAAAAAAAGCAGATAATACAAGGCTTTTAAGAAGAAAAAGGAAAAAAAGGTTGAAAGAAACACAGTATTGAAGAAAATGATGCACCCACTTTGCATCTGTTTTAGGTTATCAATTATCATGGTCGTGGCATGGGTCAAGCTACTCAGGATTTGTACACTGTAATGACCAAATCAAATTATTCTTTGAATAATTTTTAGGAAATATATTCTGCATTTATTCTAAACAATAAAAATATTATATTCAAATTAACAAAATAAAATTCGTTCTATATGTATATAAGTGTAATTTATTGTAATTATTATACTAATTTGAGTTAAAAAAATTATTATCATTTTAATATTCTAATAGTTTCATAGAAGTTGAAAACCCTTTTTCCTTTTGAATGTTTTTGATGTATTTTTTAAAACTAAAATGATGTATTTTATATTTTAAAACTAAAATAGACAATAGTATTATATTTAGAGAAATTTATAAGAATCCAAAATTATTTAATTCTTAATTTAAATATATCAATTAAATAATTTATATATGTAAATATAAATGGTACAAATTACAGAGCAACCATGTGCTGGCTGAAAGTTGGAACATATCTCAGCCCCGGGAGTGGGCTGCAATATTTAGTCAAATTGTACTTTTTAAAACGTTTTTCAACATGTCATGAATATTTTTTCAACATGTCATGAATATTGACATTGGTTTTTCTTAAAATAAAAAGAAAAACAACGAAGATCATGATGTCATCTTGATGCGAGTATTTTTTTTTTATAATGTTTTTTTTGTCTTTGAACTTGTTTCACAAGTATCCACTTTTATTTTGATTTAGATGGAAGCACAAGTTGCCAATTTTGTAGGTTATTAATGAAAGAAATTCCCTTATGATAATTTAAGTATTATAATACTTACTACATAAATGATGAATAATTAGAGATTTTCTTTCTTTATGAATCTTAAGTTGTTTTCGCTCTTTTTCCTATCATTCTTTTTCATCCTTTTTATGATTAAGAAATTTTATTACGTGTCTTGACTTCCATGAGAAGAGAGCAACACCTGTGTTTTTTTCTTATCCTCTAAGAAGTTTCTTATGACATGTAATTATCATAGGATAATATCAAGCATCAGAGGTATATTTGAATTTTTAATAACATGTATTTGAATATTAAGGTTTTTGTTCCACTGTCGGAAATTTTCTAATAGTATTAGGAACTAACTCAACACTAAATACATTATTACATCATATAGTATCAATGTCTTAGATTTGTATTTGCATCTGTATATGCATCTGCCTTGACGAATATAAATTACTCATGATTTAATTAATTATCATACTTAATAAACAAAATTGATTAAAAATATAATTCAAAATTAATTAAAGAGTTAAATAAATATGAACTGTTAATGTAACAGTTTAGGTAGTCAATCACTAACAACTAATCTTTAATACAACTTCTTACGGTAACTAGTATATCTATAATATACTTTACAAAATTATCATCATTAATATATTTTTCATAAACAAATTTAGACATAAATATAAAAATCACAATAAACTTTCGCTATAACAGATTTATTAATCAAAGAGTTGCAGCTTGGGTGCAGCTGGAGGAAAAAAACAACTATATAGATTATACTAATCTAAAAATATTTAATATATATAATATAATATAAAGATATCAAATTACACCAATAAAAATTTTATAAGTCATATATTGTGAATAATTTTATATAAAAAATAATGATTTAACTAATCTAATAATTAAAGGCTTAAATACCTTTTTCGTCCTCATTTTCGTAGTGTTTGTTGCGGATGGTCCTCATTTTGACATAATGTTTAAAATGATCTTCATTTTTACCCAATGTTTAAAATGGTCATCATTTTCGCAATTCGTGTTTTATTAGTCATTTTCTGTGGCGCCGTTTAAATCAGTAACAGAGCACTGTACATGTGGCACTATTTGTATTACCTTGCATTGGGGTGTGTTACGTGTACTGTACATGTGTGGTAATTTAGAAACCATGTAGAACATCACAACAATCCAAGCACAAACAAATCCCAAAATAGAATTACGAAAACCCTAACCCACGAGCAAACACAACCCAGACAATCCTAAACCTACTTACCTCGTTGATGATGATTAACTGGAAAATTGAAATGAAGAGCGCGACTGCAATTCAATGATGAAATGACAAGTATTAACTGCTTCCTCTGCAAATCCGAGCTCAAGAAAGACGAAGATGAAGAAATCGCCTCCAACAATGAAGAGCACGACTGCAATCCAACTCAAGCCCTAATTGCAAAATTTCCCCCAAATTGAAAAGTTAACGTTAATTAGCCATATGTACAATACACATAACACACCCCAATGCAAGGTAATACAAACAGTGTCACCTTTACATTGCTCTGTTTCTGATGTAAACAGTATCAGAGAAAAGGACCAAATAAAACACGAATTGCGAAAATGAGGACCATATTAAATATTCGGTAAAAATGAAGACCATTTTAAATATTATGTGAAAATGAGGACCATCCGCAACAAACACTACAAAAATGAGGATGAAAAAGATATTTAAGCCATAATTAAATTATAACTTTACATTCTAATGTTTGACCAGGTAAAATTTGATATAAAAGATGTGCGATTATATTTTTTAATTAAAACAACTTTATTTATGTGAAATTTTATGTCGTTCAATGTAAATATCAAATATCAAACATGTAACATCATTCTCACTGTCTTTTGCAATTTCACCGTTTTCAATTTATTCTCGGATGGCAATTGTGACAACCTTCTCACTCATTGAAGATGATTCAGAACGCCTTATTGTTTTGCGTGGAGAAGATTATGTGTGTTTGGATTTTAGTTTAGTTTCTTCATTGATGTTAGTGGTATTAATCTTTATTTTATTTTGAAATTAATATAATGATTGTTTTCGGGATATCAATCACGGAAATGTATGAATATTTTGATTGGATTATTTTTGTCCATCCCTGACACCGTATCCAATTTATTTTGATGTTAAAAATTTAATACTTTGATATTAAATTAAATTTTAAACGTTTAAATTTAATTATTGAATTGAAATTTAAATTTAAAATATAGGAATAGTAAAAATTATAGTGAGTAATTGATATTTTAGTCCGTAGGAATGAATTAATAATTAAGTTATTAGTTTGTTTTAAATCCTAGGGTGTGTTTTTAAGAGGATGAATATGGGGGAGAGTGTGAAGATGAATTTGTGTAAATTTGGGTGGATGAATTTTTGTGTTTTTTTAGTAGATTTAGAGGGTAAAGTGAGTAGATTTGGAGATAAGTTGTATGAAAGTCAATGAAAGATTTGATTGATATGATAAATAAAATAAATTGTAAAAATAGATAGAATTAGAAAGTTACGAAAATATCCTTGATGAAAAAAAAAGAATGATTTTGTAATTTGATGTTATAAAAATAATTATAATTAATTAATACGAATTAAAAAAATATTAAAATTATATAAAATTTTAAAATAAAAAAAAATTAAATTTTTATGAATGTAAAAAAAATTATACAATTAAATTTAAAAAAATTATATAATTAAATTTTAAACTAAAGTTAAATAATGTTAAAAAAAGTTAAAAAAATTAAAAAAAAAAAGTCAAAAGAAGTCAAGAAAAAGGTAAAAAAAAAAAACCAACGACACCGGTGTCACCCCGTTTGAAAACAAGGCACCGGTTACGTAACCGGTGCCGTCCCTCTCTCTTCATTCACAACATCGGTGCCCACACCGGTGCCATTCCACACCTCCCGCAACAATCACAACACCTTACCACCTGCAAGACACCGGTGCCATCCCAGCTCCCTCACCATTGCAAGACCTGCTAGTGCTATTCCTCTCCTATCACCACCCCAACACCTGTCACACCGGTGCGCCACTCCTCCTGCAACACCTCCAACACCACTCATGGCAGACGACGAATATTGTATTGCGTGTGAAAGTAAAAACGAGGGCAATATGGTAATGTGATCGATAATACTCGATAATCTTCTGCTTCTATAGTGGATGAAAAAACTTGTGCATCCCTCAAATCCGCGCTCGCTTATCAGTCCACATCTATGCAATGGAACACAATTTGAAAATGAATTCGCGCTCGCTTATTCCCTTCAACAGTTACATCCACGCAAGAGAACATGCCCTTAGAGATCAAATTATAGGTAACATGTATAATATATTTTAAAATAAATATATGGAAAAATATAATTTAGATTGTTATCTTTTAGGTATGGCAGACACTAGATCAATGAGTAAGAAGAGTGGACCAGATAGATATATGATCTGGTTGTCTCAAGTAATTGTGGGACGAATTGTTGAAGAGAGAATATAGGTTGACATAGGTACTTATTTGAGTAAGCTGTCCAACCTAAATATTGCTAAGTTTAACAACTATTTGGAACTCTTAGTTTGATAACATATTTCTATTGTCATTCTCGCATGGGATGGGGTTAAATAGACAAAGAAAACCTCATGTGACAAAATATTAAGTATGTGAACACTATATTTGTTAATTTCATTATTAACTTACATTTACACTGAATTAATAATGTTTGTTTGTACAACAAAATTTTGACATTCCCAACACTAAGGTGGTAAGGAGGAAGATTTTATCTGTCACTGCCACTAGATGGAAGGACTTTAAGACTTTCTTGATAGTGAAATATGTGTTTGAAAAGCATATACATCATAGTCCCCATGTCAAATATTAGACCAGTGACGAGAATTGGATGTAGTTTTTGTGCTAGTCTCAGTTGGATGATTCTTGGCAGGTTAGCTTTTTATAATTGTTATAATGACACAAATTTGTATTACACTTTTTGTTGTCTCATTTTTTTTATTTGCACTATAGGTAAAAGGACTAGCCACCCAAGAACGACAAAAACTAAATGATGCACTCCACCTAATATCTTGAGGGGGTATGCATTATTGGAGCAACACCTCATGAAGGGACATGTGTTGTTATAGATCCTTTAATGGATCATACTCACACTAATGTATCAAACTAGTGTGAGTTATATATTGATGATAATTCCCTATGTCTAGTCACAATTGGACAACAAAATAAGATAGGCTTAATCATCCACGGTATCCCTGGACAATCTAATTGAACGTAGGAAGTGATTGATGAAGTTCAACATGCTGTTATTGGAGTGTCTTTGCCAAATACAAAGGTTCAATTGGACAAGGAGACTTTAAGAACATTTTTTGGCTTAGCCTAAAACATTTAGTCATTTCAATCTCAACATATACACATGTATTACATTGTTTTTTTTTTGTTATAATTTATGTCAATATTAAACTAACATTTTACATTTGTTTATGATTTTGTTCGTCATAATATGCAGGTTTTGGAACAACCTGTTAATGATGATGGCATGGCAAGGAAGCGTGATCCTATATCAAAGTTGTTTAACATATCACCCAAGTTGAGGAGGAAACCCAAATAGCTATGGTGGAACTTCAAATTATTTTACTAGTGCAGCGAAGGCTTTTTATGCCGGTTAGAAAAGGCTTTCTATGTCGTTTCTGGAATCGGCATAGATACAATCGATATAGAAAGTTTCACTTTCTATGCTGATTATGTTACAACTGGCATAGAAAGTTCCACTCTCATTCCATTCCTAAATTTTTCATGAAACCCTGATTCCATCATAGGTGACACACTTTAGCCTCACCTTATGTTCATCGTCGTTGCCATTTACTCCCTACTCTGCCTCTTCGTTCACATTCGCGAGGTATGCTTTCCCACTGTCCATTTCTTCGCCTCCAATACCACTTTCGTCAGGCACTTCTTTTCCAAAAATGTTTAGGACTCCGATGCCGACATAGCAAATATAATAAACACATTGTGATATTGTCCCAATAAACATAATAAACACCAATAATAGACCCAATAAACATAACAACATATTAAGGTTCAAGGCTGACCAGAGCAAAAACAAGAGAGAGTTGCACAACGAGAGCAATAAGAGCGATGCATAGAGCACTACACCGATGAGAACGACAATCACCACAATGACAATGAGACCTATAACAGAGGAGATATGAGGAGGACACGAGAGCAAAGATGAGGAGAGTGAAAGCAAACCTGGGAACAAAGTCTTAAACGATTCATTGTGAAAAAACACCCAAGCATTAGAGCTCTTTAAATGGTGAGCAAATGATGAAAAAACAAACAAAGACAACTAACTTGAACAACAAACATCAAAAACCTCTTTAAACATGGTGATGAGAACTTGCAAATGAAGGAAAATGTGAATGAAGAAACTTTTGAACAAAGGAGGCAGACGAGAGAGTGAAAATCCAAAGAGAAATCAAGAAGAGAAACCAAGAGAAAAGAGAAAACCTGGAAACGAAGGGTTTTTAATAGCGGGAGTTTACAAATGTTGTGGCAAAAAAGTAACTTTTCTAAAAATTTAACCTAAGTAGAAGATTAGGCTTTGGTTCCCGTAGAACCGATGCCTATACTAGTATAAGCTTTGGTTACTTTAGAAGTGAAGCCTATAGTTATACAAATAATTTTAAAAATGTCACCGCATTTTGAAATATTTCATTTTTTTTGAAACTGAATCCTATTTGACGATTTCAAATGTGTTTTCTGTACTAATAAGATATGTTTAGAATATAAAAAGGCACATACAACCGAAAAGGCCAAATTGGGAAAGTAGATTGCTTCAAAGAAAAGTCATAAAAATATAACTTACTCCATTTCAAAATTTAATTTGTCCAAAATGATTCTTAAGATTTCGGCTACTCAAGAGTATTATCAATCTTTGAAAGGGGTGATAATGGAGAAAGCAATTGAGAAATTTAAAGAAGATTTAGGAATGAAGATTTATGTGAGAATTAGGCATGTAAGTCATTCTAGATGTTATATATATATATATATATATATATATATATATATATATATATATATATATATAATATATATAACTTCATTTACTTATTTAATTTATAATTCATTGTTTTAGATACACAGACAAATTAAATTTGAAACGAGGAAAATCCAATTCACATAAACACCAAATTAAGTAAGAAAAAGTGAGATCTATGTCTGAATAATAAAGTTAATTTTTTCTTTAAAACACAGAAAAATTAAACTTAACCTTTATACAAATGTTGATTTATATTTTTTATATAGTTAATAAATTAAATAATTAGTTTATGTTATCGGTTTAATTAGGTCTGTGAACTATTTAAAACATTTTAATTAGATATCTAAACTAATTAAAACAACTTGTAATTGAATAATTAATTTCTATCATTTTTGTAATTGAATCTATTCGGTTAATAAGACTAATGAATTTTTAATAGTTATGTTATTTTAAGCTATTTCGCAAACTAAATTACGAAAACTTAATTTTAAGTTATTTTAAGATCAAGTATATAATTACAAGTTTTAAATTTTTTAGACTTAACGAAAAGTTATAAACATTTTGAGAAACTCTTGTGTAAGAAATCCTTTCAAAGTAAGGATCATAAAATCAAATATACTAATCATAGATAATAATTCATAATCAAATGACAAAGTAAAATATACTCATAATGTCAATACACTATTAAAATAACTTTTAAAAATTAAATTAACCCTGTTCTCACATTTTGTAATCATAATTTTACAAATTTCGTGATAGAAAACTTACATGTTTTTTGGTTAAAAAGAAAGTGAATAATACATGTATTGAAGCATACATTTAAAAAATATATATAATAATTTTATTGAGTAAATTACTCGACTTTTTTTATAGTTTAGGATTTATTGGAAGTCGAATTTGTATAAATGGATTTGTTATTTTATTTTTTTTTTGCGAAAATAGGTCAAGTCGTCATGGAGGAGGACGACATTAGAGGTGAAGTTGTCCTCCTCCTAACCGGTTTTTTTTAAAGGTGATGTCGTCATCCAGAGGACCGTTTTCTTTGAAGGAAAAAGTGAAGTCATCCTCATACATGACGACTCCACTTTTTCAATTTTTTTTTCGTAATAAATGAATTTTGATTATTTTTTAGTTTAAACTTATTGGAAGAATAAACAATAAAAAATATTAATAGAATAAAAATAAACATTACATTAATATATTTTAACATTGATTAATAATTAAAATACAACGATTAAGTTAGTAGAAAATCATCTGTGTCCTCCAGTTCCACATGGAGGTCGTCTTCTGGGTCTGGTTGGTCGTGTTGGTGGTTGTTCTTGGTGTGGTTCATCATGATCATCGTCTTCATGTTGATGACTTTGAAAAAATTGGGGATGGTGAATCGTTATTTGGGGAGTTTGAGAAGGCATTGGCGGAGGATAAAATGACATTTATGATGAAGATCCTGGATAATAGGCAGATGGTGGTGTCATGGCTGAAGTGCCAAACATCTGTGATGGACCAGCACCATAACCTGACTGATGCGGGAATGTGTCAAGTCCATCGATACTCCATGTTATGAGCAGTATCTGGAGGAAATTAATGCTATTATTAGAAAAAAACAACAAGCGGGAATGTGTCAAGTCCGTCGATACTTAAGAGAAAATAATAATAATTTGCACATGATCACTGCCTACCAATGTCTTTTACGGTTAGATTAAATGATTAGTGGTGTGATTGTGGTCACTTTCAAACTCTTCGACTGTCTTGTCATCACGTAATAGTTGTGTGCTCTTTCTCCCATGTAGATCTAATCTCATACATCCATCCAGTTTATAGCCTCTACAACATCAACAAAGCATATGAAATACATTTTCATCCGGTTAAGAATAAAGAATATTGGTCCACATACACCGGACCAAATTTCATTACAGATCCAAACATGCGTCGTAAAGTACGGGGAAGACCACCAACTCAGAATCCATAATGAAATAAATCAATCAAATCTCAACAGACAAAGTAAATATTCATATTGTAGAAATGAAGGACATCATAGAGAAAATTATCCTTATCGTCAGTAATTTATTACTTTATCCAATTTTAATTTACTTTTATTATGTTTTATATTATCTAATCTATTTTATTAAGTTAATTTATTGTACGAATAAAAATAATTATAAATACAATCAATATAATTTTTATAATTAACAAAATTTGTAAAAGAAATAATTATAAATTCAAAAATCATTCATAACTGATAAGTTAGAAAAAAGACAAATAACGAAAACCGAAAAATTAAAAAAAATATCAAAACTGAAAAATTAAAAAGAATAATCAAAACCTTTAAATTAAAAAAAGAAAAAGAATCTGAAATATTTAAAAGAAAAATAGTAAAAAAAAAAAAGAAAAAAAAAAAATAAAAAAAAAAAAAAAAAAAAAAAAAAAAAAAAAAAAAAAAAAAAAAAAAAAAAAAAAAAAAAAAAAAAAAAAAAAAAAATAAAAAAAAAAAAAAAAAAAAAAAAAAAGTAAAAAAAAAAATAATAATTAAAAATGAAAAGTTAAAAAAAAATAAAAAAGATAAAAAGTGAAATTATTATGTTACAGGACGACCTCCCTTGTCTATTAAACAAAAGTTATTCTCAAAAACAACGACTTTATTTAAAAAAAAAAAAATCCGATCTTTCCAAAAGAA
>Ga0214545_1009973_pt1 | contig 14092 bp, 4 predicted proteins | sample CNSS4metaG_FD_160064 | JGI IMG/M metagenome (GOLD analysis project Ga0214545, IMG submission 160064) | Root nodule microbial communities from cowpea collected in UCLA plant growth center, Los Angeles, California, USA - CNSS4 | ecosystem: Host-associated > Plants > Roots > Nodule | place: USA... | reverse complement strand
CGTCTCTCCATTTCTACCGAGCTGATTTGCTACGGTCTCAACTCGGGAGACGTACTCAGCAACCCCTTCATCTTCCTTCATCCTCATCCTTTCAAGCTCGCCCCTGAGAGTTTGAAGCCGAACTTGCTTCACGCGGTTATCCCCTTTGTATGCCTTCTCCAGAATATCCCACGCTTCTTTTGAAGACATAGCATTTGCTATCTTCTCAAAGCCGGACTCATCAACAACTCGGTACAGCACGTACAAAACCGTTTTGTCCTTTGCTCGTGTTGCTTTTAACGTAGCAATCTGGGCTATCGTCATTTCTCAAATATCCTCTGGTTCTTGGTGCCCATTTTCGACCACCTCCCATACTTCTTGGGAACCAAGGAGAGCCTTCATCTACAGGCTCCAGTTATCATAGCTGACGCCTTTTGATAATTTCGGCAGGGGCATGCTGTTAGCTAAGCTGGCCATCTTGATCAAACTCTCTAACTCACTCAAACACTCAAGCTCTCAAGCTCTGATGCCAATTTGTTGACAAACAAGTCTCTTTGGATAAACACTTTGTATTTAGATTTGTTATGTATTGAAATGAAGCACTACATGGTCCTTTTATAGGCCTTTGGACATGACCCTTCAACTACATTCATTAAATATAATTACTACCTAACTCACAATTAATGAACTCTATTGCATGCTTAATCATAGCTAGACCCACTCTTAACCTTTTGCAATCTCCTAGACAATTAATATAACAACTTCCAACTACCCACATTTAAGTTTACTTGCAACAATTCTTTGATGTTTAATTACATTAATCAAGCCAGTTTAGGAAGAGCATCCCACATGTACCACATGACAAGCTCTTTAATGGAGAGTTTTCTTACATAGGTAGTGGTCATGTGTCATTATCCTATTGGAGAAGCTTTTTATAAAATAGCTTTTCACATAACAACGCATGAATTATTTGTTTTGTGAAAGTGAGGATTGTCACATGTCAAACTCTACTTCACCAAGATAGCATTTCTAGGGTTTTGGTGCATGTTAGTATTCTAGGGTTTTAGACTATTTTGGAGAAACCTTACTCTATAAATAGAGGTGTCTCCCCGTGTATTTCTCATTTTGAGAATGATAATGTTATGCTGCCAAAATTATTTTTGAGTCATACTCTTTCCTAAGTCACTTGCTAGACAATGTGTAAAATTTAATAATATTTATGCAAATGTTTGAGTTGGTTTAAAAATAAAAATTTTATAAACTCAAATGCAAAATTTTAAAATAATTTTTAATTTTTTTATAACAATTAAAAACAAAAGAATTTAAAATTTGAAAACAATTTTAAATAAAGCTCAATGTAAAACATAAATAAACTTAATCTTATCAAAGATAAGTTAAATCATTTTATTCATCCCTTTTATTTTATGAGTCTCAATTTGATAAAAATATTAATTTTAATAAAAATATTTGTATAACAATAATACAAAAATTAAATTTGGTTTCAATTTTGAGATGTACAAAATTGAGAAAAAAGTTACATCAGACTAAATTGAAAGACTAAAATAACGACACCTTATATGACAACGAAACATGGTACTATCTGTCACATTACACTGCATTGTCACATGACACTAGATTAACTTAATAACACATGACAACTTTTTTATTTAAAAATAAAAAAAAATAATAATCTCAAACTAACACGGAAAACCTCTTTAGTATTATTAATACAATATTATTGAAAATGATTTAATTATATCAAATATCTCAAAATAAAAATTAAATTGATAATATAAACGTGGGACCAATTTATGATTTTCTTACGTTGATGGATGAAATAATTCAAAGAGAAGCAAACAACGGAACAATATTTACGTGAATATTTCCTTGGAAAAATTATTATTTTAATCTATAAATATATAAGTCGACAAAAAATTCAGTTTCTTTAAAATAAAAAATTCTGATTTAACGTCTGACTGTTGCAAATGTGATTGTTATATTCCATCATTATACTTTTGAGACCATTTGAAAAAATAATTTAATACTAATTTTTTTTTAGGATAAATTTGATATTAAAAATATAAAATCTATGAATTTGTTTTATAAAGATAGATAGGGATTAATTTTCATAGTTTTTACATCTGAAAATTATAACATCAACTTTTTTTTTTCTTCTAAGAATTAATTTATTATTCATTAATATACACTTTTTTATAAAGGATGTTGATTTACTCCATTTCCACAAACATTCGATGTCTGCGGACAAAAAGAAGAAAGTGATGCAGACTAAAAGATAGACATTTAAAACAAGGAAAGTGAGATTTTGACAAATTTTTTTGAAAAAGTAATTTTTTTTATAAATTGGATTAAAGTAGATTAATTTTTTTATTTTTTTAATTAAAAAGAAATAATACAAATAATATTTTTTTAATTTTTTTAATAATTTTTCAAATTTTTTTGAAAAAAACTTTGTTAATATATATTTTCCTTAAAGCAAATAATAACATATATACGAGTAAGATGATGTATTATTGCTTTGATTTGACTTATATCTTCAATTTAGAGACAGGTGTCAGGTTATTTTTTCATTCATATTTGTACCAATATTTTGAAGTAAACAGTGGTGGAGGTTTTTTCCCTTTTAATTAATTTCTTAAACCCCTTTTTTTTTTTAATTTACTTTTTATATTAAAAATGTTTTATAGCGTAAACACAGACGCGCGATAGTGCGCCTTTATGCATTTTTTAAATATGCATGATATTATATTAGTAGGTAATAATATTATCATGTTATTAAGTTAATATATAAATTAAAATTATATTTATTAAAAATGAAGTGAAATATATGATAACAGATAAAAAAATAACCATTAATAAATAAAGACGAAGAGAAGAAGAAGAGACATCTGATTTTATAAAAAGCTTATAAAAATAACGGTCTAATTCTTAAAAATTTAATAAATTATTATATTGAAAGGATAAAATTGGTATTTTGAAATGTAGACACAAAAAGGAAAATCTTCTTATATATTACTAGCGTAAACACAGGCTCTATCGCGCCTCTGTGTATGCATTTTTTACATATGCATGATATTATATTAGTAGATGATTTTATAAAAAAATTTGTAAAAATAACGGTCAATTTTCAAAAATTTAATAAATAATTATATTTTAAAGGATAAAATTGAAATTTTGAAATGTAAATACAAAAAAGGGAATAAAATTAACTGTCAATTTTCAAAAATTTAATAAATAATTATATTTTAAAGGATAAAATTGGTATTTTGAAATGTGGATACAAAAGAGGGAATTCTCTTTATATACTATAGATATAGATTATAGATAAAAGACTGATTTATTTTTTTATTTTTTCTTAACTCGTGGTCTTCTATTATCTTGAAAATTTACAAGATTAGTTTTTTGTGAAACAGCACAGTAATACTTTCTTAAAGTTTCACTGATTTTGTTTTTTTCTAAAATGAGAGTTACATGTGATTTTATAACATAAGAAAATAAAAACAATAAAAGTAAAAATTAGGATGACAATGTTGCGGGAATAAATTTCATCATTTTATACTCATATCTAAAAAAAATATTATCGTACCCATAAATATAAACGGTATAAAATAGAATAAAGTTTTTATCTCATCTCAATCTCTTTCATAATGGATATATAGGTGTTATGTCTAAATGATTTTTATGTAAAAAATAAAAAATTATAATAAATAAAATATAATATTATCAAATATTTAATATCAAAAAAATTTATTTTTGTTTTTTTAATATTAAATATTTAGAATATATATATATATATATATATATATATATATATGTCTATGTTTTACATTAGAGTACCAAATAAAATTTTATAACAACCAAAATATTTATTATACTTTAATAAAAGTCATAATACACTGCTTAATAAAATCACAAAAGAAAAATAAATAATAATTAAAATTTAGTATTGATCTTTCATATTTTGCTATTAAATTTATGTTGGATGGTGATTGCTCCAGTACACTCAATATATCCCACATCACTTAGTAGTAATTTAAATACTCTTTAATCTTTTCACCATCTGAGATGTTTTTTAAGAACAAAACCGTGATAAAATTTTATGCTCCAAAATCGTGTTATATATATATATATATATATATATATATATATATATATATATATATATATATATATATATATATATATGAGTACTAATTTAAATGGGAATGGGGATGAGTATTATATATCTACATTCCCATACCCAATTGAATAAATCAGATATTATCCATACCCATATCTGTACAAGTCAATGCAGGAATTTCCCATCAAAATGGGGATGAATTTGGTACTTAATTTTTATTTCTCATGATTTTTTATTTTATTTTATATTGACATGGACTTTTTCATTATATGAATTTGTTCAATAGTTTCACATCATAAGAATCGAGGTCAATGTTAGTTTAAATGTATTATTATCATTCAATTCTCCTAGACTTCTTTTAAGGACAAAATTATAATAGAAGTTCGATGCAGTGATTGGTCTTAATATGTCATCTCAATTTGGGAATATTATCGCTTCATTTGGGAATGTAAACTTCCTTAATTCTTAACTGGAGGGTTTGTACCGATACCCAATCATCTCATGCCAATTAGGAGACGAGACCATAGTCACTTTAAATACGCTTTTATTCTTCAACCTTTCAAGACATCTTTAAAATACAAAATTGTGATAAGAATTTTAGACTCCAAAATGAAAAATAACTCTCCTATACAAAATCCTTAAATTCTTCATATATTATCTTAAAAAAAACTAATGAAATTTTGTATTACATTGATAATTGTCTTATCTAGTATATTAATGTAAGATGTTGAACTAATAACACGGATAAAGTTGTCTTAAAATTTATATATATATATATATATATATATATATATATATTTATTTTTTTTAATTGTACTTATATTTTTATTAAAAGGCTAAATACATTATCAGCTGTATTCTTATTTTAAAAATTAAAAAAAAAATCATTATTATATATTGAAATCGAAAAAGTTATAAAAGCATATATTTCTTAAATTATTTTAAAATTACTTTTTCTATCTAATTCATGTTAGAAATATTAAAAATAGAAGTTGAATAAATCATTGAGAATTAGCCATTAAAATTTTAATTTGAGGAAGAAATAATTATATTTTAAAATATTAAAAATATACACTAAATAAAAAATCTTAGTGGATAATCTCTTGAACTATGTTATATGGAATGTATTGAAATTTTAAGTATAAAAAAGAAAGTTGATGAATTGATTAGCTTGAAAATTTGGTGCAACATTTGATATGAATGAGACTCATATCTTTGATGATTTGTTTCTGAAAATACCCACAATAATGTGTTATGTTGAATTCAATCTGGAACTTAGAAGTTATTATATTTAAAATATAAAATAATGATGGGTGCAGATTGAATTAGGATTTTCAGTTGGTAACTTAGTTTGAAATGGTTCGAAAATCCAAAAGAGAGATGTGTTAAAACGTAACGTGTGTGAAGTTCAAAATCAAAAGCCTTCAGAGGTTCAAATCTTGACCAATAAGCTATGATCTGGACGTTCTGAAACCATGGCGTTGGCAAAATTGACGGAAACCACCGTTGAAAGAAGGAAGACGGTGTTGCTAACTAAGTGTGTTTCTGATTCACACCAAGAAAAGGATTTAAAGATGCCAATCCAAAGAGAATTAATATTCGACCACCACCAACAACCATTCATTCCAAAGCTAACACAAACTCTTCCTACGTCTTCAAAAAAACAACAACATTTTCTTCTAAGTTTTACGATGAAAAAAAAGTTTTTTTTTTACTATTTGACATCTATCTGACGATTCTTCATCTAAAAATAACATAATCTTAAAAAAGTTAATTTCTATATTTACAGAAAAGAAAAAAAAATAATAGCGAAGAATATGATCAAATGATAATAAAAAAAATATAGTGTTAAAATATCGATGTCTTTTATATATATATATATATATATATATATATATATATATAAAGATTATTAATAAAAATATATATTTTTTTTATTAATTTGAACGTTCACATTAATGTAATTATTATTACTAAAAATATAAGCAATCAATTTGAAATTAATGAAAATAAATAAATAAAAAGATCTTTGCGCATTTATTCATATTTCAATTTCTTTTTTGTATATATCAGTGTAAACACATGTGTTCTCTTCACTTTTTCAAATACTTATTAATTATTTAAATTTTAAAAGTAATAACTAAAGGTAAAATTAGAAAAACAAAAGGTGTATATAGTTAGATATAGTTATAATTAAAATAAATTTTAGTTAATGAAATAAAAAATATTGTCAGTAACATTGTGTAAATGATATTATGGATAATTATTTAAGTTTGAATAAAAATTACTAAAATGATAAAATAATATATAATTCTTTTATAATACATAATTATTTAAATTAAAAAAAATAGTTACTAAATAATAAAATTAAAAAATAATTTTTTTATCGTGAATTATTTAAATTTAAAAAATACTGATTAAGTGGATAAAATTGAAAATTAAAAAATATCAAAACAATATCTTTATATATAGTTATAATAATTATTTAAATAAAAAATATATTTATTAAAAGAATAAAATTGGAAAGTAAAAAACACATACTAAAGTGTAAGTGTATAGTCTTTATATATATATATATATATATATATATATATATATATATATATATATATATATATATATAATAGTGAATTATCACATATGTGATTATGATATTTTATTTCAATGAATTAAATTTAATACTTATACTAACTTAGACCCTTATTTAAATTAATATATGTATATAAGTTATATTTTGAATGAAAATAATATTAAAAGAGTGATATAGATAATGATGAGATACAATTGAGTATTAGTTAATTTTGGATTTGATATAAGTAATAAAGATGAAATATCATTATAATTAGTGAATTAAATCGATTAAAAAATGAAGTTAAGTGATTTAATAGTTTATTTAAATTGAACCAATAAAATTTAATACTTTCTAAAAGAATGGTCCAATACATATTAAAATTAAATAATATAAAATGTATTGTACTCTGTTTTATTCTACTAGGCGTTTGCACATTGGTTCACCTATACTGTCTCCTACAGAAAGCCTTGGAAGAAAAAATAAAATCGAAAAGAAAGGGGAAAAGATGGAAAAATGAAAATTTAGAAAAATTGCCACAAGGTCAATAAGACATTTGTCTAAAGAACTCAATTATTAAGGTTTGATTTTTCGTATACTTAACAAATTCTTATTATTTTATTTTAAAAAATTAGGATTTTTTTCATCCGTTCTTATCTTAATCTCCCTCTTCTTATAAAATAAGCTATGGAATTAGTATACAATTTAAATTTGGTTATATAATTTTTTATATATTGGTTTTAAAAATAAGTAATATGAAATTCTAAATAAGTTATATGTTTGGTAGAATTATGAACAACAAGTTATATTAACATCACAAAGTTTATTGATTATATTAAAATTTATTAAAATAAAAAATAATTAAATGTATAAAGAATTATTTTAAATGTATAATAAAAATTACATAACTTATATTATTCTTTATGAATAAAAGTTAAAATAGATAATTTATCAATACAATAATTTCTTGTACGAAAAATAATTAATATAAAAGTCAACCAAACTATCATATCTATAATCTATAATTATATATAAAGGGATTTCCTCTTTTATAAAACTATTTACTTATCTCTTTTTTCTTTTTTCTCCTACTATTCATCAACAGTTATTTTTCTCATATTTTCTCCATACATTTCACTTTAATTTTTATAAATATACTTTTAATTTTGTTCATTAACTTAATAACATTACAATATCATCAATTATAAATATAATTCAAAAATGCGTACACACAGGCGCTATCGCGCCTGTGTTTACCCTAGTAATAATATATAAAGGAGATTCCCCTTTTTGTGTCCACATTTCAAAATACCATTTTTATCCTTTAAATATAAATAATTTATTAAATTTTTAAAAATTGACCGTTACTTTTACAAGCTTTTTATAAAATCGGATGTTTTTGTTTCTTCTCTTCTTTATTTATCAATGGTTATTCTTTTGTCTGTTCTTATATATTTCACTTTATTTTTAATAAATATAATTTTAATTTATATATTAACTTAATAACATTACAATATTATCATTTATTAATATAATATCACGCATATTTAAAAAATAGATACACGCGATAGCGCCTGTGTATCGCGCCTGTGTTTACACTAGTAATATATAAAGATGATGATTCTCTCTTTTATGTCCATATTTCATAATACCAATTATACGCTTTATAATATGATTATTTATTAAATTTTTTAAAATTAATTGTTACTTTTACCTATTTTCTATAAAATTGTTTATCTTTTTTCCTTTTTTTTATTCATCAACAATTATTCTCTCTATTCATTTCATTTTATTTTTAATAAATATATATTTATTTATATATTAACTTAATAACATTACACTATTATCACCTATTAATATAATATCATTCATATTTAAAAAAATGCGTACACACGCTACTATATATAATTTTTTTTCTCATTTATAATTGATTGATAAAAAATATATTGCTAACACTTTTTAATAAGTTCATATGTGCATGTAGTTGTTACCCACATGTAGCAGGTCATTTAATACCCATTTATAAACGAGTCAGATGCAGGTATCATACTATTCATAACCCCGAGTATCTTTATCCGCAAAAAAATTAAAATTAAAATTATGTTTTATTAAGTTAAATTTAATTATAATTAAATTTTAATTTATCTTTTATTAGATTACGTTTAATTTAAAGTTAAATTTAATTTAATTGTTTTTTGTAATTTTATTTAAATTTAATTTTAAAAATTTATAAAATATATTTTTAAATAGTTGCGGCTATTCACGTGTACCCACAAGTTTTAAAATACATGCGGATATTTTTTGAATAGATACCCATGTGAATAACAAAACGAATAATGAGTAAATTTTTTTATTGCAGGTCAGGTTGTGGGTATGTACTATCTGTGTCGGACCCGACACGACCCAACCCAACCCGTTACAATCTCTAAACATAAACAAAAAATGAAAATAAATAGTTTTTTTTTGGCTTAAATACCTTTTTGGTCCTCATTTTCGTAGTGTTTGTTGCGGATGATCCTCATTTTGACAGAATGTTTAAAATGGTCCTTATTTTTACCGAATGTTTAAAATGGTCCTCATTTTCGTAATTCATGTTTTATTTGGTCATTTTCTGTAACGCCGTTTAAATCATTAACGGAGCATTGTACCACACTTGTACAATACATGTAACACACCCTAATACAAACGGTGCCACATGTACAATGCTCTGTTAATAATTTAAACGACGTTACAGAAAAGGATCAAATAAAACATGAATTGCAAAAATGAGGAGCATTTTAAACATTCGGTACAAATGAGGACCATTTTAAACATTATGTCAAAATGAGGACCATCCACAACAAACACTACGAAAATGAGGACAAAAAATGTATTTAAGTGAACATTTCAGTAATTTATTGATAGTTTTAAAAGTGAAGTGTTAAATTTTAAATGACAATAATTTAATCTTTGTTCCCTTCTTTGGAGTAGCCGCCTAAATTGAAAGGTGTAGATGTAACCCATTTCTCTTTGTTTAAGAATTTAAAATTGCATATGTTCCCCACCAAGTGCTTCTCTTCTGCTTACCTACCACGCCAAGATCTTCTACAATCTTCTTTTCCTATCACCATTTTTATGCTATGCTTCGTGTAAAATAGAAAGAGAGAAAAAAAAAAAAAAGTGAACACGGTTAAAAAATATAAAATATGCCTCCTGTGGTTGTTTTACAGTAAGGAATTAAATTACTTGTGATAAACTTAGGTAAAGATGTTGTTTTGAAAGCAACTTTATCGGTCTTGATAATTTGTTGATTTGAAGAATGTTTAGATACAAAACATAATTAACTACTTACAAAACATATATTAGTCAGCTCCTAAAGTTGCTTTTTAAAGTGGGTTTGGAAATCAAAGTGAATTTGATCCACTACAATACCTTAATTAACTCATAAATTCAATATTTTTACTATCCACCAAAGTTTGAGTTGAGTGACTTCGGCTGATTTCAAATTAAGATGTGTTAGTTTGACTGTGATCAAGATTAACTGACCTTTGTCAAAGATCGAGAGGAGTCGACTTGGACTAAATGTCAACATGGGTCAACTAATTTCGACTCGGCTTGACATTTAGCTTAAGTTGACTTGATTCGATGTTCTACTCGTGTCGACTTATCACGACCTTCGACTCTAACCAACTCAACACGACATTCGGTTTGAGTCAACTCACTCGACTCGATCTAACTCAACTCAACATTCGACCTGGGACAACTCATCACAATCTTTAACTTGAACTAACTTGGATTAACTTTTGATCTAAATTGACTTAACTCGATCTTCAATTTGAATCAATTTATCTTGACCTTGAATTTATGCCAACTCATATGAATAAGGGATTCTAATAAGTATAACATGAAATATAGTTTCCATTTTTCACAACGTCTACCATATCATACAAACTAACATTCTAATAATCGAACTTGATTCTTTAGAATGTTTCTCCTTACAAATAGTCATTCATTATCCATGGCTCTCGTACAATGTTCTCCTCTAGTTCTACCAAGAGCTAACCTTAATAAAACTAACCTTAAGATATTATCTCTTCATATAAGCTAAAATAACATGCAAACTCTAGAATAAATTAAAAAACTAGATTTTTTTGCATAATCAAGTTAACCATCTAGAAATATATTGTCTATGTGATAAAAGGGTCATGCATAATTTATGTTAGTTCCATAAATATTGGGTTACATCCAATTTCATTTAAAAAACTTTTAAAAAGTTTCTCGATTGACAAATTTGATTATGAAAGAGTACATAAAGTTATTAATGAAAATCATAAGTGTTCTAATTATCCAATCTTGACCTCTTCTTGAATAAGTATTATCTGTTTTTATTTTATTTTTCTACAAAGATAAATAAGATTAAATCTAAAGAAAAACTCTAGTGAAGAAAGTATTTATTGATTTTCTTACAAAAGTATAACTTCATAAAATGAATTATAATACATAGGTTCTCTTATTAAACACTAAAGCACAAAAAATGTAAGCTTTTAGTCTTTTCCTAGAATATATACTTATAGTTATGTATTGCAACATTGGTCTTTCTTTTTAAATTATAGATGATTTAATAATATAGTTATTACAAAACTATTTTTTCTTCGTATTGTTGTATAAATGTGATGTGGTTTTTCTTTAAATCTTGATGTACAGAATTATTAGATTTATTTTAAGCGACTTGCAACTTCTTATGAAAAGCATTTTTTTTTTCCTTTTGTGCCTATTCCCCGAAGTAAAAGCAATATTAAAATGCAACACATAATATCTAAGACTATATATACTCCTTTTTAATGTGTGTTTAAAGTATATTTTGCATAACAAATTTATTCTTTAATGTAATTACAAATATTCATTCAAGTTTAATAGAACATTTTCACTTTAAATATTGTTTTGATTAGCTTAACACAATCATACATGAAGGTTAATTTTACAAGTAAAAGGAAATCAATCATGTTACACCATTTCTTTTTATTAACGGCAAATAATTATTAAATTTGATTGTTTTCATGTATAAAAGGTTATATATTTTATAATATTTAACTAAAAAATAATTATTTCAATACTCAGTCATTATTATTATTATTATTATTATTATTATTATTATTATTATTATTATTATTATTATAAAACTTTTCTTAGGCTAAAGTCATACAGAATTTTTACACTCTTTTAGATTAGACCATCCAGATCTTGGTAAAATATACACTAAGTTTTTCTATAGAGACTATCTTGAAAATTATATTATTAGTAACTTTTCATTGATTGAAAATATAAGGTTAAAATACCTTTTTTGTCCCAATTTTCGTCAAGTTTTTTCAAACAAGTCCTAATTTTGTTTTTGTGTTCAAATAGGTCACAATTTTCGTCAATTTTGTTCAATTGGGTCCTTTTTTGCTAACACCGTTTAAATCATTAACGGTCATGAACAGTGACTGCCATGTGTCACTTCGTGGTTTTTTTGAATTTTTTTTTATTTTTATTTTTATTTTTTAAAATTTTTTAAAATTTTTTAAAATTTTTTAATTTTTTTTTTAAATTTTGTTAATTTTTTTTAAAATGTACACGTGTCAACCTAGGAGTGTGCCACGTGTCACTTCGTGGTTTTTTTGAATTTTTTTTGAATTTTTTTTGAATTTTTTAAAAAAAAATTTTAAAATTTTTTTAAATGTCCACGTGTCAACCCAGTAGTGTGCCACGTGTCAAAGTCAATGTTCTAAATTCAATTTGGTCCCTATATTTGTTATTTTTGTTCAATTAGGTCCCAATTTTTGTTAACATTAACTAATTTGGTCCCTCTCCAAATTAAAACCAAATTTAATTTTTATATTAAAATTCATATTTTTTATTAAATATCTTTATTCAATATATTAAAATTCACATCATTATAACTTTGATATAAAAATTAAATTTGGTCACATCTTCTATAGGGACCAAATTGGTTAATCTAAACAAAAATTAGGACCTAATTGAACAAAAATAACAAATATAGGGACCAAATTGAATATAAAATATTAACTTTGACACGTGGCACACTACTAGATTGACACGTGGACATTTAAAAAATAATTCAAAAAAATTCAAAAAAAAATTCAAAAAAATAAAATAAAAAATTCAAAAAAACCACAAAGTGACACGTGACACACTCCTGGGTTGACACGTGTACATTTTAAAAAAAAAATTTAAAAATTTTAAAAAAAAATTAAAAATTAAAAATAAAAATAAAAAAAATTCAAAAAAACCACGAAATGACACGTGACAGTTACTGTTCATGGCCGTTAATGATTTAAACGGTGTTAACAAAAAAGGACCCAATTGAACATAATTGACAAAAATTGGGACCTATTTGAACACAAAACCAAAATTAGGACTTATTTGAAAAAACTTGACGAAAATTAGGACCAAAAAGATATTTTAACCAAAATATAATTTTAATGATGATACATAAGATTAAAATTATATGCAAAATTCTGAGTTTGTTTTACAAAGTTGTAATATTTAAATAATAAGATAATTACTTAGAACTTTTTGATGAGTAGGTGTAGTGAGTGGTGTACTTAGGAATTTATTGGAACCATTCTCTTCACTTATATATTTAATATGTAAAAAGAGTCTGTTTAACTTTTGACAGGTTGATTGAGAACTAAGTATAAATGAATAAAAGAATATACTTATGTATAGAATAGTTTTCATAACTTTTTGTGTAGATATATATAGAAAAAAATGAAAATGATTTTGATAAGTAAAACTATATAGTATACTTGTTAATTTTGTAATTGATTAATTAGTGTTTTTTTTATGTGTAAATGGATTAAAAAATCCTAAATGCTTTATTATTAATATATGATTTATCTGCCGATAAAGAAACAAAGTATCCATTAATTCTATTAATATAAATTACGTTTTTTTTAAACATAAACTTGAGATTTTACTTCATAAATTTGAATCACCGTTTTCACTCGAATTAACTAACTTATACTTTTTGTACTAATTTAATTAAAATATATAAAAATGTTTACATTTATAAAAAATAAAGATTTAAGATTGTTATCCTTTATAATCCTTAATTTCCAAATATATTTATACTTTAACAATGTAAACAAATCTGTACATGAAAAAAAAATAAAAATTAAACCCTTGAAAATCAACTAATTTTAAATATCAATATTGTATCAACGAAATTTGTTAATCTTAATCATGCATATAAGTTACAAAATGCGCATTAATTTATTACAAATGTTAAGTATTTTGGGAAAGAAAGCCAAATTGAATCATTATGCAACATAAAGTCAGATAATCTAGACGGATGAATTCAAATTATATTAATGTCAAATCGTTTCATTAAGGTTGCAAGTCTACTGATCTACAGGAAATTTATA
>Ga0214545_1009969_pt1 | contig 14096 bp, 5 predicted proteins | sample CNSS4metaG_FD_160064 | JGI IMG/M metagenome (GOLD analysis project Ga0214545, IMG submission 160064) | Root nodule microbial communities from cowpea collected in UCLA plant growth center, Los Angeles, California, USA - CNSS4 | ecosystem: Host-associated > Plants > Roots > Nodule | place: USA... | reverse complement strand
TATAATATATATATATATATATATATATATATATATATATATATATATATATATATATATATATATGTACAGTACCATCACATGACCTTATATAATAACACTGGAGAAACTTGATTTGCGTTTGAAAATTTTTATAAAAGTGTGGAAAAGAGATATATGATTAATGTGTGATAGAAAGAGGTATAAAAAAGAAATTATGAATATGAATAATTGTGAAATAAAATAAAGAAAAGTAGTAAAGGGAAGAATAATAGGAATATGACTGCAATATACATCAGCCACGTGATGAGTATAATTTGATTAGATTCAGTTATGTATGGATGGAAATGTAGTATTTGATTTTTGCATAAGAAAAATGATTACATCTGATTTGATGACAAATAATAATGAGGCAAGGTGATGGACTGATGGCAGAGCAAAAGCAGTAGTATATGTCATGCATCAATACTTTTGTTTTGTTTTTTCCAGTTTTCTTTGTACCTCTCTGCAGCTAAATATATATACAATATCTTCTGCTTTTCTTTTTTCTTTTCTTTTTTACTTTTTTTTAATCTACAATTTTTAAATGATTTTACAGTACAAAGTTATTAAATTGCCAATTTTAAATAATTTTAATAATGCTTTGAAAATATTGTGTGCGTAAAGCTTGGATTATCTCTTCACAGCTCTGCAATTTTTCTCCAAGCTTTGTTATTTTGTTCACTTTCACACCCAAAGATTCAAAATAAGTAATTTTTGGTCTTTGTAATTTTTATCAGTGGAGTACTTTTAAACTAATATAATATAATCTTAGGTTTAATAAAAATGAATTTTTAAATTATAGAAATAAAAAATGAATTATAGCACAGTAGCAAGTGGCACGTGGGTGAGTGAGTGTAGAGTAGAGAGAAATAGTAGTTTAAGTGGAGTGCCTCGTTAATGCAAAAGTATTAGTGGGTCCCACTCTTCACCTTAACTATCACTTCAACCTTTTTCATACAAAACTATTCTTACAGTGGCTTTTCAGTGTTCCATAGATTCAGTTTTGGTAGTCTTAATTAATTAATTTATTTATTTACGCTTTATTTTGTTAATGGAAGGGTCAAGCTTTGACAAGGCCACTCTTTTATGATCACTGCATCATTCTCGCATGTGCAGCCAAAAAGTTAATGATGTTAATCATTTCATCATATGTTTTTTCAAATGCTAAATTATCCTACGTATCTATAAATCACATATTTCAACACTATTACACACAATAAATAATACATCTTCTTTACACTCTAATTAAATTATCAACAACTTGTTTTCATATCAAATAAATATTAAAGAGAACACTTTGCAGGTTCTCCGAACAACATTTTACAATTTTCTAACATTTTTTTAATTTTTTTTCTAAGTTAGAAGATTTATTTTTTTTATAAAAATACATTATAAAATTAACATTTGTTTTATAATTCAATATATACGACCCTTCTCTTCACTCAACAAATTCTTTTTAGTGATAAATTAAAGTTTCCAAATTTATATAAAATAAGTTTGAAGTGGAAAAATATGTTCATGTTTGTGATCTTAAAATGATTTTAAGAATGGACATATTTCGTTTTCATTATTCCATTCCTTCCTTAGATGAATAATTTTGATAATTTTCATAAATTATTTTGAGAATTTCAAAAGTTCTTATATTTGATTGTACTTTTAAGTATCAAATAAGTCCAATTTTATTTTATGGTAATATATAATCTTAAATCGATGCTTATATTTATGACAACACGACTAACATATTCTTTTGAATTTGAAAGTTATTCATTTGATGATTTAACATACTTAATAGTTACTATAAATAATTATTATGAAGTGTTTTGTAAACCAATTTAAACTATCTTAAATTATCAAATTAAGAGTATAAGCATGACATCTTACTTGAAAAAAACTTCCATCACATTATAAATCTCTTTGAACACAGAGGTAACTTTTTAAAATATCTTGTAAGGTATTGTTAGCATAAGCATTAACAAAGCTAATGGAGAAAATTTTCTTGCCAATGCCCTATTGCTTTAGGCGATCAAATACAATACTTTTTCGTTTAACATCCTTGTGTGGTAATTTCTGTTGGAAATATTTAACATAATTTAAAAAAAAAATTATCTTAGTGTAACATTCCAATTTTAGCATATTGCTTTAGGCGATCAAATACAATACTTTTTCGTTTAACATCCTTGTGTGGTAATTTCTGTTGGAAATATTTAACATAATTTAAAAAAAAAATTATCTTAGTGTAACATTCCAATTTTAGCAACTTAAAATAGGGTGTTTCATCATAGTGTTCAAAACAGATACTCTAGTATACAAAATATGATAATACAGTCTTATAGATGATAGGACTATAAAAATATATCATTTATACACTTAAATTAAACTAATAATCTCTATACATAAATTGACTCATGCTAAAGTTCTCACTGAAACCTTCTATCAACCTAAAAGATGACTCCTCATCTTTTAGAGGTGCCCTCAGAAACTGCAACCACATCTGCTCCCATCGAATAGGTGATCATCGTAAAAGAACAACAAACAACACAAGATAAAAACATAGAATAAGGGTAAGCTAATGTGCAAAAGAGATATTCATACATATATATTAGACAAGCAGTTGACACTAAACTCAATTATCCGGATCATGAGCTTGATATAAAATTCTAAGGAAGTCCGCACCTGTGATGGTTTCTAAACTCTACAGAGTTTTAGAGAAAATGGGTTATCACCCAGCCACTCACAAGGTTAATCTCATTATGCCTTAGGCCCAATACGCCTGAAGACTAGGATCTTCTACCACTCTCACCACATAATTCATTATACTCTATATGAGTGTGAACGATTATCAGAATTCATAATACTTTCCTATCTAGAGATCTCATATACACTAAAAACACCATCACCAAGAATTTCCCTTGAAACTTTTTAAACATCACCACTACACGTGTTCACACATCAATCCATATCATCTACCAATCACTCATAGAAAATTTCAAAACTTCCAAATTTAAAGAAACCAATATCTTGCTGGGCTAAAAGTACATTTTTGCCCACCGATACACTACTCGCCCAACGAGTTTATCATTGGAGCTCTAGGGAAGGTTTTCCCAAATATTCGCCCAGCGAATATTTCCTTACCCAACGAGTTAAAAGTTAGTGAACCCCTAACTTGAAACTCATCCAATGAGTAAATGCTTGCCCTGCAGGTTTGCATAACTCTACAAAATCAGATTTCTGCATAATTCTACAGTTCTAAGGGCATTTCTAAATTTTTCTTGGACCTTCACAGATACCAAGCACAAATCATAATCAAGTTTACCCCAAACATTCTTACCAATTGACCTTAATTACAATCTTAAACAACAACATTTCCAAATAACATCATTTAGAACTTAGATTCCTTAGCTTTCCCACATCACATACTATTTAACAACTCAGATACCAAAATCAATCACAGCACAACTACAAGATTTATTATTCTATCATGTTTATATAAATTAAAATAGTGAAATTAGCTTCCCTTACATGTTATCCTACTTAAACTGTTTTATAAACGTTAAACATCTCTAACTCCACAGATGTTCTATCTATACATAGAAACATCACAAGAATGGTCAAGACATACCTTATGATCATTGATCAGTAGAGACTCATACTAATGATTAAAACGTCACATGCAAGCAGAAGAGAGATCACATGCAACAAAAAGAGAAATAAACCAAAAAGAGGGTGAAAACCCAACTTACGTGAATGGAGAAACTGATCGATCCAACTTGAAGAGTTCGCCAAGAGGATCAATCTTGCGGTCTCAGTTCTTCAATCAAACAAACAAAGCGACAGAACTCCTAAGGAGAAGTCAGAGAACTTTAGAAAAATGGTTTCTAGAGAGATTGTGTGTTTAAAAATAATGAAACTCATTATAACAATTCTATTTATACTAAAACCTATTAATATTAAAATAATCGAGTCTCACTATTTTTAAATCACTACCACTCTTAAAATACCATTTTCTGGGTTTTACACTTACTGTTACTAATGTTTTTATAAACTATTAATTTTATGGGTAAATACTATTTAGGGATGAATGATTTTTAATTTTATATCGAATTACTATCATATTTATTATAATTTACTCCTATTTACTCCTTTATACCTATAAACACCACTATACACAACAAACACACCAGTTCATAAAAAGTGTTTTTAAGTTTTTTTCTCTATATCATCTTTTAAAACATTGATGTTCATAATGTTTAGAGATCTTTCGATACAATAGATCAATCTGATGAGTTACTGTATCTTGGGAGAGAAGCGCATAATATTTTGTTCTTCTTGTTGTAGTGGGGACATTCTCTATCTAAGGATAACACTTTGCGTGCCTCAACTCAGGCTGGCTATTTCTACTTCTTTCCCTCCATTTACTTTTATCTTGTATTGTTACTTATTTTTTGTTATAAAAATTGTTGGGTATGATCAATATTCTTTTATCCATATATCTGTCTTATTATTATTATTATTATTATTATTATTATTATTATTGTGGTTGTTGTTATTATTATTATTGTTGTTGTTGTTATTTACCTTTTTTATTAATTTTATAACATTCTTAGAGAGAAAGGTCTATTAAATTTGTTTTCATTGTTCCTTATATTGAAAAAGTCAGAGATAATATGAGTTATGGAAGAAAAGAGAACCATGTTTGAAATATTTTAAAGTGTGTGGGTGTCTTTCAAAAGATAATATATCTCTTAATAAGAAAAAAAATTCCCGATTTTTTATCTTGAAGTTAGTGAAATTTCTTACAATACTATTATGAAATCTATAAATGTTTCCTTTAAAGGATAAATTGACTAAAATTATTTATGATACCTCTAGTAATATTTTTTCATTTAGTGATAATATTATTTGTGATTGTGATCTAGTTATGGCATTCAATATATTAAATTTCTTGAGATTATTGAAGGATATATTAATGCAAATTGGATTTTGATTTTGGTGACACTAAATCAACTATTGGGTATTTTTTACTTTGGGTGGATATGTAGTATCATGGAAATATGCTAAGCAAATGGTTGTTTCATGATCTACCATGGAAGCTAAGATTATTTCTCTAGATATTGCTATTGCTGAGGCAAATTTTTTTCTTTAAATTTGCTATATGATTTACCATTAGTAAATAAGCATATCCTATTATAATGCATTGTGACACTCAAGTTGCTATATTTAAAGACTCTAACAAAAATTTCAATGAAGAAGAAGGCATGCGTGAGTGAGACATAAATTTATTAGAAACGTAATTACTCATGGTATTATTTTTCTTGACTTTTAGTCAGAAAAAATATTGTGGATCTACTTACCAAAGGGTTGATGCATCAACAAATACTCAAGTCATTGAGGGGAATGAGACTAAAGCTTATAAATTAGTTGCAACAATGAACACCCATCTCCACATGAATGGAAATCCCATGGAATGGAGTTCAATGGGTAATAACGAAATGGTGAACTAAAGTACACCAACTTATTTGATTAAATTTTATATCTCATTCCTATAGCGAGGTGTACTATAAATTGTGACAATAATAAGGTGGAGGTATTTGCATTATTATGCTTACTTTTTAAAATATATTTTAATATACCTAATAACAATTATTGTAGGAGTGTGAGTCATAAATTATCCCTTTGGTGGTTTATCTAATAAGTGTTATGGTGGGGACACCATTATGAGACAAGTCTTTGAATGACACTCATGAAACAAGATACATGTAAAAAGGTCATAACATGCAACCATTGATTAGAACCTAAAAGGAATACTAATATTGTATGTGTTATTTACTAAAACCCAATTATAGCAGATGTAGCTATTAAGTATTTGCATTTTTTCAAGTGGAAGTTTATAAGCACTAGGTGTAAGTGATGAGTATATATTTATGCCTTCTTTTAATGTTTAATTTTGATTTTTTAATTAAATTTTATTCTTAAAAGGTTAATTTAATTGGGATATCTGATAATCAAGCTATTTGAGCTTGTGAGATAAAAATATCTTAAAAAAGTGTTTTTTTAGTTGCATAAATTATGTTTGGATATTCTAATGTTTGTTCATGCATATGAAGTTAAGACTAAGCTCATTTAAGGTGTGAAAATAATTTGATTAAAGTTACAAAACACCTTCAAATAAAGCTAAGCTAAAATCAGCAAGTTTCAAAAAAATTACTTATGCACCCTTTGTATTACTCATATACTCCTATTTTTCAAATGGGCCACCCAAAAACCTATTATGCACCCTCTAATACATTTATTTTCACCCCTCTTACCACTCACTAAATCAGCTTAACCAGATCATGCCATGTGGCAATTCACCCCTTTCAAATATGTCCAACCACATGTTAACACGTGATAACATCCTAACTCACAAATTAGACCAATCAAGTGCTACCATGTCATCATCTTCAACCTTCCATCCTTCCCCACAGCCAAAAACCCTAGGCGGATTCTAAAACTACACCATTGACGTCTAGCCACTAGCAGCCACGCCAATGTCGCCAGAGCAATGCCAAAATCTGCAGTTCATCGCGAGCAATGCCAGATAGAATCTACAGTTCATCGCGAGCAACTAATCTACAACAAAACATGAAACAACACCACATATGCCGAAATCACGCCACTTCACACAATCCACCACACAACCTGCACACATTTGGTTGGAGAAGGCATGAACCACGCCTCCAACCATCGCGACACACCACCATCGAGAGGGGCTAATATGCAAATATTGTTACATTTGGATTTATCTGTAAATTTGGACTACAAGATTGCAAATAGTGATTTGGAAAATTAATGCAAAATTTGTTGGTGATAATTTATCATATATTTGTAAGTAAATAACTTATTTAATTACATAAGAAATTATCAACCAATTATATTTGTCAAATAGTTTTGAAACTGCTATACCTTTCCAAATATTTTTAGATATTCATAACCACTATAAAGATAAATGATATTTGTGATTATTTTAAAAGATATTTAACAAAAAAGCCAAATTCAAGTCCAATGAAGTCCTATATAAAGAGACCAAAAGGAAGCAAAAAAGAAAGTTCTGAACATAAAAGTTTAAGAACCCTTTAGGGGGCCTAATTTCATCCTCTCTCTCCATCCTCTCATCTTTTATTTTGATGTTAGTTTGATTCCATGGAAGACTAAGTTTCAAGGGCTGGTTCCATTGTAATTTCGTTATGCATTTTGAGGTTTAGAATGAAATAATTGGTTTATTCTTTTTATTATTGTTGTGATTTATATTTTTGTCTTTTATCTCTTAATTAAGTAAAAGTAATGATTCTTAAATTGTAGCAAGTTAGCATTATGTTAATCTACATGCATGTTGATCAAATGAGTCTAAGGATTTTTAATTTTAATTGAGAATATATTTTGATTAAAGTTAGAAAATTTCATGTGGTTAAATGAGTTTTTGCCGATAATTAAGAATGTACTTTGTAAAACATGCATTTTATACTAGGGTCATGAGCCTTACTTGTTGGACTTTGGTTTAGTTGGCTTAATTACCTACTAATCATAATGAGTCACTTAACCTAATTTTACCTCATCTGGGATGATTATATTGACTTGGCAAAGCAGTCTATCCGAGTACATGTCATCCTACAAGGTCAACATGTACTCGACCAGGTCGTGCATAAGGTGGGTTCCACAAGTATGTGATCTCAGTAGCTTCCCAAACTGTATACTCTAGGAGTACCTTAGCTAGATAGTTCCATCAATCCCTAGGACGTGTAATGTGGGGATATCCTATTTGTGTACAACACATTACCCATGTACCTAAACTTGCCCAAAAATTTCATTTCATATTAATTGATACATACTCAAGATGCTCTTGACTAATACTCCTTGAGTGACTCAACCATTTCTTATTTCAAATACTTGCACAAGCACAATATTTCTAATTTTCTTTCTTTAATTTTTAAATAGTCAAAACAAAAGAAAAGGAAATGATATGCTCTAATCTCGTACAATTTTCATACTAAATATTCTGCGTCGAATTTTACTTAAATATTCTAGAAAAATAAATTTTATTTTAAAAGCATCATTTAAAAAAAATTCAAATAATCAATTCAAAATAAATTTTAAATTTAAAAAAAAAAATATTCAATAATAATAAGTCTGATTATATAATATTTTAAAATAATTTTCATAAAAATGTCATTTTTAAATACACTAAAAAAAATCTAAAATAATGACTAATTTTAGTGACTAAAAATAATTAATTACTGTGTAATTGTCCTTTGATATATATAGTAAAGTTTTTATTTTTTGACATGTTTTAAATTATAAAACATAATCATATTATGAAATAACAAGTGTTTGATGTATAATTATCTTAAAATCTTAACTTATTGATCAATTACGATCTTATACATGCGTCAGTATAAGATGAAGCATTTCTATTAAGCTTTAGCAAATAAAATATAATCTTGTAACATCCCAACAAGTTCCAACAAATCATACAGATATTTTATATTCTCATATCACTCATTCTTTATAGTGAAGAGTGACAACCACCAAAAGAAAATTATTTATTAAATAAAAATTAAAAATTAAATCATAATTTTGAATATCCATCTTTTTCTGATATAGAAATTGATCTTATAAGCAAAATGTTAACATTATAGTCATATTCGGTCAAAATAGTCTACCTGGAAAAAAATTAGGGTTTTTTTTTTCAACAAAAAGATATAAAAAATAAATACGTCATAATTATAATATAAGTAAAAATCATATACTATATATATCTATAACAAATTAATCTCTACATTCTAGCTGAAAATTAAAAAACCAGATTAAAAAAGCAAGAGTATGATTGCAAGGAAAAATAAAGACTTTATTATTGTTACAATGTTAAGTGTTGCAGACACAAAAATGTATTACTTCTTTTAGATAAAGATCAAAATTAAATTTTATAGCTTAACAAAAATTGAATTACCGTTTTAAAAGAACAAGAAACTCCTAATTATTATACAATAACAAATTAGAAATTTTATTCAAAATTAACCTACAAAAAGAGTCCAAATCATACAAAAGATCATAAAATAACAAAATAAAAAATGGGCCGGGTCTTGATCAAAGCAGCCGAAAGGAGCAGGTTGCACAAAATGTTTAGAAACACTTATTTAATGAGAAATTTGGATTGTCTATGGAATATCTTTTTTTTTCTATTTTACTGCGTCTTTAAAATATAGAGATAGACATTGATTTTGAAAATTTAAAATATATTAAAAAAGATTTAATATACCAACATTTATGTATTTTTTAGAAGAAAAAACTCAACAAAAAATCAACACCGGATAAAATGAGCTATTGATTTATGCAATTACAAAATAATTGCAGGCAAATTGCCCATAAATATTTGACATATTGTACTTTTAATATAATAGAAAATTACAATTTTATAACAAAAACTATACTCTATATTTGATGTAAGCCCCTTTTTCTGTTCCTAAGGGTTGGGCCTGGCCTTTTCGTAGGCCCAAGGTCAGTCCCTCTGTAGGACCCTAATACCCTGCCAAACCTTCACACTTCCCATTTGTCTCAATTTCAGAAAGCAGTTCCCCTCCCTTAAACACCTTTGTCTCCAAAAAGGGCTCTGCTAGGGCATAAGTCCTTTTCCTTACCAACTAGCTCAAATATGCTCCGTACTCTTGGGTAAGTTGAACCTTAAGGTTTTGGATCTGTTTTCCTCTTCTTTTCATAGTTTAAGTGTGTTGATCTGGTTAGGGTTTAGTCTCATACCTTGGTTTGCCTTCGCTCTATGTTTCAACTCACTGCTCTAGCCTTGGAGTTGAGGTACTCCTTAGTTGCGGGTCTGTTGCATTTGTTAGCATCTAAGCAAGGTAAGGGAAGCTAGTTTTCTTTGTCTTTCGTTGTAGGTGCTTGTTTTTCCTTCTGTTGTTGCATAAAATGAGTTGGAAAATGTTTGTGCTTGTGTGAGATCAAAAGTAAGATGATTGGTTTGATTGTTTCTGGGTTGCATGCGTAGAACAGTGGGGGAGAACTGGTATTCTCGCCCAAGCAAGCTCGTCTCGCCTAGGCGAGAATAGCAGAAGCTCGCCCAAGATTCTGCCTCGAGCGCTCGCCCAGGCAGCCAGTTCACGTTTTGAGCGACACCCTGTCTCGCTCAGGCAAGAAGGCCTCGCCTAAGCGAGAGCTTGTGAAATCTCCCAGGGGCCACTGTTGTAGTCTCGCCTAAGTGAGAGCCCACAACTTGAGCGAGGCAAGCTTCCTCGCCTGAGCGAGGCTAGTGCGTGGTGCGTGTTGTCACTGTTTTCTGGACTGCTTGGATGATTTGTTACATGTCTTGTTTAGATTATTCTTCCTAACTAAGATGTATGTGAGTATGCTTGGGTGTTTGAATTTTATGAACGAAATTGGCATGCTTGGTATGAGATTGATCATGGAATTGTGGAGTTGTGATATTTTAACATGAGAAGTGGATGAATGAAATAAATGAGGTGGGAATTGTATGAGAAACATGATTCAGATTGTGAGATAGGCGTAATTCCATGAGTCTCGTGGGGAGATCTCATGGTGGTGTGTAGTGTATATATTAAGATAAGGATTCATGTAAGGATCGCATGCCGAAACTCTAAAGGGTCAGTGAGTCTCATGTAGAGCAAACTGACCCAAGTGGTGAGAGTAGCGGGAGGCCCTAGTCTCTGGCAGGATAATGACCTTAGACGCTTTAAGGCTAACCTTGTGTGTGGTAGGGTGAAACCCATTGGCAATGGCTCTGTAGAGCAGTAGAGGCCACCACAAGTGCACGCGTCCAGTGAATCCGATCCTAGTATATGTATCCAGATAATTGAGTCATAGTGTCTTGCTTGGTTGCTATTACATGAATTGATGCCACTTTGATGTATGCCTGAGAACTGTTTTAAGTACTTGTTTGCTATAATATGTTAAATTCATCTTTCACTAGCTTACCCTTTCATCTTTTGTTTATGTTCTTGTCTCGCTTTCTCTTTTGCAATGATCACCTTGTTGGTGGGAGCAGATGGAGGAAATGTTGAAGGAAGATCTGACGGTGGCAGTGGTGGAGTTTAGATGGCTTGTTGTGTGTGGCTCTTAGGAGCAGTTTTAGGACTCTATTGCCTTTGTAATCCCTTGTTGTACGAACCGTCTCTTTTACAAAACAGTTAACTCTTAGATTCATGTTTGCTTATGGCATGGTGAAATGCCTAAGTTCCTATCTAAATACATTTGATGGATGACTGTAATTGTGGATCCCGTTAAGTGTACCATTCATCTCGTGTGCTCCTTATTTTAACTGTTGTGATGTTTTATTTATTATTCTATTTAAATGGGATGTCACATTTGACATATTTTACTTTTAATATAATAAAAAAACGATAATTTTATAATAAATATTGTATTATATTTTTTATTTTGTAAATTAAAAATTCTTAATAAATCTGTTTTCATATTAAACTTAATTTTTTTAACAAATATGTGATAATTATTAAATAGTATATACATATTCATATCTCAACCACCAACAAAATTCAAACAAAACTTACAAAATTAAAAATTTTGTACTAGGATTATAACTTTTTTTTTCTATCATACTAAAAACAAAAACAATTATCTACTCGATCTTATTTAATATGCAGAAACCACACTACACCAGAACGTTGGCTTTCAGTTTTAACTTTATGTGACGATAGCCATGGAGAAAACTTAGATTCCAAACAACAAAAGTTTTGTTCTACTTGTGTCCTCCTTGCTTTAAAAAGCATCACCAATGTATTTGGAAAAAGTTTTGTAAACTCTACCAAACATTCCCATAATTTGCAGGTTGTTTATTTCATCTTACCTAACCTCTGAAGTGGGAACTGTTAACTGAAACCACTAGTAGAGAAAATAAAGAAAATTTCAAATGATATTTGCTGGTTAGATGTAATTTACTTTAAACATTCATGTTTCCTATCTATTAGGTTGTATGAAATGGAAGAAGAATAAACCACCAAGTTTTAACAGAAAAATGAGTTGAAAATCAAGTTAGCCATCTGGGACCAAAAGTTTCAAATCTTAAGAGATAATTGCCAAAAAAATCATTCTTCTAAGTCAATTCCTCCGAACTGAAACATTGATTACCATAAGCAAAGTGTTGTTGTTCTTATGCTACCCTTAGCTCAACTTCGCAAACAAAAAAATGGCAATCACAGAAAAACAGGAGCTATTTACTATACATAGAAAATTTGACCAACGTTTAAGAGACTCTCATGAGGAACATTGAAGATCACACTATTTTCCCTGCATATCTTCCTAAGAAATGCATATATATAATCAACAGCTATTTTCTTGTAGAACCTTGATTCTCTCCTTGCCCTCACAACTGTGTTTCCGAGAATGTGAACCACCCCAGCATCTCTGCAGCTATTCAAAAACTCAAGTTCATCTACTTCGGTCTGGTTGCTTGTTTGACCAGAAGACCTGACAGTAATATTCATGTGATGGGGTGATCTAACTGGTACTATTGAATCTACTGAGGACATTGTTAAATCCATGTTGGAAGAAACTGTGCTTCCATTGTTATGCAAAAGGCCATCTCTTGGATGTTCTATTTGCTGTCCATACAAACTGTATTCATCTGAATCTGAACATCCTTCCATCATAGACTCGAGCCGAACGAATGTGAACAGATTATCAAAGAGTTTTCTCTCAAAATCATCATCTTTCTTATGCAGGTCTTTGTAGCCATACCGTGCCACACATCGAAAGATGTGGAAATTCTTCGGTCCAATTCTCTTGACAAGGAATCTCTCTTCTTCAGGCACTGTGTAGACAGGAAGGTACTTCACACATACAAAAACAACAACAGAATGAATGGCTGGAAGGTTTGTAATGAAATGAGAAAAAATGTGGGGCACTCCACTTGCAAGTTCTGTGTAGACCAATCCAATTCCAGGAACACGGACAAGTCCTAAACTTGGGCCAAGACCCAGAATCCATGCCATTGAGACCTTACTATGCATTTCAAACTCATAGCGTTTCACAGTGCCGTAATGCCAAACAGACATAATAACCAGAAATGCTCCAGCAATTGCAAGTGGAACCCACCCACCCTGATCAACTTTGAAGAGGACTGAGGAGAAGTAGGTGCATTCCACAATCAATGATAAACTAGTGAAGATGAGGACAAGAATCCAGTGGCAGCGCCACACTAGTATCATGATTAAAATCATAAGGAATGTTGTAACTAGCATTACTATCACAACTGCAGTACCTGTTATGAAACGAAAAATATACAAGTGAGTTCCTAGCATTACAGAGTTTAACTAGCATGCTGGAAGAAAGGCTGTAATGACACTGTAAGACAGAAGTATTAAACATGTCCAAGAGCATTACAAAGTTTCCTAAACTGGGTTGTTTTGGAATACAAAAAGTAGAGAAAGAATGTTACGGGACTATTTTGAAAAATTTACTCAAACATTATGATCTGTGAAGAGATCATATTGGTTTACAGGAAAATATTTGGTTGCATAAATTCTCTCGACATTGAAATACGGGTATCACCTTCCCACATAAACAGCTCTAATTTAACCTTACACATTCATGGTTAGATCTTATGGTAAAGATTTAGCTCCTATATTCATATATGAGTACCTCTCGATCCTCTGTCTCTCTATGTGTGCCCAATTGTTTTGAGTTAACAGAGATTGAGAAATTTTCCTACATTTTTTGTTATTTTTAACTGCTGTATTTTGCTTATATAGTTTTAGAGAACTTCTAATCCCCTTTTATCTGCTCTTGTCTAGATTTTCTTTTACTACTTAATAGAATTGACCAGACTTCTCTTGGAGTGTGGTTGGACAGGTTCGATTACTAGTATGTATCCTAATCCATGCATTATACAATACAAACACACAAACAGACAATGCGTGATATTGAATTCGGTTTGTTAGATATAGTTTGATATCATTAAGATATTGTTAGATATTGATAACCACAATATCAAACAATATCTTCTATTTAATCTTTTTATTTTCAGTTACTCTTTTTACTTGTACCTCTCTCTA